>Ga0157358_1000778_pt1 | contig 13650 bp, 3 predicted proteins | sample AttcapACBM2_FD_111484 | JGI IMG/M metagenome (GOLD analysis project Ga0157358, IMG submission 111484) | Fungus gardens microbial communities from leaf cutter ant in Botucatu, State of São Paulo, Brazil - Atta capiguara ACBM2 | ecosystem: Host-associated > Fungi > Mycelium > Unclassified ...
CTTATATACTAAAACCTCATGGTTTGTGCTACTACTACTTTAGTCCACCCTGAATAATCATGTGTTTCCCTTAAGGTCAACATGTGTTATATATACTATATGACATTATCTTTCCAGAACTTTTTGCATTCTTCCATTGCTACCATATGACTTGTGACCATTACTGTGACACTAACCCCTGCCCTTGTTCCCAAAAACTAAAGAAAAGAAAAAAAAAGAAAGAAAGAAAAATAAAATTACAAGAAAATTAAAAGAAACTTGGGTTCAAACTTTGTAAGTCTGACAATATTTCAGAAGTCTCCACTAACAACATTTTCGTAAGTCTCATAACTCAACTCCAAGACTTACAAACCTTAATATACAACTCTGTCTTTGCATACATAGGTGTTTTCTCTTATTAAGATCTCACTTACTAGCAGAAGTACTTGCAACTATGATTCCTCCATACTACTTCAGACCAAACATACCTCCACCTATAGATTTTGCCAGAGATTACTAGCTGGGTTATACTTTTCTGAGTGTCTGCTGCTTTTACATACAGCTTTTCACAAATTAGTTATTATATGACTAGAACAAGATCCTCTGAACATTATTATTTTTTAGAAGTGGTAGAGCTGTCAAGTGGTCTGAAAGCCTGTTTAGAGAAGGGTTGAGCTCAGGCTCTTTCCCTATCACATCATAGCCAGAGTTTGAGCAAGTATTCAAAAAATCAATTCTTTCTCATTAATATCATTGCTGAAGTAATTAACAAGCTGGAGGGAACCTCATATTATTAGAGAAGATGAGATATCTGATAAGACACCTATAGCTGAACTACTTTCCAGACTTACAGAGTTAGATCTTTATGTCACCACCACTCTCTCTTAATAGCTTTCTGAAGTATTTCAGTATAGTCAAATGTCAGACAAAGACACTCTTATGCTTCTTCCTCATATTCAAGATTTCAAATCAGTTTTTGCCAAGAAAGAATTCAATACCCTATTAGACCACTGCCAGTGGGATCACACAATCAATCCTTCTGCAGAATAATTCAAACTTGATATATTTCTCTCTGAGAATCTCTACACTGGTCAAATATATTCCCAGAAGTCTCTTATAGCTGCCCTAGTGTTTTTTACAAAGAAAAAAAACAGTTCTCTCTACCTAGTACAAGATTATAGGAGCCTCAACGCAATGATAGTTAAGAACAAGTATTTACTTTCTCTTATCTTGGAGCTTATCTCACAACTCCAAGAAGCAAGATACTTTATAAAATTGGATATCTACTGGAGTTTTAACAATGTCTGAATCAAGCCCAGAGATGAGTGGAAAGCTGCATTCCACACCAACCACAGTCTTTTTGAGCCTCTGGTAATGTTTTTTTAGTATAACCAATAGTCCAGCTATCTTTCAAACCATAATAAACAACATTTTCCAGAATCTCATAGCTAAGTATATTATAATAGTATATATGGATGATATTCTAATCTTCACTTGGACATTAAAAGAGCATCACAAAGTAGTGTGGAAAGTTCTAGAGATCCTAACTAAGCATAAACTGTTCCTCTGTCCTGAGAAGTACAAATTTAACAAGTAGTAGATAGAGTACCTAGAATTGGTTATCTCTGTTATATGCCAAGTCTACCTATCCAAAAAACACATCTCTGCAATAATACTTCTTATCAATATCTAATCTAAAAGCTTGCCTTCCATGGCGGCTACCTTCCTTGTAATATGTTCATGTGGCAATGATACAACAATCTGAAAATTCTATCTTCTATGACAGAGATACTCCCATCTGACTCAGTTTTTCATAGTAGAGTTGTACTCCTGTCAGTGTCTCAACACTGAAATCTCTGCTCAAGGCAATAGGGGTTATACCACTGAAACCCTAAGTATCTCTTATAGTATGTACCTATATATAAGACTAGTAGTTACACTGTAATTTACTAGTCTGATAATTGACAAAGATAACTTCTATTGAACTTGATTCCTGATGCTCAACAGCAACATACCAATCAGTACTTACTCCCATTTTGGACTTCTACCTTCCATCAAAAATTGTGACCATGTGGCAGACAGACAGTGCAACACATAAGCTGAAGCCAAGGTTGTTCTACAAGTTTATCTTGTAGACTTTCACCTCCGGTGTAAACTGTGCCTAACAATCTCTTAGGATTAAGTTAAGATAGACTCCATCAAAGTGGTTGAAGTTTATGAATAGCCAGTCTCTTGTACCCATACTGATCTGTAGGTATTTCTGGGCTTTACTAACTTCTATCAACAATTCATTCACAGCTTTTTGGATATTACCCACCCATTCTTTGACTTCACCAGTACCAATAGTATATGAATGTAGACAACTCCATAGTAGGATACATTCAACTTCCTCAGGATGACTATCATTTCTGTATCTGTTCTGGTCTTTTCTGACATATCCATTCTATTTCAAATAGAAGCAGATAGTTCAGACTTTACAACAGGAGCTGTTCTCTCTCAGAAGTCTGAGACAGATAGTAAGTGGCATTCAGTAGTATTCTTTAGCAAATCTCTTTCCCTGGTGGAGTAAAACTATAAGATCTATGACAAGGAAATACTAGTAATCATCTAGGCTTTGGAAGAATAGTGACATTTCCTTAAAGATAGATCCTACTTTGTAGAGATCTAGACTGACCATTATAACCTGGAATATTTCATAACTGTTAAGGAGCTCAATCATAGGTAAGCCTGATGGTTCCTTTGCTTGGTAAGATTTGACTTCCTACTCTATTACTGCCCAGACAAGTCTATGGGGAAACTTAATGCACTCTCTCAATGACTAGATTATAGAGATGGATCTCAGGACAATACAGACATATTTCTACTCAAACTGGAACTATTAGTAGTTTGCACATTGGAAGGAATGGTCTTTGAAGACAAATAAAACAGATATCCAATAGGATAACAAATATTGTTGTTATAAGAAACTTGTGGCCAAAGCTGTAAGAGAACTCTGCCAGTCATCTACAAAGTCAGTGAGATCTTCAGAGTGGTCAAAAGAAAATGGTCTTCTTCTATTTTGAGACAAGATTTATGTCTTAGATATCTGTAATCTCCACCAGCACATTGTATCTCTCTACCATAATATCAAGATAGCAGGGCATACTGGATGTTGAAATATACTGGAACTAGTATCTCAGAGTTATTGGTGGTCTCAGATATCTAAATATGCTGGCTAATATATTAGCACCTGTGATCTGTGTTTGTAGACTAATGTTATAAGACGAAGGTGTGGACAGACTTTGGCTAGGGTTAGGGTTAGCTAGACATAGATAGATAGTATTATTATTAGTCTACAACAGATGGAGAGCACATGACCTGGAAGTCATGTGACAGAGTCTAGAACGGTCTAAAAGGAGTTAGGATTAGAGATGACATCAAGGGACAATGGTTCCTCATGGTGTATACATAGTATATACATGGTGACGGAAATTAAAGAGTATGACATCAGGGCACATGGATATGGCATGGTGGATGAGTAATAGGACATGAGGTAGACACATTGTTGTAGCACAGACCACTTTGTATTTATATAAATAGAAGAGCAATGTAGCAAGAGCTCCTTATCGAGTTCTCTTGTAATTCCCACTACTAGATAGCCAGTTAAGAGCTTTGCTGAAGTAAGCAAACTACAAGTGCCGTTCTGGCGAGTAGTTGCTACAACAACTAAGCCAATTCAGTACTTACCACTTAGAGAGTTGACTCCACTAGCTATACTAAATATAAAGTAGGACACCATTAGTGTAGATTTGTGGTTAAACTTTTGGAGTCATCAGAGTATAATACAGTCATGACCATAACTGGTTCAGTCTCTAAGAGGGCATACTTTATCTTTACCCATATATTAGAATTGAAGATGGTGGACTCTATTTATTTTCAATTTTTAATTTTCTTTTATTTTTATTTTGGGAACTAGGGTTAAAGTTTAGCATGACATCACAGGTCACAGTCACACAGTCACAATCATGTATTATGGTAGAAGATGGTACAAGATTCTGAAAGGATAATTTTATATAGTATGTTATACATATGGTCCTTTAGGGTAGGCTAATATAGTAGAGCATAGACCATTAGTTTTAGATATATAAGATAGTCAATTCTGTACAGAGTTCTCTATCAAGTTTTTTTGTGACAACCCAATCCAAGATTCTGTTCTTATTCTAACTCTAAGAGGTTTGAATTGTAATACCATACTATAGTCATATCAGACATGGTTCATACTAGGATGGAAGTCTGCAAGATGGACTCAGAGATGTGTGGACTTGTGGAACAACCTTGGCTTCAGCTTATGTGCTACACTGTCTGTCTACCGCATAGTCACAACTTCAGATGATAAGGAGAAGTCTAAAAGGGGAGTAAGTACTAATTTGGTGTGTCACTGTTGAACACTGGAGATCAAGTTCAATAAGAGTTATCTTTGTTGATTATCAAACTAGCAAATTACAGTGTAACTACTAGTCTTATATATAAGCTCCTACTGTTATGACTTAAAACTCAAAGGGTTAAGTGATAAGACAACTCTTGTATTAAGTAACACAAGAGAACTCGATAGAGATCCCTTTACAAAGTAGTCTACCTTATATACTACTACTCATGGTCTGTGCTCACTACTGTGCACCCTACCCTAAATGACCATGTGTATGACATGAGGTTGACATGTGTTGTGCATGTTGTATAACATTACTTTATTTTAGAATCTTCTACTTTATTCTCCCAAGTCCCACAATCGATCTTGTGACTGATGTGACATCGTGATTGATAAACCCTAACCTGAGTTGTTCTAAAAATAGAAAATAAAAGAAAAAAGAAAAGTAAAATAAAATAAAATGAAAAGAGGAAATAAAAATAAAGTCCACTGTCAACGATCTTGACACCTACTATAGGAGATGTTTGGGGTTTCAGTGGGATAGCCCCTATTACTCTGAGTAGAGATTTCAGTGTTGAGACACTAATAGGAATAACTCTATCATGGAAGACCAAGTCAAATAGGAGTATCTTCACCATGGAAGATGGAATACCTGGATAGTTGCAGCACTGCTACAAGGCATGTTGTGAGAAAGGTAGCTACTGTAGAAGGTGGGCTTTAATTGTTGGCAAGGAATGTACTATAGAAATATGTTTTCCAGATGAATGAACTTGGCATATGACAGGTTACCACTGAGGATATAGCAAGGTTTTTCTTACACAATACATAGAAACTCCATAGTCTCTCTAACCTTATGGTATTGGACAGAGACCCACAGTTTGTTGTGCTCTTCACTAAGAAACTTTACTAACTACTCAGGGTTAAGATTACTTCTTTTACAGTATGATATCTGCAGTCAAATGGACAAACAAAATGAGTGAACCAGAAGCTGGACCAGTACCTCCAAATCTTTGTGAACAAAAGGCAAAGTGATTGGCATGACCTTCTCTCTGGCAAAGTTCCAGTACAACAACCATATATATTCCTTAATACAATATCCACCTTTCTTTCTTAACATTGGACAACTTCTGTACATAGAGTTTGAGCTATACTAACAGAGGTCCAAACTGGAAAGTATCTCTAAATTTGTAGAGAGGATGAAATATGTGCTTAGGAAAGCCAAGTCTGCTGTTCAGAAAGCTTACAATGACATAGCCTATTAGAAATACAAAGATTAGACTTTATCTTATTTGCTTCTCTCTTCTTTTCTTTTCTTTTCTATTTTTAGAACCAGAGTTAGGAATCAGGGAAAGTCACAGGTCACAGTGTCACATGATCATGTGCCATGATAGAAAACAGTAAAAGATTCTGGAAGGAATAATATTATACTATGTGCTATATATATGGTGGTCTTAAGGCAGACACATGGTTACTTAGGGTAGGCTAAAATAGTGTACAGACCAGTAGTCTGAGGTACATAAGGTAGACAATTCTGTACTGAGCTTTTTATTAAGTTTTCTTGTGTAAACCCTATATAAGGTTTCTTTTCTTGATCCACTCTAAGATTTTGAGATCATAACATGGCCAGATACTACAATTGATATTGTATACATGCTCTGGTGTTTGAACCTAGTGATAAGATGTTTCTGGACTTCTTAGACATTCATACTATGCACTTCTCCACCAAAGTATTGCATTGCCAACTAAAATCATATATGGTAAAGAAACAAGTAGAACCTATGTTGTACTGCTTGAAGCTCCTCCTTACACTGTGTAGGCTACATCCAGCATTCCACATTGTCAAGCTCACTGCTATGCCCAAAGATCTTATGCTCAGAAGATGTTCGAAGCCTCCTAGACTCCATTGTCATTGATGAACAAAAGAGTAGGAGGTAGAGAAGATCCTGGACAGCTGTTTGTTATGACTTAGACTCTGTGTTGAGTAAAAGACACACTCTTGTATTGAGTAACACATGAGAACTTGATAGAGAACTTCATACAGAAACATCTACCTTATATACTAAACTACGATGGTCCATGCTACTATTTTTCTAGCCTACTCTAAAGATCATGTGTTTGTCTTAAGACCAATATATATTCCACATGTTGTTATGACATTATCTTTCTAGAATCTTCTATATTGTTTCCTTATATCATGTGAGCATGTGACTTTTGTGACTGTGTCACACTTTATCTTCTTCATCTTCTACTCTTCAATAAAAAATAAGAGAAAATAAAAGGAAAATAAAAGAAAATAAAATAGAAACTAAGTTCATTGTTTTCAATTCTGACACTGTTGGCATTGTAAAAGATATTAATACTTGATCAAATGGAAGGAATTTAGCTTGGAATAAAACTCTTGGAAGAATGTCTTAGAGGTGTTTACACTAGATAAAGTAGCAGAGTTTCATTATCTCAACCTTCAAGCTTTATAATTCATTTAAGCAATAGACTTCCAAAATATCAAGTTTTGACTTGTACTACTTGCTTTAAGTTACAGAAATCTTGAGAGGAAGGTAGATATTAGAGGACAACAAATCCCAAATTCTAGATCTTTGAAAACAGAGTTTATAAAGCCTGATGTTCAACACAAGACTATAGAGTTTGTTGTATTCTCTCCAGTATTACCCTTGTCAAACTCTGACTTCTACCAGTACTCTCCTGAGTGTTGTCCTATATTTCTAATTGCTATCAGATGAGTATCTGCTATTTATAGATATTATTCTAGATATTTTCATCAGAATGCCTAACTACCTGGATACTATTATTCCTAGCTTGGTTAGCACTATTCCACTAGATTGGAATGTATTCTAAAAGTATTTAGTAGAACTATTGTTTTTAGGAGACCTCATTCTGATTTTCTAGAGATATGTCTTGTCTTTAGCATAGTTATCAATGTTAGTTTAAGTTTCCTGAAGCAAACTCTGTGAACTCCATGGACTTTTGTCAGTTACTCTAATAGATACTTGGTAATAAAAACTCTATTGAGTTTTTTTGTATTAATTTAATATAAGGTTCTTCTTTTATTCTTATACTTGAGCTTAAGTTGTAACATTAGAAATGGATGTGTTGCTTCTTTTTTGAGAAAAGGTCTGTATCTCCAACATCTTGGGTTTACAGTATTGCATTGTCTCTCTTTATTACAATTTAAAGGTTGTTAGACATGTTGGGCATTAGAAGACTTTAGAACTGGTGTTATGGAGTTACTAGTAGCCTCAGATGTTCAAAGAACTACATTCACTCCTGTGCCAAATGCAAGGTAGAAGACTATTAGTGTTGACTTCATTGTAGAACTTCCAGAGTTCATGAGGTTTAATATAGTAATAATGGTGGTAGACTTTAAGATAGCTCACTTCATCCTAACTCATACTATAATCACTACAAAGGGTGTTGCAAGACTTATCTTACACCATATTTGGATACTCTGGAGTCTCTCCACTTACATTTATTCAGATAGGAGACTGTAGTTTGTGATACTCTTTATAAAAGAACTCTACTATTTGGTTGGAGTCAAAATTGCTTTATTTACTGTCTGATATCTCCAATCATATGAACAAGTGGAGTAAGTGAATCAAGAGCTTGAGTGGTATCTCTGAATATTCATTAATGAGCAACAGAATGATTGGTATGACCTTCTCCCATTAGTAGAGTTTCAGTATAACAATCATATGTACTTCTCCATATAGCAACTGCTATTTCTTCTTAACATAGGGCAACTGCCATGAATAGGATTTGAATCTTATCAAAGAAGATCAAAGTTGGAGAGTGTCTTGAAGTTTGCTAATTATATGAGATCTGTATTAGAGGAGATGAAGTTTGTTATTTGTAAGTCTCAAGAAGATATGGACAAGTACTATAATCAATGACATATCCTTATACTAGTGTTCCATCCCAGTAACAAGATATTTTTAGACTTTTTGGACATCTGCATAACATACCCTTTTGCCAAGTTATTTCATTATCATTTTAGATCTTATGTAGTAGAAAAGCAAGTGGGATTTATATTATACTGCCTTAAACTACTGTTTGGACTACAAAGATTATATTTAATGTTTTTAGTCATCAAACTTACTGCTGCTTCCAATAACCCAATCCTTAGAAGATTTCTAGTCTCTTTTTAAACCTAGTCATCATTAATAGAGAAGAAGAGTAGAAATGTTACATTCTGATCCAGTCATATCCATTCTAACTTATCTATACTTCCAAATCTCTTCCAGTGTAGATTACACTCTCTATTCTATCTTAAACATCTTTGCTAGATTCCTCAACAACTCTATAAATTTCTCCTATGATATCCAAAGACTATCTCAAACCAAAGTAACTCACTTATAGTCTTCATTCCTAGATAACTATTCTAGGTAAAATATTTAGTATATAAGCTAGTAGTTACACTTTAAACTCTTATTCTAAAAATTGACCAAAACTAACACTATTGGCAATGATATATCTTACCACCTTCTAGTGGACTTGTCCTTCAGTTATTCTAAGTAACTCTTTTGAAATATTTGACTAGTGTAACTAGTAGAGGTACAGTATATAAGCTAAAGCCAAAGGTTGTTTCAACATCTATATTCTATATATTTAGATAATTTATACTTGCCAATCTGACTTCTAAAAGCTCATTAACAGATCTTGGATAATAAAGTATAAATCACATCTAACAGGAAGATGGAGAAGATTTCAGATAGCTACTGGTATTGTAAGAGATACTAATATTAAGTGAAAGAGTTTTGGCCTAAAAGTAAACTCATGGAAAAATACTATAGATATATTGATCTCTAATTAGGTGGCTTAATTTCACTGTCTCAGCTCTATAGCTTTGTAGTTTACTTGTTTGGCAGACTTTTAGAATATTGAATTTTGACTAGTTTTACTTGCTTTGAGTTACAGCAATTTAAAAGAGGGGACAGATATAGAAAGATCTGTTATTTTAAGTTTTAAATACTGCCAAAGTTTATAGCCTTTTTCTTTCTCTGCCTGCAAGCCTTGAACATTACTACTGCTGTTAACCCCATAAAATTTGTCAAATCAATATCTCTACTTCACCATTAGAACTTTTTCAAATACTATTCTTAAAACAATTATAATTCTTTCTTTTTAACTATTGTTCAATAAGCTCTCTGTATTCTAGTTAATGTTTGGAGTCATTTTGTTTGGGTTTCTAACTATCTATTATAACTCAAGTCTTTGAGTAAAGACAAAAAATGACTTTTATATTAAGTAATATAAAAGAACTTAATAGAGTTTCAAGTATAAGATAGTTTACTTTATATACTACAGACTATAGTCTGTGTGCACATTACAACTAACCTACCCTAAAGCATATGTGCTTTCCATAAGGCCAAAACATTGTTGTTATATTGTATAATATTACTTGTTCTAGAACCTTTTATATTTTTCTTTTTGTTATATGATTGTATGACTTGTGAGTGTGACATATATGACCACTATGTAACAGATATCACAATTAAGTCATACTTAGTAACTTGTGTGATCATCACATATTTTATCTGAGTCTAAAATAAAGAAAAGTGAGAATAAAAACTAAAATAAAGTAAAAAGAAAAACAGAAAAGAAAAATAAAAGAGAAAGAAAATAAATTGAAATCAAGTCCACTGTTTACAACTCTAACACTACCTAGTATAATTATTTTGAGGTTATGTCAGCAGTATCTCACTTAATATTTGAATTGATTAATATGGACTATTTAGAGTATTCAGAACAGCTATTGTCTCTTATCACATCCCAATCTAGTCACATCCATCTTAATACATAGATAATACCTATCTTGATATCTATACTTATAAACCTCTTCTAATATAGATTAGTATTATTTATTTCTCATTAATCACTTCTTAGACATTTTTGTTAGATTTCCATCTCTCTATCTAAAATCTATCTAGACCTAAGATAACTCACTTACAATTTCTATTTCCTAAATAACTACTTTAAATAGAGTACTTGGTATATAAGTTAGTACTATAAACTCTTATTCTCTCAAAATCAATTAAAAATGGTATTATCTTCCAGTATTGGCAATAATAAATTTTTCTACTTTCTAGTAGACTAACTATCTTTAAAAATTCTAAGTATGACCTCTGAAATATACAACTTGTTACAAACTCAAGACTTTAGAGTGGATCAAGAAAAAGAATCTTGTATTAGAGTTAACATAAGAGAACTTGATAGAGAACTTTGTACAAGATAGTCTATCTTATATACTAAATTCACATGGTCCATGCTAGTTACTTCTAACCTACCCTAAACAGCCATGTGTTAGCCTCAAGGTCAACATGTGTTGCACATGTTGTATGATATTATCTTTCCAGAATCTTCTATGTTCTTCCATGAATCATGTGACTTGTGACTATTATGGTGACTATGTCATCTAATGTGACTGATGTGTGACAGTGTAATCTTGTCACTCTAACCCTAACTCTAGTTCTAAAAATAAAAAATAGAAAAGAAAATCAAAAGGACAATAAAAATGAGAAAGAGAATAAGAAAAAAGTTAAGTTCACTGCTTTTAGCTTTGACACAACTAGTATATAAGCTAAAGACAAAAGTTATTTGATATTTGTGTTTCATATATTTTAGATAAAGTATTCTACTTATCTATCTTTTAAGAGTCTATTCTAAATCTTGGATATTAAAATGTGAACTATATTTAATACTTTTAGGAAAATTTATTCTGTTCTCTTAAAATTTGTTATATATTGTGTAGTATAGTGTAATAAACTTAAAATCCTTTGCAAACTCTACTCAACTTCATAGACTTTACCTAGTCACTCTAACATTTATCTTTAGGAACCTTAATTTTATTATTTAAAGAATATACTCAGAAGAGAAAACTATTTATAGGAAAATTATAGAAGATGTTAGATAAGATATAGAAACATTATCTATGATATATAGATACAGATTCAGGATGATCTTGGCTTTAATAACTATACTATATCTTTATATATCATAGTAGTTATATTCAGAAAGAGAATATTAATAAGAAGTGGAACATGAGAGAAGTCAGAGTTTCAAGTATAAACACCTAGAATAGTATACAATACTAGTTAAACTTTTTAAGATAAGAAACTACAAAGTATTTATATGTTTTAAATACTTAGTACTTAGTAACTAAAACTATATCCAAGAATTAGAGGAGACAGGTAATTACTTTAAGTATACTAAGTTCTTGGAATAGAGTATAGAGTTTTATAAAGATCATAAAGAGGCCATATAATCAGTTATAGAGCAATTGGATATGAAATAGAACTAGATAAATCTATACTAGAAGAATATAAGTAGATTAAAAGAAAGATATTCTCTTCTGCAAATGTTTTGAGTAGATTAGATATTAAGAAAGTATTATCCATAATGAAGTCAGATAAATTGTATTTAGATGAGTATATGACAATTTATTTTTTTAGGTTCTTTTGAAAATGAGTTATATCTTAGTATACTTCTTATTATCTCAAGTTTTTAGAGTTAAATAAAAGAATAACTCTTGTATTAAGTAATATAAGAGAATTTAATAGAATTATTAGTACACGTTGTAAAGAGATCTGCCTGCTTACTAAAAATTAAGTTACTAACATTGCTAATATCCATCATCAATCCTATAAGCTTTTCTTTTCTTGAGTTTTAAGTCTTAATTTTGTTACAAACTCCAATAGACCATACTCATATTTTTATGATTACAACAATCCACTTCTTTTTGCTATAATCTAATAAACTTCTATTAATCTGCAATATTCAAGGTCTCTCTATTAATATTTCTAACTATCTAGCTTTATTATTCTATAGTTAGGTTATTAAGTGTTCTACCTAATATTTTGTCTGATTAGAATAGACTTTGTAAGTATTTAGAGTAGTTGTTATCTCTAAATAATTTTATCCTATTCTCTTAGAATTCTCTGAAGATAAGTTATATATTTGGTAGTCAGCACAATATATACTTAGGATTTCTTGGAGATTGTAAACTCTGTGTAAGTCCATGAACTTTGCCTAGTTGTTCTAACAGTAGAATAAGATCTTCTTAGGACTTTGAAACATCAATTAGTCTGGTGGTCTTTAACTGTCTACTCTTATATCTTGACTTCTCTTATCATTTCTCACTTCTTGATCAATACTTATTTATAGTGACCATTTATAATCCCTATTAATATCAATAAAGCTCTGAGGCTCTTTCAATACTATCTAAGAAAAGTAGCTAAATACTAGTATACTTTGGAACTTAATATTAATAATATTCTCACTAGTTTTGTAATCTATTTTAAAAACTTGCAAGCCTCCATATCTGATTATACCCTGTCTACCATCATTCTCTAAGCCCTATCCCCCATCAATATCCTAATATCTAAAACCTCTCTCTTACCACTTCAAACCCCATGTTCTGTTCTATCTCTACTGGACTTCAGTAGTGATTGACAAATAGAAAAAGCCTTCCTAAGCTCCTGTTTGTTATATTTTCAGCTATTCATAGACCAGTTTTTATATGATCCAGATAAAGTCCTCTAGGCCCCTTTCTTCTTCAGAAGTAGTCAAGCCTTCAAATAGTCTGAAAGCCTCTTCTGTTACGAATCCACCACCAAAGCCTTTTTCATTACTAGATAGCCTGGATTCAATAACTCTTTCACAAGCACTTCATCCCAGTCAACACTGCTGCTGAAGCTATTGACAAATTAGAGGGAACAATGTATTACCATGCTGTGGAGGACTACCTAAATAAGTTCCAAACCCTAATCTCAGAAGCAAGCTATACCAACCTCTGCACCATAGTATTAGGGACTTCAAATAGCGTTCCAGAACCAGATTGTGACTCTGCTGGTTGGGAGGCCTCTTTGTGTAATATGTCGGGAAAGGCTTTTACTTTCTACCTGGCGGAAAATGGTCAATACATTGTTCTATCACATGACAGCCACTCTCATTTCCATGAAATGAGAGGCTAGCTCCTTCACCGACAATGACCATTCCAGTCATAGTTGGCATCGGTGCTATCATTGCCCCACTGGTTGGCAGAACGCTCATTCAGTGCGGTATTATTGGCAGAGTAGCTACAGAACAGTGGGTGAAAGGCGGGTTCAAAGCCAAGATAGACGGCAATTCAGATTTGGGCTTGAAGTACGCCCCTCCGTTCACGCTCTTCTGTCGCAGCATCTTAAATATCCCATAGAGATGAACCTATGCTGCTAGAATAAAGGACACGCACCGCCAAATTATGCATACCGATC
>Ga0157358_1000779_pt1 | contig 13641 bp, 6 predicted proteins | sample AttcapACBM2_FD_111484 | JGI IMG/M metagenome (GOLD analysis project Ga0157358, IMG submission 111484) | Fungus gardens microbial communities from leaf cutter ant in Botucatu, State of São Paulo, Brazil - Atta capiguara ACBM2 | ecosystem: Host-associated > Fungi > Mycelium > Unclassified ...
AAAAATAGTGGTAAATAAATCAAAAGTAGATATTAAAAAAAGCTATAGATAAAGATAAGAAAGTAGTTAGAGTAGTAGAAGAGATAAAGAAAGTAAGAGTTAAGATATTGAGAGGTGAAAAGTACCAGATAGAAGAAGAATTAGTGTTGAAAAAAGAAAAAGTGTATGTGCCAAAGGATAAGGAGCTAAGAGTTGAAATAATCTAGTTACATCATCATATATCAGCAACAAGATGTAGAGGATGATGGATGATAACAAAATTAGTGGCTAGAAGTGACAAAGGGTGTGAAAAGATATGTAAACAGATGTGACTTGTACTAGAGGATGAAAAACCATACAAAAGCACTAGTAGGGAAACTGATAGTAAATAAGGTACTAGAGAAACTATGGATATATTTGACAGTTGACTTTATTATGAAGTTACTATTAATAGTAGAAAAGAATGCAATTTTGGTAGTTTGTGATAAGTTATTCAATATGGTATATTTTGTAACAACAACAAAAGAAATGTCAATAGAAAGATTAGCAAGACTACTTAGAAATAATGTATAGAAGTTGTGTAAGTTGCCAGAAAGTGTGATTTCAAATTAAAGACCACAATTTGCAGCAGAGTTAACCAAAGAGTTGAATAGAATGCTAGAAATTAAAACAAATTTATCAACATCATTTCATTCACAGATGGATAGTTAAACTAAACATATGAATTAAAAATTGAAACAGTATTTAAAGTTCTTTGTAGGTCATAGACAAAAGAATTGGCTAGAATGATTAATGATAGCAGAATTTGTGGTAAACAACAAAACACATTTAACAACTAAGATATCTCTATTTATAGCAAAATATAGTAGAGAGCTGAGAATGGAAACAGACATTAGAAGAAAAAGATAAAAAGACAATAGAGTTTGTAAAAAGAATGAAGAAAGTTCAAAAGAAAACTAAGGTAGTTCTAAAGAAAGCTCTGGAAGAGATGAAGAGACAAGTAAACAAAGAAAGAAAGAAAGCTAAGAAGTAGAAGAAAAAAAGATAAGATAATGTTAAGCACAAAAGACTTAGTGTTCAAAGAGTAACTAGCAAAGAAGTTAACAGAAAAATATGTGAGATCTTATGCAATAAAAGAAATTGTATTAGCTAATGCAATCTAGTGTGATGAAAAAGATTTATAATAGAACAAGATATATATATCAGATATGAGAAGTTTGAACACTAGTTTCTTTATTTAATTTCTTTTTCTTTTTCTTTTTTTCTTTTATTTTTCTTATTTGAATTTAGGGTTAGGGGTAGAGTGATGTCATGATCACACTGTCACAAATCAGTCACATCAGATGACATAGTCACAAGTTATGAGGTCACAGAAAAGAACATAGAAAGTTCTGGAAAAGATGATATTGTATAATGTGTGCAATATATATTGACCTTAAGGCAAACACATGGTCATTTAGGGTAGGCTAGAAAAGTAATAGCATAGACCATGGTAGTTTAGTATATAAGATAGACAATCTTATACAGAGTTCTCTATTAAGTTTTCTTGTGTTAACTCCAATACAAAGTTCTTCTTATAAATTAACTCTAAGGTCTTTAAGTCATAACAATATAGAACAAGAGAAGTTATATATGACAAAGAAAAAAAATTTTAGAAGAGGAGAGTTACTTGAAAAGTATATAGTAAAAATATTATAATAGTGAAAAGTTTAAAGAAAAGTATTTAAGAAAGTTAGAGAGGAACTGGTGAAAATAGAAGTTAGTTTCTCTAAAGGAAAAACCTTGAAAAGAATAATATCAGAGTTAAAGACAGTAGACTCTATTTTATTTTCTGTTTTCCTTTTATTTTCATTTATTTTTATTTGTTTTCATATTTTGAGATTTAGAGTTAGAGTTTAGTATGATGTCACACATGTCACAATCACATGATCACATGACATAGAGAGAGAAAAAACATAGAAGATTTTGAAATAATAATATCATACAGCATATTCACTATATATTAACCTCATATATAATATATAATCTTTAAAGTAGGTTAGATGTAATTGTGTATAGATGTATTAGCTTAGTATGTATATGGCTGAATACATTATTATACTAAGAACTCCATTAAGTTCTCTTATATAAATTCTATATAAGATTTTTCCTTTATTTTAATACTAAGGTTTAAGCTATAATTGTTATGAACTTAAACCTTTAGAGTTAGGTAAAAGAACAAACTCTTGTATTAGAGTAAACACAAGAGAACTCAATAGAGATCCCTTTACAAAGTGGTCTACCTTATATACTACTATTCATGGTCTATGCTCACTACTGTGCACCCTACCCTAAACGACCATGTGTAAAACATGAGGTCAATATGTGTTATCTATGTTGTATAATGTCACTTATTCTAAAACCTTCTACTAAATTCTTCTTCGTCTCGTGACTACCCCATCAGATTGTGACTAATGTGACAGCATAACTGATCAACCCTAACCCTAGTTGTTCTAATAATAGAAAATAGAAAAGTAAATTGAAAATAAAATAAAATGGAAAGAAGAAATAAATAAATAAATTAAGTCCACCTTTTTCGATCTTGACAATAATACTTTAGTCAATAAGCTATGGATCCTACTTGCTTTTCCATTATATAAGGTTTAATGAGATAGAAATACAATGATTTGAGATGAATAAATAAATATATTCAAGAGTTATTAAAACTAGAACTAGAGGGGAAAAAACTGAGTAAATAGAATAATGTAAGATATTGAAAATATACTTAAAACCAGAGTAAAAAGAACTAGCCCTAGTACAGTCTAGCTATGAACTAAGTACTGACTGTTTACATAAATAAAAAGTAATATACTCTCTCTCAGCAAGATATCACAGAGCAGATAAAACACCTACTCAAAATTTAATAAAGACTTCACAGAGCAAAATCTTGGTGAAAATATCTGCTATTATTTCCTTAGTAAAAATATAATAGAATGCTATCTCTCCTTACTCAGTATACTTTCAAATAAAATAATACAAAATGTTAATATTTGCAGTAATCTAAGGAAAATCAAGTTCTTTGAATAATGTACAAAGCTAGACAGCTTTCTTAATAACACTGGCTGAAATTATAACAATATCAAAAATGAACCCACCAACTAAACAATAGTCATTAGGATCCTGAGCTTAATTAGAATTAGTCCATCTGACTAAGTCAAAACTTTTCTTTGTCTGCTTCTCTAAAACTAAACCAAAATCCATAGTGTTTTTAAGATAATAGAGGATATGCTTTGCAACTTCCAAGTAAACAACTATCACAAAATAAACTATTCACTTGTTTGTAATATCTGAATTTTGGATACACTTTTAGAGGTTTAGAAGTGATTTAGAAGTTCAATAATAATAACAATAGTAATGAGAGATAATTATTGATGAATATTGATAATAAATGATATTGTTAAGTCTGAGGTCTAATCTTCAGACATAGAAATATATATACAAAAAAGTAATGGTCTATATACAAGCTGTTTCCATCACATAATCAAAACTTGTATCCAATAGGAGCTATTATCTGTCATAGCAGATATTAGGCTAATTTTATAAGATAACTAATTATGTCACTATATTGATATGCTTATATTTCCATGAATACTTATTACTATAGGATATATCATATATCATTAGATTTTCTAACACTGATGGCCTGATTATCTTAGCTAATTGTGAAGATACAAGCTGAATGAAGTTTGTAATAGTAATATCTGGATTGCCTCTAAATTGAATAATAAGGTTAACCACAAACTAAATGTTGGACCAAGTTTGTGTTATAAAAAAAGATTCAATTAGAGAGAGATAATGAATATTACTTGTATACTTCTTATAAGCATACTTTTCAGTTTCTAACATAGGTGACTGAGAAACAGATAAATTATGCTTAATAGCTAATGAAGTAGAAAAAGGTATAATATCTTGTATATCAAAGCAAGTGAGGACTTGGTGAATGTATGTGGATTGACTGAGGAAAATAAGTTGGTTAGTGTAGTGACAAATAACAAAAATTCCTAACATAAATTTTAGCTCTCCAAGACTAGTAATATCAAAATTGTTGCCAAGTACTATCTTGAAATATACAATATACATACTTTTCAGAGCAGCTACTACTATGTTATCAATATACACTAGTATAATAAGAACAGTTTTGCTTTTTTTCTTCTTGATATATAGGCAATCATCAGCAAATGCACAAGTAAGACCAAGCTTTGTTAAAACTTCATAGAGCTTTTTCTTCTACTGTCTTCCTACCTGTTTGAGACTATATAATGCTTTGTATAGCCACTAATATTATTCTTGTAAACTAAATTAACTAACTTTATCTAAGATTGTTATATAAATTTCTTCATTAAAATTATCTTGCAAGTAAACAACAATAACATCAACTTAATGAATGCCAAAATCTAAATATCAGCTAGGATAAGAAAAACTGTATTGTAAATTTGGCTACAAAAGAAAAAGTTTCAGAGAAATTTTTATCAGAGATCTATAAAAAGCTTTTGACTACTATACAAGTCTTGAATTTAACATGGTTACTATGTTTATCAAGCTTTTTCTTGAAGACAATATAACTTTCAACAGCTTTCTTACTAATCAGAAACTCATTCACTTACTCAAAGATATCTGCTTTAAGATATTCAAACTCAATAGCATGCTCTCATTTACTTAAGTAGAGAGAACATAGTACTTTATAGTAAATTCTAGGTTTATTTATGACTGCAATAAAGATTAAATTTACAGAACTATCCAAAGTGATAGCATCATTAATGAATAAGAGCTTATAACACTCTGCTGGCTTATATACATGCATTGATATATTTCTTCTAGACAAATAATCCTACTTAGAAGACTTCTTTGAGATTGATAGTAGATTAGAGAGAATCTTGCTGACAACATTATTGATAGGAGTAATAGAACAAAAAGTTTTTAGAGCATGGTTTTGTTCAACAGCATCTGTATAAATGATGTCAGAAATGATGTGAGTTAGTTTGGAACTTGACTAAGCAGCTACTATAATATTTTCTTTAGCAAGAGTGTCATTAACAAAATCATTCATAGCTATTGTTAATATTCTTAATATATCAATACCAATGACTGTTAGATCACTTGGTATGTCATTCTTAAAAAACTAAACATTTCATGAGACAATTAGCTTGTCATTTTCAAAATCTTCCAGTAAATAACCTTTAGCCTTATCAGTCTACTATCTAAATAAACAAACTTTTATTGCTCTAAATTTCAATTTTCCTTTTTGAACCTGCTTAAGAATATATGTCCAATCTAATGAACTGAAAATTTGCAAGCTCTCTTAAAACTAGAAGTGAGTGTAATACTCCTAATATGAATAGTATACATAAATGTCTTTCTCTAGTATCACAATTCCATCTCTATACTCCATAATATATAATACACTATTTCAAAAAAGACAGTGATAGCCTACTCTACAATTTTATTTTGCTTTGAAAGATAAAGAATAGTTGTTTTGTAAATAATATCATTTAATTAACAGAATTGTTCTATTGTTTTGTTTACAAATTCAGAACTATTGTTGCTTTAGAAAGTCTATTTAGATGAAATGATATATATTTAAGAAAAACAGACCCTGCTTGGTAGAGGTATAAACATAATTATTATACTAGAACTTTGCTATAGGCAAAAGGCTGTACTAATCCTTTGCTGCTCATTCACAAACAACTAGAGGTATTGGTTAAGTTTTTTAATCAACATTCTCTATCTGTTTATCTGACTAGGAATATTATGCTGTTGATAAAATGATCTCAATCCTGAGTATTTAGTGTAACTTTTTAGTGAGAAGTATGATAAACTATAGTCTTCTATCCAAGACTATATAGAGAGAGAGACTGTGTGATTTCCAAACATAATACAAAAATAGCTAGACAGTGTTCTCTGTGGTGATAATTGTATGAGTTGAAATGAAATACATTCTTTTAGATACCAAATCTACTACTATCATCACTACATCAAAAACTGTAGACTTTAGAAGCTTAACAATAAAGTTTATGCTTATAGTTTTCCATCTAGTATTTGGTACTGGTAGTAGATACAATTTCCCAAGAGATTATACTAGTTAATGTATCTAAATATTTAGGACCACTATGATTCCAAGAGACTAGTTTCAAAGTTTTCCACCTATTTACATATCTAGATATTTTAGAGTCATGATGGAGTGTAGCTACTTACTAGCAAAGGTCCACAGTATTAGAGATATATACCTTACTATGAAATAAGAGCAGGCTATTGTCTTCTAACCACTCTAAAGACCACAAGAACCTTGTCATAGAGTTTCAGAGTTTATATACAACTCTTGCTACTAGTTCTTTGTAGTTATCAAGTCAGTTTTCCTACTAGATATCTATCAAGAAAGTCTTCTCCACAACTATGTCTTTTAATACTTGAATAGCAAAAAACTCTAGCTTAAGTAACACTATATCCTAATTATCTTAGAAACATGTACTATAATATGCTCACCTTGACAGTGTGTTAAACTTATTCATGTACTTCTCTGGATGATAGTGCAACAAGAAGTTAAATTATACTAAGTATAACAACTATCAGACTTGTTTATAGTTTAATTTCTGGATAGTTATCAAGTATTAAATGTTCTTGTAGTCTATCCAGATCTTAACTAGAGTTGCAGCTTCTTTTATAAAATAACATTATTTTTCCAGTGTGCAGATAATTACTAATATTTTCTTGTCATGTATTTCATAGTTGTGCTCTACTAGAGAAAAAACTTGCTAAGAAAAGCAACCAAATACTATCTTCTTAGGAAGCTTGGAAAAGTACTACTCTAGTTGTTAAGTCCAAGCTGTCTACTTCAATGTAAGATAAAGCTGAAGTATCTAGAGAAATCAGTATTAGAGCTATAATAATAACATTCTTGAGTGTATTAAAGACTGCTTGCTATATAAAGTTTCAGATCCAAGTACTATTGCTTTCTATGATATTGAAAAGAAGAAGAGCAATATCTAAAAACATGTAAATAAACCTTTAGTAAAGTTAATAAAACCAAAAAATGTCTGTAAAGTACTTAATAGTATAAAGAAACAGCTTATGCTTAGCCAAGACATCCAGGACTCTGCAAACTGCTCTATGGTGCTCTTCTAATATCTGGGTAAAAATCAGAATGTTATTCAAGTATACTATTATGATAGCTTTTACATTGAAACTCTAAAAAATATCATTTATTATAGTTTGAAAGATAGCTGTTAAAGCAACTAAACAAAGTCTATAGTGTTTCAGCAGAGTTTACATCTTCAGAAAGATCCTAAGTATATTATCTATATATATAATAGAATAAAAAATACCTTCAGAAAGATTCCAAGAAATATTAGATACAGTTTATACCTTATTATCCAAGTTTTGCTGAGAGTCTCTTGGAAGTTCAAATAGATCAGTTAAACATTATCCAAAAATGCAAAAGTAAAAGCCAGAATGATCTTTAGCTTTAGTTTATATACTATACCTCTATAAGTTATACTAGTTATATATTTTGGAAGAGTACTTAAGAGACTAGAAAGACAAGACCACTAGAAAGTGGTAAAATGTGTTGTCACTAACACCAGAAAATAGTATCAGTTTTAATTAATTTCCAAAATAGGGCTATTTGTCATATGCCAAGTCCACCTATCCAGAAAACACATTCCCATAGTGATACTCCTTGTCAACATCTAATCTAAAAGCCTGTCTTCTATGGTGGCTATCTTCCTTGCAACAATACAGAGATTCTGTCTTCCATGATGAAGATACTCTTATCTAACTTGGTCTTCCATGGCAGAGTTGTACTCCTATCAGTGTCTCAACACTGAAACCTCTACTCAGTGCAATAAGGACTATACCACTGGAACCCCAAACATCTCTTATGGTATGTATCTGTATATAAGACTAGTAATTATACTGTAATTTGCTAGTCTGATAATTGACAAAGATAACTCTTATTGAACTCAATCCCTGGTATTCAATGGTAACATACCAATCAGCACTCACTCTCATCTCAGACTTTTTTCTTCCATTGGAAATTGTGATTATATGGCAGACAGATGGCACAGCACATAAGCTAAAGCCAAGGTTGTTCTACAAGTCCACACAACTCTAAGTCTTTCCTGTGGACTTTCACCCCTAGTGTGAACCATACCTGACACTATTATAGTGTAAACTACCAGTTTGTTATAATCACTATGATCTATATCTCATGTTCTATAAGTGCTTATCTTATGTTGGATATGTGTTGGGGTTCATTTCATATTTAACTTATAATTAATTATACTTTGTATTTTTCTTATGTAGTAGTGAAGGTCTCCTTATATTCTCTTTACTCTCTTTTTGTTGTTTCCTCAAGAATACCTTACTTATTTCTTATATTTTATAAGTATATATAGTAGTAGATACTATCCTGCATATTTATACTTTACCAATTAATCATCTTCTTTATTCTTTCTCAAGTCTTTATCTAAGTTGCAATCTGAGCTAAGCTTAAGATTATAACATTTGATAAAGTATTGTTAGGCTCATCTTGCAAAAAGAGAGTGCATAGTAATTAGACTACTAGAATATCATAATGGTTAGGCTATTGAAGAACTATTAGAACAACTTTGTAGTAGGACTACAGATAAACAGTTAAATTATTAGAAAAACAGTAACAAAATGATACTTGTAGTATAAATCACAGACAAAGCAAATAAAACTAGATACTGACTATTGTGATAAAAACCATAGACAAAAAAAACAGACAGATACAGCTAAGGAACAACAGATATTGAGATACTAAAAGAGATATTAGAATCATTGAGAATCATTAAAGAATATGCTTTGAACAGAAATAGAACTACAGATTCAATATTATTAGAAGAGATATCGACAACACCTACACCAGTGGTATACAATATGCAGTTATACTGAAGAGCATAGTCCCAGACCCAGAGTGGTTTAATGGTGACCAAACAAAGTTTGAAGACTAGTGAAGAGAAATCTAATTATTTCTCAAGAGCAACAAAGTTATAGTAAAAGATAGCAAGATCACTGAAGAAAATATTCAAAACTAGAACAATTTTGTCAAAGAAGTCAAAACAGCATTTAGTAATAAGAGCAAAGTAGCAGATGCTGAATGGAAGATCAAAACTGTTATAATTATAAGACCTTAGAGTGGATCAAGTAAAAAAACCTTGTATTAGGGTAAATATAAGAGAACTCAATAGAGTTTCTAGTACAAACTTATTTACCTTGTATATACTAGGCTACTGGTCTATGCTACAGTACCATTAACCTACCCTAAATGCATGTCAAATACATTATAGTGATATTGTTTTTTTTTAGAACCTTCCATCATGTTCTATTATGGCATATAATTGTGTGACTATATGACTGTAACTGATGTATGACATCATGCTAACCCTAATTTTAAGCCCCAAAATAAAATAAAAAATTGTTAAGTTCATTGTTTATAATTCTAACATCATTTCATCTTCAATATTTTTTCTCTAGAGAAACTGACTTCCATTTTTACTAGTTCCTCTCTAACTTTTTCAGATACTTCTCTTTGAACTTTTTATTATTCTACTCATACAATATCTTTGCTATGTACTTCTCTAATAACTCCTCCTTTCTAAAATCTCTTTCTTCTACCATCTCTAACTTCTCTTGTCTTCTTACTTCTGTGTTTAGCCTCTCTTCAGTCTCTCTTTAAATTCTGCTACTACTTCTTTTGCATTTTCTAAATCTTCTTCTTTTTCCTAACTATTATACTCTGCCATAAACTTCTTCCATTGTATTAAATACTTTACTACTCCCTGAACTTTTCTTTTATTTAATATTTTCTCAATCTTCTACTCTTTTACTCCTTCTATCTTCATTAGCTTTACTTCTTTGACCTTCTGTCTCTCTACTTGTTCTTTGTATCATACTATCTAGCTAATGTTCACAACCAGATGAATTCTCATTGAATTGAGCAGCTGTAATTTGACTGTACTAGTAAATATTACTTCATCAATGAAATATAGACCAATGTATTGATCTACTAGTTTTCTTGCTAGTTTTTCTTTAAACACCAGATCCTTTGTACTCAATATTACTCTGTCACTTCTTTCTCATTTTTCTACTTCTTTTCTTCCTCTATTTGCTTGTTGCTTTATCTCCTTTTATGCCTTTCTTAATGCTGCTTCTGTCTCTTCTTGTACCTTCTTTATCCTCTTCACAAACTCTGTTGTTTTTTCTACTTTTCCTTTTTTCCTTATATTCTTAACTCCTTTCTATAATTCACTATAAATGGAGACACTTTAGTTGCTGAATATGTCTTGTTATTTACTGCAAACTTGGCTCAATCCTTTTTATAATAGATAAAAAATCTTAAGTACTGTTCTAATTCTTAGTTCATTCTCTTTGTCTGACTATCTATTTGTGGATATAATAATGTCAGCAACTTCATTTCAATGTCCAATATTCTATTCAACTTCTTTGTCAGTTCCACTACAAACTATGGTCCTCTATTCAACATCATACTCTTTGGCAACCTATATAACTTCCATATATTAATCTTAAACAATCTGTTGCAAACTACTAAGATAGTATCTTTCTCAGCTACTAACAGCAACTTGGTTATAAAGTTTACCATCAAGTGTGTCTATGGCTTCTTTAATACCTCACTTAATTTCAATTTCTCTACTAGTACTTTCATCCTATTCTTCATTTTTTAACATACACTATATTCTTCCACATATTTTCCTATATTTCTTGTTACTTTTGGCTACCAATAATTTTTCATCACTAGCTCTGTTATTTTCCACCTTCCTTCATGTTCAGCTACCAGTATATCATAATACAACTGGATTATCTCTACTCTCAACTTTTCATCCTTCAACATATATATCTTTTCTTTTTTCAATATCAAGTCTCTTTCTATCTTCTATTCATTTCCTCATAGTATTTTAACTCCTGTCTTCTTCATTTTCTCTACTACTCTAACTACTTCTTCAATTTTATCCCTTGTTTTTATTTTTTTTATTATATCTACTTCTAGGCCTTCTATTACTACTTTAGTTAGACTACAAATTCATTGTTCCCTAATTAATGTCTAGTTATTATTGTTATTTTTAGTCCCTATTTTCCAGTCTGGTCTTCTACTAAGTCCATCCACTTTTTCTATTTTTGTGCCTAGTACATGTTTTAAGGTGAAATCAAATCTTGACAAATATAACATCTATCATACTTGTTTTCTGTTTAATTTCTGTACCTTTATGAAATGTTCCAAATTCTTATGGTCCATCCAGATCTCAAACTTGAACTTGGCATCCTCTAATAAATGTCTCTAGTTTTCCAGCCCTTTTATTACTATTAACATCTCCTTATCATAGATCTCATAATTTCTCTCTGTTTTGTTGAGAGATTTTAAAAGAAACATCACTAGTCTTCATCTTCTATCTTTACACTCTTGTCATATCTCAAACTCCAAAACATGTCCAAGGCATGTTTGACTTCAATACAACATCAAATTCCTGTAGTTATTTGGCTTTTGTGCCTAAAACTCTGTTAGTGGTTTAGTACTTTATAATGGACTTAATTCTATCAAAATCCATGGTCATATTCATCTGTGTCCATTACCTAATTATCTCCTTCAAACTCCACAAATTTACTCAGACTTTATGCAGAGTTTTCCCCTCTTCAAATATGAACTCCTATATAGTGTTTCACTAGTGAAACACTTGCTCAGAGATCTGTTTTAGTTACTTCTTTTGTTATTTTATGTATTTAAGGCTGGTGACCACTTTGTAATAGCTAGTCTGATAATTGACTAAAGTTGACACTAAATCTCCAGTATCAATGGCAATGTACTTTACTTCTCTTCTTATAACTTCTTACAAGACCATCTTCTGAAATTGTGACCATGTGGCTTGTAGGAGGCACAACACATAAGTTGAGGCTAAGGTCGTTTCAACAAGTCCACATCACTGAGCTCATCACATAAAGTTTCTACACTCTGTACATGTCCAAGCCAACTCCATGGACTTTCATCTTCAAGTGTGAACTATATCTAACAACTCTATAGATAAGACTTCTTCCATTACATAGTCTGACACATCAACTTCCATTCTCATTTTTTTATCTAAATCTAATACTACTAACACTGTTTTTTTGTGAATCTCTTCTTTAACTCCTAGAATATCTTTTCTTGCCTTTCTGTCCAATCTTATTTTTGATCTTTTTCAACCAGATTATGCAATGGTCTAGCTATTGCTGTGAAATTTTTAATAAACTATTGATAATGATTCATCAGTTCCAAAAACTTCTATATGTCTTTAACTTCTTTCAGAGTTAGCCAGTCCAATACTCCCTATACTTTTTCTTTTTCTATCTTAATTCTCTCTAGTCTAATTACTACTCCTAAGAATCCTACCTCTCTAACCTTCTATTTGCATTTCTCTGGTTTCACATACAAGTCATTTTCTGCTAATCTTTTTACTACCTTTTCTACTACTTCATTATAGCCTCCCTTCTCTTCTGTTCCTACTATTATATTGTCAATGAAGCTTACCCCTTTCCTAGTATTGATCAAGTTCTATAAGATTCTGTTCATCATTGTTTAGAACATTGCTGGAGAGTTAGTTAGTCCAAAGAACATAACTATAGGTTCAAATAACTCTTCTAGAGTTATAAATGTCATCTTCCACTCATCCTTCTCCTTGATTCATATATTATTATACTCTCACTTAAAATCTAATTTAGTCAACACTTTCTTCATATCTATGTTCTCTATAATATCTAAAATTAATGGTAAAGAATAATTATTTTTGATTGTCCATTTATTTAAATATTGATAGTTCTGAATCATTCTCTTCTTTTTATCTTTTTTTTCTACAAAAAACACCTGTACTATTTGAAATGACTTCAAGAGTCTAATATACCTCTTCTTCAATTGTTTTTCAATGAATCCATATACCTCTCCTCTCTTCTCCCTTAACAATAGATATATCTTTTCCTTTCTCAGCACAAACCCTTTCTTTAACTCAATCACATGGTTTCATAACTTTTTTGTTGGTATTTTTTCATTAACCTTCTTTTCAAAGAAATGTATCCACCAATGAAATCATTTGGGTACCAACTTCCTTGTCTCTTCTTCTGACTTAACTACTTCTTTCTTCTCATCCTAAATTTCCCATTTCTCAGCCACTTTCTTCACTTCTATTGTTTTCTCCTTTTTTGGCTTTTTCTTCTGTTCTTCTTTCTTTTTCTCTTTTTCTCTTTGCTTTTGCTACCCTGATTTCCCTTGCTTTGGCCTCTATTACTTACCACACTTCTTTGAATACCTCATCATCTATACTTCTCCTATTCTTCAATCAATTTCAGGATTGTGGTATGCAAGCCATGATATTCCTAAGATTATGCTCCACTTCTGCTTACTGATTACATCAATCTCTATTCTTTTTCTATGTTCTTGATAATAAATATCCACTTCTACTATATGCTCAATAAGTCTTTTCTTATTGAAGAAACTGTCCACATTCCTCACATAAATCAGTCTTTCTATTTTCTTTAACTTAAACTTCTGCTTCTTTGCAAATTCTGAGCTTATAACCAGTCCTGTTGCTCCACTATACAATAATGCCTCCACTGTTACTCCTT
>Ga0157358_1000780_pt1 | contig 13633 bp, 7 predicted proteins | sample AttcapACBM2_FD_111484 | JGI IMG/M metagenome (GOLD analysis project Ga0157358, IMG submission 111484) | Fungus gardens microbial communities from leaf cutter ant in Botucatu, State of São Paulo, Brazil - Atta capiguara ACBM2 | ecosystem: Host-associated > Fungi > Mycelium > Unclassified ...
CTACACATGGTCATTTAGGGTAGGGTGCACAGTAGTGAGCACAGACCATCAGTAGTAGTATAAAAGGTAGACTAGTTTATAAAGGGATTTCTATTGAGTTCTCTTGTGTTACTCAATACAAGAGTTGTTCTTTTATCCCACTCTTAGGATTTAAGATCATAACAATCTTACTGAAGTCTGTCCACACTTTATTGTCTTATAACATCATTCAGTCATTTCTGAGATAATAGCCAATGAAACTTATAGTTACTAATGGTCTAATATCTCAGTAATCTGTTGTCACTTTTGTATATCCTATATATATGCAAATAGCCCTCATTCAGGGCTTTCTAGTGCAACTTGGTTCATGAGAATTAGTCTACTAGTTGTGAAAATACAAGTTGAATGAAGTTTATAACAGTTATATTAAAAAACATTACCAGAGATTTAAAAAGTTTATAGTTTGTACCAAAGATAATCTTTTACTTATTATCTAGCTTGATTCAAACATTGTTAAAATTCCAATGAATGTCCAGCTTACTGAAGTAGTAGGCCTTCTAGAGCTTAGTAGCCAGTTTGGAGATTAAGGAAAGCTGATACTTATTTTTAATGGTTATTATGTTAAGAGTCTTGTAATATTAGAACAATCTAAGCAAGCTATTTTTTTTGACAAAGAAGACCAGTGCAGCCATAGAAGACTTCAATAGTCTTATCTAATTTATACAGAAGCTTATAACAACTCTGTTTGCTTTGCAAAGTATATCTTGAATATCTTAGACTCTACTTCTAGAACCAATCCAATAGTGTGATCCTACTTGTAGTGATCAAAGAGAATATCAAAGTCTTCTTTGATGAATACCAATTCAAACTGCTAAATATGTGGGAAGATAGTAATGGCACTGTTCTTAATCTAGTTGGTTGTAACAAAAGACCTTTAAGAGTTGTTGAGAAGGAGTAGCTACTATTCAAAGGTTAAGAAATAAGGGTTCTGGACACTACTGAGTCATATAGAAATGATGTCCTAGTTTCAACCAGTAGAAATTTGCAGGATTAAAGAGGTTTCTTTGTAATTATCTACTAGAGTAGGAAATGGACCAGACTTACAGATATTGAAGACTTGACTTCAGCATTTTTTGGCCTTCTAAATATTCTAGCAGCTAGTATAGTACATAGAACATCATGTCATGACTATCTCTTTCTTTTGCTAATTTATCTCAGAGTTGTGATTTTTCAGCCATATGAAACCAAGAATGAGATTTTGCTTACCTAGGCTTGAAACTGCAAGCAAAGTCTACTTGAAGTGTAACTGATAGTACAAGATTGTTGTGGCAACTACTAGACTAAGAATGACCAATAATGCACTAAGTAAACTTGTAGACAAAGTATCTTGTGGGGATTATAAGAGAACTCAACAAAGAGTCCCTAATATATTGCTACCCTATTTATACTATACATTCATGGTCTATGCTAACAATAAATAGTTCTACCCTAATATACACATGTTGTTCATAAGTTTACCACACTGTTACTATAAGACAAATATATTCTCTGACATCATTGTTCTAGATCTTTCTATTATATTCCAGACCTATGACTTCATATTATGTGACATCTCATGTGACCATAGTCATATGTCTCTTTACCATCTAAGAAAAACAAAGTAAACAAAATTGAAAATCAAATCAAAGAAAACAAAGAAAACAAAGAGAAAATCAGATTAAAATATTAGAGTTTGAGTGTACTATGATAAAGATTATATCCACTATCTCAAATATCTATCTATTTCTATTAAAAGTGCCATTGATATTATAGACTAGAATATGCTTAGAGAGCTTGTAGGTATTTATATAGTATTTCTTTATGAAGCTGCAATTGATAAAGTGGTTTCAGAGTTAACTAGTACTCATACTGAAAATATCTTAGAGATATTCATAGTTTTGAAGATAATGGAGAGGTATAAGGGAATTTTGTAAGCATTTAGAGTATTAATGGTAAAATATAGAGGCAACTTCTTTTTCTACTAGAGTTATCTAATGAAAGCTATATGTCAGAGTTAAAAACAATAGACTCTAACTATTTTATTTTTTCCTTTTCATTTCTATTTTCTTTTTCTTTATTTTTTATTTTGAGAACTTATAGGATTAGGATTGAGCATGACATCATGGTCACACTGTCACAAACTGTCACATGACGTGACTTTTTTTTGTGTCACATATCTGTCACATGTCACAAAGGAAGAATGTAGAAGGTTCTGGAAGAATGATATCATATAGCATATAGAACATATGTTAACTTTAAGATAAACACATGGCTGTTCAGGGTAGGATAAAAGTAGTGTAGCATGGACCATGGGTTTTAGTATATAAGGTAGACAGTCTTGTACAGAGTTCTCTATCAAGTTTTCTTATATAAAAATCCTATACAAGATTTCTTTTCTTAACCTACTTTAAGGTCTTGAGATTATAACACTATAGAGATAGTAAGAGATAAACAAACAAGTGTGTTTGACAAATTACTGTCCTTAAGGTTATATTCCTCTACCTCAAGTATAGTGAACTTACTTACTAGTAGTTGGGGCATATAAATTGCTGGCTGCTCCATATAAAATCCTAGTTATCTATAATGCTATCAATGATACTAAAGTTCTTAGGCTCCAACTACTGTGAAATCTTTATGTTCTCTAATATGTGTAAGTCTTTTATCAATTCCTCCTATTACTTAGTAGTTAGTTATCAAACATCTAATTTCACTAAATATTCACACATTGGATTCTCACAGTGATAACATTCTCTTATAGAGGTAGAGCAGGATTTTTAAATATTATTTATATCTATAGGAATATCTGTAGAGAGCACTAGTGATAGCTGTTATAAAAGAAATAATGAGATGAAGAATAGTTGTTTTAGAATAGGAACAACTGAAGAATCTTGTAGTGTTTGAGAGTTGAAAGAGAGGCTTAGAATAGTCTGCTAAGTTGATTGAAATATTTTGTTTGCCTGCTGAGCCTAGTCTATATACTGCACAGCTTTGAACCAAGCAGTAAAATCTATGTTGTTTGGCCTATCCACTAACAAAGTTATAGTTATAATTTGATTCTAAATTACAAAAATCAGTATAACTGGCTTCTGATATGAGAGATTGGAACTCATCTAGATAATCTTACACTGTATGGCTCTCCTGGTAATATATTACTCCACTTCTTCTAGCTTGTTAATAGCTTTAGTAGTAATATTGACAATAAAGAAGTATTCTCAAAAAGATTGCTCAAACTCAGACCATATAGTGATGGGGAAGATGTTTGCAGTTGACTCTTTGTGAGAAATCTCTTCTAACCACTTCAAAGTATGATTATTCCTAAAAAATACAAGGCTTAGAAGATCTTGTTATGATTACAAGCAAATTGCTTAGTAGATAGACAGATGTATAAGAAGCAGAAGCTTAAAAAGACTCTTTTTTATTTTATTTTATTTTATTTTATGTCAACATTTTATGCAGTTACCCAACACAAAAGACTACTAAGGAATTGAACCCATAACCTCAAGTAGGTTTAAGATAGGTATAATATATATAGATAGAAGGCTCTTCCACTATGTCATCTCTCTCCCACTCAAAAAGGCTTTCTTAGTCTGTTAATTACCACTAAAGTCTAGTAAGAGATATATATAGAGTCTAGAGCATCAGAGAAGGTTTCAAGATACAGAAGTGTCAGTAAATAAAAAGAGTCTTATAGTAGAAAGAGAGAGAACATTCATGGTTACAGGAGCAAGGTTGGGAATCAAAATGTACAGATCTTGGAGTTGGTTTACAAGACTAGCAAGTATAATATTGGTATTATATTCCAAGGTCTGTTGGCACTCAGATACTTTCTGTAGATGATGTTGGAGAAGTCCTAAAGCCTTGTTGATGTTAATGGAAGTTATAAGATAGTTACTGAAAGCAGATATCTGTTAAGAGATGAGAAAAGGTGAAAAAGGTTGAAATATAAGAATTAGTCCATAACTGTCATATGCCAAGTCCACCTGTCCGGAAAATACATCTCTGTAGTAATACTACTTTCCCAACATTTACTATACAAGCCCATCTTCCATGATAGCTACATTTCTTGCAACATGTCCTCACAGTGATGATGCAACTATCTGGATATTCTGTCTTCCATGATGGGAATACTCCTATTTGACTCAGTATTCCATGGCAGAGTCATACTCCTATCAGTGTCTCAATACTGAAACCTCTGCTCAGGATAATAAGGGCTATACTACTAAAACTCTAAGTATCTCCTATATTATCTCTTTGTATATAAGACTAGTGGTTATACTGTAATTCACTAGTCTAATAACTGACAAAGATAATCCTTATTGAACTTGATCTCTAGTATTTAATAGCAACACACCAATCAATACTTACTTCTATCTCAGACTTCTTTCTCTTATCTGAAGTTGCAACCACATGGTAGACAAACAGTGTAGTACATAAGCTGAAGCTAAGGTCATTCAACAAGTCCACACATCTTCAAGCCAATCTTGTAGACTTTCACCTCTGATGTGAACTGTATCTGACAATAACTATCAGACTAGTTGATGTTTTTTAAAGTTCTAAAAAGAGAGGATTTTGTTTTGCTGTTAGGATAACTAGGCAAAGGCTGCAGTAATATAGTAGAGTTGATAACTTGAGAGAAATCCCAAGTATTATTTGTTACAAACTTAAGCCTAGAGAGTTAGGCAAAAGAAAAAAATCTTGTATAAGGGTTTATATAAGAAAACTCAATAGAGTTTCAAGTATAAAGATGTATATCTTATATATGCTAAACTACTTGTCTATACTATACTAACCTTAGCCTACTCTAAAGACCATATATACTATATACTATTGACATATGAAATGATATTATTATTCCAGAATTTTTTTATTCTTCTGTATGATATATGATTATGTGACAATGACTCGTGACAGTGTCATATTGTGTGACAGTTTGTAACATCATGCTAACCCCTAATTCTAAGTTCAAAATAAAAAGAAATAAAAATAACTTACCTCTAGAAAAATTTTAAGAGAATAAAATAGGGTTTTCAAGAGATAATAATTACTCTAAGTATCTAGGAGTCTATTCCAATCAAACAAGATATTAAGTGAAACATTTGGTAATCCAACTATAAAATAATAAGACTGTATTATTAGAAATCTTATAAAACATTACTGGATAGAAAAAGCTTATTAGTTGGTGGCTGGAAGAAGCAAATGTTACAAACTCAAATTCAGACAAAACAGAAAGTCTCCTTACATGAATTTCAAGCAGGCAGTATAGTTCCTTTATAAGAAAAACAATAAATTGAGGTCTAATGTTGGACATTATATATATAAAAATGCTATAAAGCTTTTATACATAGTATAAAAAGAGTCTAGCCACTTCTTTTATACTTACTATAGTATAGGTTAGAATGAAATAGGTTGTATCATAGTATACTTAAACTCTTATATTTTATTTTACTTTTTCTTTTATTTATTTCTCTTATATTTTATTTTTTGTTTCTTTCTTGGTTAATAAAGAGGTATATAACATTATAGATTTAGAACATAGTAAAAGAAATTAGAATAATAATATCAAGATATATATCTATAGTGTGTATAGTAGACTTATGGACAATATATATACTTTAGAGTAGGATTATTAATTGATAGCATAGACTATATAATATTAGTATATATAGAGTAGTAATATATTAAAGACTTTTTGTTGAGCTCTCTTATAATTTTTATAAAACTCTTGTCTTATAAAGACTACTTAGTAATCTGTTGACCATCTTAAGTTGGTAGTTGCCACAATAAGCTGTCTTAGATACCAATTTTACCATGGTTATTATCATATCAAATCTTGCAGACTCTGGAAGCTCTATAGCAAAGTTTATACTGATCATTTTCCACTTTGTATTTAGAATGGAGAGGAAATATAGTTCTCCAATGGATAGGTCTTGAATAGACTTGGTTCTCATGCAAAAGTCATAGATGCTGATATACTAACTAATATACCTTGACATTTGTGGTCACCAGTAGTAATCTTCTAGCATTCTGTATTCTCTACTATTCTTCAATTATAGTAGAGTAAGACAATATAGTGATAGAGATCTAGAATATTAGAGATATAAATCTTACCCCTAAAAAGAGTAGACTATCACTTTTAGACTACTCTGTGGAGCATATAAATATCATGGATGACTGTTAGAGTTTCTATGCAGCTTTTACTACTAGCTTTTTTTTTGCTTGTCTAGCTAATTATTATAGTATATATCTATTATTACTTAGTTTTAAAAAATCACTAGTTTTAAATATTTAATCTGTTCCTTGTTAAACTCATACTTTTCAAGATGTAGAAACAGCTTGTACTTTGCCAAGACTGTCAGATTCAAAGATAGTAAACTTGTTTCTTTTCTATTTTTTTCCTATTATTTAAGACTCTCTTATTTTTACTTTGACTTTCTTTTCTTCTTTGAACTTAGTAAAAAAGAATAATGTGATGTTATATATGACTGTCACAAGTCTGTCACACATGTCACAGTTACAGTTACAACATCATATAATATATTAGAAAGATAATGTTATATATATTATATAAGATAATAACTCTTATCTGTGTAACTCATAATTTAGAGTAAGCTAGTTCTCTTGTGTGGATTAATATAAGGTTTCACTTTAATTCAAAACACTTAAAATAAAGACTTTGTCATATACTCATTCAAATATATTTGATCTATTAGACTCTATCATAGATAATATCTAATTTGCTCAAAATATCCACAGAAGAGGATATCTTTCTTTTAGTCTATATATATTCTTCTGGTTTAGATTTATATTATGACTTAAGTCTCATATTAAGATGAAAAACATACTTTTATATTGATTAATACAAGAAAACTTGATGGAATTCCTATTACAAGCTAGTTTATCTTATATACTTCAGACCATAGTCTATACATACTACAACTAATCTACCCTAAAGTTTATGTACTTTCCATAAGACTAACATATTGTTGCTATACTATATGATATTACCTACTTTAAAACCTTTTATAATCTTCTCTATATTATGTGATTATGTGACCTATGACTATAACAGGTATCATATCTTTGTTACACTTTGTGATATGTATGACTATTATACATGATGTCATATCACATTTTATTGTTTTTTTTAAAAAAAATCAACAGTTTATTACATAGAATATAGTAGTAAGCTATGGTAGCTACAACATAATTACTTAAATACAGGAGAAAAGAGAGAAAAGAAAAAAATAAAAATAAAAAAAACTATAGGTGATATAATACTATACTAGGTAAAATGTAGAGTTCAGTAGAAAACTTCTAAATGATACCTTCTTGAAAGCAAAAAGCTCTATAATTGAACTTGAGAAAAGTGAGAATATCTTTGAGGGACAATCTCCTGGGATTTTATAATTTCTTGTATTAAACACATTCATATAGAACATATGCTCTTGTTTCAATGAGAGAGTTACTATATAGGCATGCAAGTAACTTGTTGGGGAAGAACTGTAGTCTATATTTGCTAATAGAAGTGTGATTGGTAATTAATCTGGTGACTTGTATACACAATAAGTTGGATAGGCTGATATGTTTCAGCCAAGCCCTATTTTTAGAATAGGTCAGACAAATAGATTGTCTATCATTGTTATTAAGATCAAGAAATTATTTTTCCTTGTAGTCAGATACTTAAAAATAACTCTGCTATTTTCTAACAATCTCATCACATTCTTCTTTTTTGCTAAATTTCCATGACATTTTGCTGGGTAGAACAGAGATTATCTTGTGAGATTTAGACTCTTTATTGACCAGTAGATACAGAGATCATTTATGATTGCTAAGGCAATTCTAGAAAGAGATCAAGTTATGACTGTTCTTGTTAAAGAACTTTCTAGATCACCAGATATGGCAATGAAATATAGTTAGTAAGAATGGATAGATGAGTTAAAGATACATTTAGTAGCATGGATAGTGTCAGTAATTGTGACAATGTGAGAAATATCTTGTATTTGCAATGTTCAACAGATTCCACATCTAATGACAAAAAGTTCTGCTTCTGTGGATAAGACATTTATTATATGATAAATAGTTTTTACAATGATTTCATGTTCTCTTCAAATATGTGAGACCAAGATAGTGATGTTATTTCTGATGCTTGTATCAAAGATAAGTATAGTGTTTTGATTATTTGATGACTTCTCATATAATTTCTTGAGTTTATTACAATAAGCAGTTTTTGCATTGGCATCTTTACAACTAACTAAGTGAAAAGGGAAATAATCAGGGAAATTGTCTATAAGACAAGAACTAGGAGAAAATTCATGATTTAGATTATCAAAAGTTGGAAAAATACCATTCAAATGATTATTAGTGTTCACAATGGAACTCTTGATCCTTGTGCATTGTTTAGGAGTAAGTTGACAAGTGGCAATATAGTAAGAGATAGCCTTTTTGGAGTGATGTTCATCCAAGAGTGAGATTATTGCATGTTGCTTGGGAAATGATGTTATCCAAAGATAATGCCAGTAACTCTTTTTGTCAAGGTGGAAGTGAATGGTGATGAGGCTAGTGATAGCCTCAACTCTCTATGCCAGTAATATATGAAATGCCCTTATAATCCAAAGAGCTGCTTTTCTTTGTATTTTCTTCAGCTTTTTGAGAGGCTAGTATAATGGTGTTTTAAAATACCAGAGCTGAAAACCATATAAGATGATAGAGAGTACACATATTCTATATGAAAGATGCTTGTATATTGGTGAAAGTCCCCTTGTTCAATTTCCCAACATCTTCATGCTCTTGATGATAGATAAAGCTTTGTTAGTGTAATGGTGGATATAATGTTGAAAAGAGAGTTTTCTATCAAAGCCCTAAATAATATCAAGTGTTCTTTGGTCTGAGTATCATACCTCCTAAAGTTCTATGATCTAGTGGAGAAGGATTAAAGTTCTTTATTGTTCTAGAAAAATAGAAACCCTCAGACTTATTATGCTTGATAACAAGACTTAATTGTTTGAAAAGAGAAAAGATGATACTATAACTATAAAAAATATTTGTATTTGATTTTTCAAAAATATTTTCCCAAGAAATGAGAAGGTTATTGTTAACAAATAACAGAAAAGAAATTGGAATAGAAATTGAAAGATTTTTTTGTTATTTTTTCCAAAATATAAAAAATTGGAGTGATATAAAGAGTAGAGGGAGTAGAGGAGAGAGTAGACCTTTGACTAACACCAACATCAGCTCTAAAGAAAGGAGAAGTGAAATAATTCCAAACATATTAAGTCTGTTTGTTAATTAAATAATTAGAGAAAAATTAGAATATGTTTGAGCCAAAGTCCATTTTGGTTAGAATTATGGAAAGTAATTGATGATTTAAAAAAGGAAAGAATTGTGCTATGTCAAATACAAAAATGTTTATGAAAAGTCTCTTCACCCATCCTATTTATATAAAGTGGGTTAGAAAGATTCTGACATCAGTTGTTGAGTATTGCTTGATGCCTTCTAATTAGCTTGGGTGGATGAAATTTGATACAATAGTATGAACTTGAAGTCTATTACTTATTGCTTTTTCAATTAATTTTCCTAGTATATTGAGGAGGATAATGAAACAAAAAACCTTTGAAATGTCATATAAAGGTTTATTTGGCTTTGAAATAATAATGGACAATGATTTCTTGAAGTGAGACAGCCAATAACTGAGATTGATATATGTGTTGACTATATTGACAATATTAGAACAATACTTGGTATTGTTTAATATCTCTTTAAGATAGTTCTAAGAGATATGATCTAGGCCTAGAGTAGATAAGCTACTGCATTTATTGGTAGTATTGTTAAACTTTGCACTAGAGAATAGAGGCCACTTTACTTGTTGACATAAGAGAATCTTGTCAAGAAGTATCAAATTGATAGGTTTGTCTTAAGCTGAGTTATACAATTAATGTAATGCTTGCCATAAATCATTCAGATTGTTGTATGGAAGTTCATTGAATTTGATAGCTTCCATAGCTGATAGCTTACATTTCTTGACCTAATTCATAAGGTCCCATAGTCTCTTGTTAAATGATGTGATTTCTTGAATTCTATTATCAAAAAAGACTTTTTTTTAGCCATTTTTACTATTTTTCTGTAATTAATCCAGTCAGTTTTCCTTCTAGATTTTCAATATTTGACTAAGTCTCTGTTGTATTCCTTATTTTACCATACTTTAGATTGTTTAGTGATGTTAACCAATTTCAAAAATTTGTTCCAAAGATCTTCTGTAATAATAGCAAATTCTTGAGTTATATGTTCAAGCATTTCACAGTTGATAATGTGAGTTATCTCCATAGAGCCTATCCTATTCCTAAGCTTATTGATAATTTCTTTTTCTTTATCACTATTTCTAACAATAGACTGTTTCTTTTCTTGAATGAATTCTTCTTTAATGATAATGGATATTGATAAGAGAGCATAATCTGAAGGACTTTGAATATCTGGTGAGATTAGATGATTGTTGAATTCCTCCAATCCTACATAGAGAAACATTAAATCCAGTACTGAATTTGAATCCTGGAAGTTATCCATATATCAAATAAGTACTGGGTTAATGGATGTTAATAATTCTAGATCAAAGCTGTTGGCTACTTCTCAAAGTATATCTACATGTGATGAGTGATGGAAATATGATAGATCCTAATGATTATCTCTGATGTTAAAGTTTTCTGTCATAATTAGAATATTGTTCAAGTTTATCTTAGTATTCTTTAGATACTTTAAGGTAGTCTGTTAATTATCTAAATAAACATTAATAATGAAATGCATAATACTATGATTGAAAAATGAAACAAGATTGATATCATAATGATTAAAGATATCTGTCCTTAATGAAAAATGCAACTTGATCAGTTTAATATTGATATAGGTAATAATTCTTGGATAATTACTATTATTAGTTGATAATCTTACAAATATAATCCATGATAAATGGTGAGAAGTTACTATAATTATAGAGCTCAGAATTTGTTGAATAATTGACTAGGAAAGTTCTTGAATAAATAAAATGTTGAAATTTTTATTATTTTCTAAAATCATATTAGTAAGTAGTCTGTTCTTTTAAATATTCTGTGAAAAAAGATTGAGAGATTTTAAAATTATTATTATTTACCCCTGCTCACTATCAGAGTTACAGATAGCAAACTCTATTTTATTTTATTTTTTCATTTTTCTTTTCATTTTTCTAATTTCTAATTCCTTTTCTTTTCTTTTCTTTTTTATTGGAACCTAGAGTTAAGGCATGATGGTCACAGAATCACATGACACAGAGAATAACATAGAATATTTTAAAACAAATAATATTATACAACATAGCAATAGTATGTTAACCTTATAGTAAGTATATGTACTTTAGAGTAGGTTAGTTATAGTATGTGCACAGACCATGTCTATGGTATATAAGATAGACTAGTTTGTACTGGGAATTTTATTGGGTTCTTTTGTGTTACTCAATACAAAAGTAGTCTTTTACTCTTATCCAAAGACTTGAGTCTTAACATTTACAACTAAGCAAATTGAGTTAACTTTGATTTCTCAGAGCTTTTGTATTTTCTTGTTATGCTATTCTTTGTTAAATCTATACTTTCAGAACAGATAGTTGATACTATCCACCTAATGTTCACTCTTGCAATTGATGTATTTAAACAAGTGATTGCAAGGTTCTTCTTTCAGAGTTTTAAGTCTTAGAGGATTTGCTTTAAAGTTAAAGTTGGCTTTACAACACTATACTATTTCTCTGTGATATTCAATTTTATGTAGCTCATTATATTTTTGATACTTGGATATATATGTATAGTATACATAAGTAATATGTCTCTACTTCTAGTAGTTTTTGCATTGTGGGACATTAGGATTCATATTTGTTTCTCTGATAGTCACAATGTGATAACCTATATTAAAGTATCTGTTAACAAGGTACTTTACTTTCATACTATTCTGTGAGTTTCAAATATTAACCCAAATTACAGCTATGTCAGATTTTGGAAACATCTTAATAACTTGTAGGTGTAAAGCTCAAACTGTGTTATTAAAGATATAAGTACTCTGGACAACTCTTTCTATAATATCAGATGTTAATAGAAAGATTAGTGTCTTTTAAATCAACATTATTTAAATCTTTTATATACTTCTCCACAATATTCAAATTGGAGAGAGCAGCTACTTTGTTAGTAGTAACAACTACACTTTTACTGTCAGAGTGGATATAGTTTGTAGAAACTTCAAATTTTATACCTCTTAACATTCTGTTAATGTTTTCAGTATGCTTATTTTCTTGGGTGATAACTTTATCAGCATTATTTGAATCCATAAGAATAATAATTTGTTTGTGAGAAGGATTTTTAGTTATTATACTGAATTTAGTTTACCTTTTTGACTCACATTTCATTGCTTAAGTCCAAAATAGATAAAACTAAAAACTAAAAATAAAAAAAATGGAAAAATAAAAATAAAAGAGAAAGAAAATAAAATCTAAGTCTAATATTTATAACTTTGATAATCTACCTAATTCTATTTTATGTTTGATCACTCCATGACGGATCACATGACTTCTTTATGATTTTCATGAAACTTGAGACTCTATTTTGAGAACTTGGGTATACTTAGAGTAATTACTTGTTTTTTCTAATTCCCAGATATGATCTTAGTTATTAAGTATTTAAGATGCATAGATACTTTGTAGTTTCTCACTTTAAAAATCAACTAGTATAGTACACCATTCTGGATATCTATGTTTAGAACCTTAACTTTTCTCATATTCTACTTCTTATTAGTATTCTCTTTTAAAATATAACTACTATAGCATGTAGAGACACAGTATATCTACTAAAGCCAAGGTTATCTACAATCTATATATAGATAATATTTTCATGCCTCATCTAATGTCTTTTATAATTTTTCTGCAGTTTATTTCCTCTTCTGAGCATATTCTTTATCTAACAGACTTCTAGAACTTTATGAACTATCTTGCAGTAGATTTTTAAAGTCTGAGTAAAGATAAGAATATTATCTAGATAGAATATTATAATATCTTCTACTATAAGGTCCAAAAAGATGTTATTTATTATAGTTTGGATTGTAGTAGGACTGTTAGTTATGCTAAAAAATATTACCAGAGTTTTGAAAAGTTTGTAGTTTGTATGAAAGACAGTCTTCTACTCATTCCCAGGCTTTATGTAAACATTGTTGAATCTCCAGTACATATCTGATTTTATAAAATACTTAGCTCTTTAAAGCTTGGATACTAGTTCAAAAATCAGTAGAAGAGTATATCTGTTTTTCACTATCATAATATTGAGGGTCTTATAATATTGAACCAACCATAAAGAGCCATCCTTCTTCTTGATGAAAAATACTAGTATGGTTATTAGAAACTTAGATAAACATATATAAGTAATACAAAAATTCTTATTAAAAAAAGTATTAAGCTTGGACTACTCTACTAGCAATAGTAGGCAGACTTTAAAGAGATTGAGCTCTACACCAGATTGTCAGAATTGAAGATGGTAGACTTTACTTATTTTTCATTTCATTTCTCATTTTTAATTTTATATATTTTATTTTTTGAACTTGGAGTTAGAGATTAGTATGA
>Ga0157358_1000781_pt1 | contig 13633 bp, 6 predicted proteins | sample AttcapACBM2_FD_111484 | JGI IMG/M metagenome (GOLD analysis project Ga0157358, IMG submission 111484) | Fungus gardens microbial communities from leaf cutter ant in Botucatu, State of São Paulo, Brazil - Atta capiguara ACBM2 | ecosystem: Host-associated > Fungi > Mycelium > Unclassified ...
ATCACAAAATACTATCACAAGTCATAGTCATATGTTATATAGAATATCATAGAAAGTTCTAGAATAATAAGTATATACTATATATGGTCTTTAAAATAAGCTACAATCTCAAGACCTTAGAGTGGGTCAAGAAAGTGAACCTTATATTAGAGTTAATATAAGAGAACTAGATGGAGTTCTTAATACAAAGTTATCTACCTTATATATTCTACTAAATAGTCTGTGCTACTACTGTATCTAGCCTACCCTAAGGATTATGTGTAAACTATAAGGTTAACATATGTTATAATATTATCATTTCTAAAATGTTCCACCCTATTCCATTATGACCATATAATTGTGTGACTATGACTGTGATAGTGTTGTGTGACATATAACTTTGCATGATATATCATGTGACTTATTTGTGATAGTTATGACCATGATGTCACACTAAATCCTAATCCTAAATAAAATGAGTAATAGGAATGAAAATAAAATAAAAAGAAAATGGAAAAAGGAAAATAAAATCTATCATTTGTAATTCTGACAGTTAGTATAGCACAGACTAGTAGTCTAGTATATATATAAGATAAATACTTTGTACTTGAAACTCCATCAAGTTCTCTTATATAACTCTTATACAAGGTTCTTTTTCTTGACTTACTCTAAGGTCTTGAAATCATAACAATAAGATTATTTGATTATAAGAATATGAAAGATAAATCCAAATGGTTATCTACTACAAAGCTTACCTATACTCTAGACTAGTGTCTAATTTTTATCTTACTTACTATAACAAACCTAGTTTTTTTCTATTGCTGTGATTAGGCTTATACTAGCCTCTATTATCTTGGTTATTATCTGATTTACTATATTCTTTTCTATTTGGTTTCCCTTTTCTTGGACTAGCTTGATATCTGATTTTATTCTACTTAGTTTATTATATCTTTATTTTCTTATAAAAAAAGTAATCAAAGCTTTAAGAGTCCAGTTCTAAGAAGAGGATACTATCATAAACTAATTCAGTAATATTTACTATCTACTCTAGATAACAATTAGCACACTTCTAAACCAAGTATTCTCTTCTAGAATAGATCATCTCTTTATTCCAATTATTAATCACTCTACAAACAAACTCTCTCTATTTGATATCAAACTTCATAGACTTTCTAACAGTCTCTTCAGTGACTCACAAACCCAGATTATTACTTAATTTTCTTATTCTTAGAATCTAATATCATATTTAAGGCTGGTAAATATATTGTATAGTTCTGAGTCTGATAATCAACTTGAATTAAGTACCACACTTATTTTCTTCATAACCTAAAACCTTACTCTCTTCTATTTTCACAAATTACAATTGCACAATGAACAAGTTAGACACAACACATAAAAGTTGAACCCAAGATCATCATCTACATTACATATATTATTCCAGATCACTTGGTCCACTTCTGAATAAGTATCCCAATCATTTCTGTTATTTATACAACATCTACAAACTTACCTGACAAGTGTAAATCATCTTCTAACATTGTATCATTCATACATATACCATGAAAACAATATGCTATAACCATGCCCACTAACATCATTGTTCTAGTATCTTTTACATTCTTCTATTGTATATAATTGTGATCACATATATCATCATCTGGCTAATGACATCACATCATATAATAGTACCACATGACTATAGCATATAATATTTTATTATCTAAATTAAAAAATCAAATCAAGAAAAATTGATCAAAAGAAAAGAAAATTACAATAAAATATAAAAGCTTAGAGTATACTATAATCATATTTCCCTTCAAGATTCTTCTCCAGAGAAATCTGCTTTTCTTCTTTCCATCGTTACCAGTTTCTCTTTAGTTTCTTTCAAATACTTATTTTCAAACTTTCTATTATTTCATTCAAACAACAACTTCACTGTATATTTCCCTGGTAGCTTAATATTTACAAACTCTTTTTTTCAAGATTTTGTATTTGTGGCTATTAAACTCTTCTTCGCTTTTTATTTTTAATTGTTTTTTTTCAAATTCTTCTACTAGTTCCATCATATTTTCCAGATTCTCCGATTCTTCTCATGTATCTGCTTCTGCTATATAACTTCCACTACACCAAATGATTTTGTTTCTCTCATTCAGAATCTTCTCCACTTCATACTCTTCTACTCTCTTTATCTTTACTAGATAAGGTTGAATATTTTTCTGTCCTCCTATCTGTTTTCATCATCTTACTTATATTGACCACAAGATAAATCTTCATGGAATTTAGCAACTCTAACTCTACTGTATTTTCTAATATAATTTTCTTAATTTATACAGTCCTACATACTGTTTTATCAAAATTTTTGTCTACCTCTTTTCTATCTGCTATACTAGACCATTTGTACTCAACAACACTTTATTTCTTACTTGATATTCCATCAAATCCTTTAGATTTCTATTTGCATGCTTTTTCATCTTCTTTTGTAATTTACTAAGTACAGTCTTAGCTTCTTTATGTCTCTTCTTCATCTCTTTAACAAAATTATCTGCTCTCACATGCTTCTCTTTTTTTATATTTCAAATTCCATCATTAGTTCTCTCCCATAGTATTATAACTTAAATCATAGTGTAAGAACAAAAGAGCAACCTTATACTGGTTAACATAAGAGAACTTGGTAATGTTCCTAGTATATATGTGTTTACTCTATATACCTCTAGTGTATGGTCTATGCATACTTTACATCTAGCCTACTCTAAATGTTATAAATCATATATTTAAGAGTTATCTTATTATAAGATATATAACATCACTCTTCTCTTATATCATATGACATTATGACTGTAACTGTGATATTTATGATCAACTTGTGATATTTGTGATGGTCACATGTGACATTACTTTGTCCCCTTTTACTAAGTCCAAAATAAAAAGAAGAAGAGAAAGAGAGAAAGAGAAGTCAAAAGAAAAATAAGAGAAACTTAAATAATAGAGAAGACATAATGAAGAAACAAGTCCATCATCCTTGAATCTGACATATAGTCAATTACAAATGGTGACACTTTTGTCACTATATGTATCTTGTTATTGAACGCAAATTTTGTTATAGTTAACTATTCTGACTATATTTTTATCTATAATACTATAGATAGCTTTGCCTTAAGGTCTTGCACAAACTAACTAGCTAGTGTATATGAGGTAAACACTTTGTACTAGGAACTTTATTGAGTTTTCTTGTATTAACCCTAATATAAATATAAGATTCTTTTCTTAACTTAATACTTTAAGTCTTGAATCATAACAGTGTTATTAATAAAGTATGAAGATGAGAAGTGGAGGCTAGTAGCTTATATTTTGAGATTGTTGAATGAAGTATAGAGTTGTCACACATGTCATAGTCACATGTCACATGATCATATAATATAGAGAGAAAAAGTTATAGATAGTTCTAAAATAGACAATGTTATACTGTATAACTATAGTATATTAGTCTTATATAGAGGAAGTAGTAAGTCTAGTTGAAATATAGACTAACCACAAAAATCTCAAGCACTTCATGACAGCAAAGAAGCTTAATTGTTATCAAGTCTAATAATTTCTTTAGCTAGCTAGATTTAACTTCTTACTTCATCACAGGCCCAAAAGGTTCATAGAGAAGTCAAATTTATTGTCCAGACAGTTTGATTATGGTACTAGGGTACTGAACAATCAAAACATGATGCTCCTCTATCTAGAGATTTTTACAGTTTACCCTATAGAGAGTTTTTCTCTGAAAGATAAGAAACACAATATTCTTAGAGATATCTATTATGGAAACTAGGGTGAGAGACAAGAGAGGACAGTGACTAAGGTAGACAGGAAGCTCCAACACTTATTTGTGAAGTCTCTACACTCTTCTGAGTAGCCAGAGATAAATAGCCTACTTCTTTTATAAGATAAGATATATATTTTATAGATCTCTGACCTTAGGCACTGTATTGCCTCTTTGTACCACATCATTAAAGTTACAGAACATACTGAACAATAAAAGACACTGGAGCTTGTTTCATGAAATTATTGGTAGCCTCAGATATTATAGTATATTGGCTAGTATATTTACACTTGCAATCTTTGTCTTTGGACCAAGCCTATGTAACATCTTCCAATTAGTGAGCTCTATCTACTACCAGTCCCAGACTTCTAATAGGATTCTCTGAGTATTGATTTTGTAGTGGAACTCCATGAGTCTTCTGAATATAATGTAGTAATGACAGTTATGAACTTGGTATCAAAATAAGTGCATTTTATTCCAACCTATACTACTATTACAGTAGAAGGAGTAGCACAACTTTCTTGTATAATATCTAGAAACTGCATAGTCTTCCTCAATATATAGTCTTGAATAGAGGCCTACAGTTTGTAGCTCTTTTCATACATAAATTCTATAGACTACTTGGAATCAAGATGGCAACTTTCATGGCATGGCATCTACAGTCAGATAAACTGACTGAACATGTAAACCAGGAGTTAGACTAGTATTTCTGGCTTTTTTTCAATGAACAGCAAAGTGACTGGTATGACCTATTACTATTGGCAGAGTTTCAACACAACAACTATATGTACTCTGCTACTTGACAGTCTCTCTTTCTCCTTGATACAAGTAATTTTCCACAGATAGGCTTTGAATTACACCAACAGCTATCAAAACTGGGATCAGTCTCAGAGTTTGTTAAATAAATGAAATCCACTCTTGAAGAGACAGATGTAGCACTCCAAAAATCTCAGAATGATATAGCCCTGTACTATAATTGATACTGACTCTCTGCTCCCATTTTCTAACCAGATAATAAGATATATCTGGATGCATCCAATATCTACATAACATGCCTCTTAGTTAAGTTTTCATACTAATATTTGGGTTTCTTTGAAATGAAAAAGCAAGTCAGACTAATGGCATACAAGCTAAAATTTCCCTACCAATGGTCAAGACTTCATTCAATGTTCAATGTCATAAAGTTGATAGCTACCTCTGAAGATCCAATCCCAGAATAGAAGATAATAATAGTTTTTATATCTATCATCATAGATGATAAGAAAGAGTAGGAAGTAGATGAGATATTAAATAGTTGATGGCACCAAAAACAACTGTAGTATCTAGTTAAGTGGAAGAGATTTGGCTTGGAGAACAAATTTTGGAAAGATGCTTTCAAGGTTTCAGCTCCAGATCAAGCTACAGAATTTTATCTTAAGTATCTAGATACACTAAGATATATCTGCCATATAAACTTTAAAGCAATTTTCAAGTCTTCTACCATTGCCTTAAATCACAGCAATCTTAGAGGGAATAGATGTAAGGGAACTTGCTCTTCCAAGACCTTTCTCTTCTGCATTTTCCAGCTAATCTATGTTCTGTAACCCTTTCCAACATCTACACTTATCCACTTATCTACTTTTTTATGCCCTAAACCTCTTTGAATTATATATAAATACTTCTAACTATCTAAATATATTATCTAACTCCTCTTTCCTGTATTCTCTCACTCTTCCATAGTCTGCTAGTGTCATCCACTTTCCCACACTCTAGAAGTACTTACTAAGTACTCTAGCTTTCTTCCAATTTGGTTTCTCTATTCTGAACTATTTCTGATTACTTGATTATCATCATTTCTTACTTATGTAAACAGAATTCTAATACATTAGAATGAACCTATTATTATATAGAGCAGTTATTACCTTCAGAAATCCTTATCCTATTCTCTTAGAATTTCCTGAAGATAAGTGTATAGTTAGTATTTCTTAGATAATAAACTTGGGATTTTCTAGAGATTTGAAGTATTCTACTCTTCTATCCAGTTACCCTAATAGAAATTTTTATCAACTGGAGTTTTGTGAAGAAGCATAACATAAATACTCAAAAGCTTTCTCAGTTTATATCAGTGTATAATATTAATAATACTCCAAATGAGGCTAGTCAGATCTCAGAAATGGTAGATATTGCACTCTGCTATAAAATTTACTCAGAGCAGAGCTTCTTTATTGTCTCCAGTTTGGGCAAGCAAGACCTGATTCTTGATTTTACCTAACTTAAGGCTCAATCTGGAGATTAACTAGCAGAAAGAAGAAAGCATTGAACATCTGTTACTCTAATTCATTTTTTACTCTAGTTGATGACTCTGATGATATGCTTCTCAGCTCTGCTATATCTAGTTAGTATATAGAGGAGTTGGGAGACTGAATTTGCATAATCTGCCTACTTTCTGAATTATTAGACTTGGATCTCCATACTATAGCCATCTTCTCACAATGCTTTTCAAAAATATTTTAATGAAATTAGACTATGCAGAAAAATATCTTGGTACTTTCTCCCATATTCAGTATTTTGAGTCAGTATTTGCAGAGGATGATTTTGACATACTTTCAGACCACTACATGTTGTGGCAACTACTAGTCAAGACAATCAATAAACCACTTAAGTAAACTTATAAACTAAATATCTTGTAGAGATCACAAGAGAACTTAACAAGAAGTTTCTAATATATTTCTACACTATATATACTACTAGTACAAGTCCTACCCTAAACTACATATGTTATCTATAAGTCTACTATACCATTATTATAAGGCAAACATGCTACAACTATGTCTTTAACATCATTTTTCCAGTTTCTTTTACTACATTCCAAATCTATGATATCACATCATGTGACCATAGTCATGTGTCTCTTTATTGTTAAAAAGAAAAAATAAAATCAAAATAAAATATCAGAGTTCAAGCATATTATGACACTACAAACAGGATTATGCTATTAAATTAGTATCTGAAGCTGAGCTCAAATCATTCAAGATATATCTGTTACCTAAGGAGTAGTCAGAGTTCAATGCTTTTCTGGCTAAAAATTTCTGCACTGGCAGGATATTTCTCTCTAAGTCTCCTATAACTGCACTAGTATTCTTTATTATGAAAAGAAATGGTTCTCTCTAGTTGGCATAAGACTATATGATATTTAATGCTATGATAATCAAGAACAAATACTTACCTTCTTTGATCTCTGAGCTTATTTTGCAGCTCCAAGAAGTATTTCACCAAACTAGATATTTGCTAGGGTTTTAACAATGTTTACATCAAGCTTAGAGATGAGTGGAAGACTTTTTTTTATACTAATAATGAACTTTTTGAGCTCTTAGTAATGTTCTTGGACATGATTAGCTTGACAGTGTTCTAGACAATGATGAATAACATTTTCTATGATCTTATAGCAGAAGATATCATGATTATCTACTTGAACAACATCCTAATCTTTACTCAGACTTCAGAAGAATATCACAGAGCAATCTCAGAGTCTTAGAAGTATTAGCAGAGTACAAGATGTATCTCTAGCCTAAAAAATATAAATTCAATAAGCAGTAGATAAAGTATCCGGATCTGATCATATCAAAGAATCAAGTAGAGATGGATCCAGTAAAAGTGGCTAGAGTTTGTAACTAGCAAATTTCTAGAAACCATACTTATCTGTAGATATTTCTTAGCTTCACCAATTCTTATCAGAGGTTGATTTGTAGATTTTCAGATGTAATACATCCCCTATTTAACCTCACTAGAAGCAACAGCATCTGGACATAGACTACTAGCCAACAAGATGCTTTAATTCCCTAAAAACAGCAATCACTTCTATACCTATCTTGACTTTCTCTGATATCTTTGCACCACTTCAGACAAAGGCAAATAGTTTGGACTTTGCAACTAGAGCTATACTATTTCAAGAGTCCAAGGCAGATAGTAAGTGGCATTTAGTGGCATTCTTTAGCAAGTCTCTCTCACTAGTTAAATACAATTACAAGATCTATGATAAGAATATGTTAGCAATTATCTATACTCTTGAAGAATGGTGGTATTTTATTGAAGGAGCAGCAAACTCTATGGAAATTTGGATGAATTACCAAAATTTAGAGTACTTCATTATAGCCAAGAAGCTCAAGTAAAGGCAAGCCCACTAGTTCTTGTATTTAGAAAGATTTGATTCTATGTTGCACTATTACCTAGGTAAGTCTATAGATGGTTTCAAACCATATGTGCTTTCCTATTGACTGGATCATGGAGATATGTCACATAACAATGAAAATGTGATCTTGCTTAAGCTTGAGTAATGAAATAAATGGTATTTAAAGGTAAAGAATGAGATTTCTTGATAGATATCTAGTATGGTAATTGACTTAGTCATCAAGAGAAACCTGTAGCTACAGTAGTAAGAGTACTCCAACAGGCATCTACATGCATTCTTTGAAGTGGTCAGAAGTCAATAATTTGCTCTTATTTTATAGTAAAATATCTTTCTATTAGTAGAGTTCTAGCACAATAACTATATATACTTCTTAATACAGCAACTATTATTTCTCCTAACACTGGGCATCTCTCATGGATGGGTTTTGAGCCTTATCAGCAGGAGTCTAAGCTAAAAAGAGTCTTGAAATTCATGAAGTGAGTATATTCTGTACTTGAAGAAGCAAAGTTTATTATCTATAAATTCTAAGATGATATGACAAGGTACTATAATCAATGATGTATCTCTACTCCAATGTTCAATTCTAGTGATAAGGTGTTCTTATATTCTTTGGACATTCATACCACCTGTCCTTCTGTTAAAATTTTGCATTGCTATCTTAGACCTTATATAGTTGAAAAGCAAGTAATATCTATATCATATCATCTAAAGCTTCTCTCTGTACTCCAAATATTATATCTGGTGTTTCATATAGTCAAGCTTACCCTAGCTTCTAATGACCCAATTTCTAGTAAATGCTCAAACCCACCTTTGAGTTCCATTATTATTAATAGAGAAGAAAAATGAAAGGTTGAGAAAATCTTGGACAGCTAATAGTATCACCAGAGATACTAATATCTAATCAAGTAAAAGAGATTTGGCCTAGAAGTAAACTCTTAGAAGAATGCTGTAAATGTTTTTGCACTAGATAAAGTGGTGGAGTTTCATTGTCTTAACTTCCAAGCTATAAAGTTCATTTAAGAAGTAGACTTTTAAAAACATCAAGTTCTATTCTGTACCTATTGCTTTGAGACATAGCAATCTTGAGAGAGTGTAGGTATAAGATGACTGTCAACTCTGATCTTTAGTAATAAAAATGTAGAGTTTGTTACACAATTTCTCTCTGTATTAAGACTTAAGCCTTGGAGTAAAGATAAAAGACAACATTTATATTGAGTAATACAAAAGAGCCCAATAGAGTTCCAAGTACAAATTAGTCTATCTTATATACCACAGGTTGTGGTCTATATGTACATAACAACTAACCTATCCTAAAGTACTTGCTATAAAATCAATATATTGTTATTATGCTATATAACATCATCTGTTCCAGAATCTTCTATGACCTTCTCTATATCACCTGATTTGTGTGACTGTGACTGTGACATCACATTAACCTTAACCCTAAGTCCAAAAATAAAAAATAAAAGAAAATTGAAATAAAATAAAGTCTATTGTTTATAATTCTAACATTATCCTCTTTTCAAGATTTCTCTCTAGAGAAACTGACTTATATTTTTACTAATTGTTCTTCAACTTTCTTAGATATTCTTTCTCAAACTTTCCATTATCTTATCCAAATAATATTTTTGCTATATACTTCTCTAGTAACTTTTCTCTTCTAAAGTCTTTTTTATTTTTTAAATCCTCCTTTTTCCCCTCTGAATTATGTTCTGCTATAAACCTCTTTCATCACACTAGATACTTCACTATTCCTCTCACTTTTTTTTTATTTAGTATTTTTTCTACCTTCTATTCTTCTACTCCTTCTACCTCTACTAGTTTTACTTCTTCTGCCTTTTACTCTTCTACTTGTTCTCTATATTATATTACTCAACTAACATTCACCACTGAATAAATCCTCATTAAAGACAGCAATCATAATACAATTGCATTAGTAAAGATTACCTTATTAATGATATATGGACCAATATATTGATCTATTAGCTTCTTTGCCAGTCATTCTTTGAATACTAGATGTTTTGTACTCAGTATTACCTTATCACTCTTCTTTCATTCTTTAGTCTCTTTTCTTCTTCTATCTACCTATTGTTTCATTTCTTTCTAAGCCTTTCTTAATACTGTCTCTGCTTCCTCTTGTACTTTTTTTATCCTCTCTGCAAACTCTGTTGCTTTCTATACTTTTTCTTTTCTCTTAATATCTGCTCCCATTCTCAATTCTCTCCCATAATTTGCTATAAATAGAGATATCTTAGTTATAAAATGTACTTTATTATTAACCATAAGTTCTGCTGATATCAGCTACTTTAGTCAATTTTTTTGTCTTAAATCTATGAAAAACTGAAAATATTGCTCCAACTCCTGGTTCATTCATTCTATTTGTTCATCTGTTTGTAGGTGGAATGATGTTAACAGTTTGGTCTTAATTTACAACATTTTATTCAGTTCCTTCATCAACTCTGCTGCAAACTGCTATTCTCTATCCAACACCACACTCTCTGGTAACCTATACAACTTTCACATATTATTTCTAAACAACTATACCAATCCCTCCACTAATGCTCCTTTTGTTATTGTCACAAAGTATGTCATCTTGGATAACCTATTGCAGACTACTAGAATCACATCTTTCCCAACTACTAATAGCAACTTGGTTATAAAGTCTACTATTAAGTATGTCTATAACTTCTCTGGTATTTTACTCAACTTCAACTTTCCTACTAGTATTTCCATTATATTCTTCATTCTCTAGCACTGTCAGGCATAGTTCACACCAGAAAGTGAAAGCTCATGAGGTTAGCTTAAGGATACATAGAGTATGGAAAACTCCATACCAAGAGCTTAATAAATACAGACTTGTCAGAATAACCTTAGCTTTAGCTTATATACTGCACTGTCTGTCTGTCACATAGTCACAATTCCAGAGAATTAGACAGAGTTCAAAGCAAGAGTAAGTACTGATGTTAGTGTATCACTGTTAAACATTAGAAATCAAGTTTAATAGAAGTTTATCTTTGTTGATTATCAGACTAGCAAATTACAGTGTAAATACTAGTCTTATATATAAGTTAGATGTATAGAAAATGCTAGGGGGTTTCAGTATATAGCCTCAAGCAGAGGTTTTAGTGATGAAACACTGAAAGAGGTTAGATAGAGAAATACTGCTATAGAAGGCTGAATTTAATAGAAATATTTCTGTCATAGAAGACTAGATATTTAAATTGCTACATCATTGCTATAGGAACATGTTTTCAGAATAGGTAGACTTGACATATAATAGGTATATATCATATTCTTCTATATATCTTCCTATATCTTTTGTTATTTCTAGCTACCAATAATTTCATGTTACCAACTCTGTTATTTTCCATTTTCTTTTATGTCCTACTACAGGTATATTATAATGTAACCAAATAACTTCTATTCACAACTCCTCATCCTTCAGTATATATACTTTCTCCTTTTTTAACACTAAATCTTCCTCAATTTTCTATTTATTGCCTTTCAATGCTTTAACTTCTGCTTTCTCCATTTCTTTTACTACTTTTACTACCTTTTCATCCTTTCTCCTTGTTCTTTTTATTTTTTCTACTAATTCTGTCTTCAGTCCCTCTATTACTATCTCTGTTATTCCTTATATCCATTCTTCTTTAATTAGTTTTTGATTTTCATTATCATTTTTAACCCTCACTTTTTGATCTAGTCTTCTACTCAACCTATCTGCCTTTTTCATTCTGACTCCTGGTATCAAAGTTGAAGATGGTGAACTTAATTTTTCTTTTCTTTCTATTTTATTTTATTTTTCATTTTATTTTATTTTTGGGCTTAAGGTTAGGGTTAGTGTGATATCACAAGTAAATGTCACAAACTGTGACATGGAATGAATCAGTATCACATATCTGTTATAGTCTCACTATTATATAATTATATATTACAATGGAACATAGTAGAAACTTTTAGAAAGAAAAAATGTTACTACAATGTATTTGATATATGTTGACCTTAAGAATAACACATGGCCTTTAGGGTACTTTAGCATGGACTAGTAACTTAGTATATATAAGATAAACAAGCTTGTACTAGAAACTCCATCAAGTTCTCTTGTAATTATCCTAAAACCATCTAATATCAGGTTTTTTCTATTTTCTTACTCTCTTATCATTCTCAACCAATAGTCTATGTAATTGTTAGTTACTCTCAGATTAAAAGCTAGACCTCAGATATAAAAGAGAGCTAGTTGCTTAGTATAGGCAATTATAGATATCAATAACCAAACTTAGATCACTAGTTAGACATACCTTATTATTTAAGTGGGTAATATTGAGTAGAGTATATGTATATTTTATATAGAAGGCTTATGCTGTAGGTTCTCTTGTAACCTGTTTACACAGAGCAATAGCATTATCTATTAAGAAGTGCCTAGCTTAGCGATTCTCTGCTTAGAGATAATAGTATGACAGTTCTATTAGGGTAGTAGTTAGTAGGGTAGTGTTGTGGCAACCACTAGTCACAAAGACCAATAGCAACACAAGCAATAAATCTTTCAGTAGAATATCAAGTGGTGATTACAAGAGAACTTGACAAGGAGTCTCTGCTGAATTACTACCCTATTTATATAAATTATACATGGTCTGTGCTACTAATAATTACTCCTGCCCTAATGTCTATGTGTTGTTCATGAGTACACTATATATATATCATGGGATAGCTATACAATTAACATGCTCCTTAACATTATCCATCTAGACTGCTCCAGCCTGCTCTAGTCCATTCTAAGCCTTTATGACATCACATCATGTGACATGTCATGTAACTACAGTCATGTGCCTCTTCATTGTTAATAAAAAGAAAAAGAAAAGAAATATAAAACCAAGAAAAATAGATAAAAGAAAAAGAAAAATATTAGCCCTCATATACATCATAATAGGTAGTAGGATAAGTAGTTAGTAGACAGTATAAGATGAACAAGAAGAGTATTACTAGTACCTACAGAGATGTTTAAAGATATATTGGTGGAGTTTGATTTTGAGGTTGGAGTCGATACTAGTCCTACTCTTTTATCTAGTTTTGATATAAGTTAATTCAACTTAGAAGAATAAATATTATCTTTTATACAAAAACAAAAACAAAACTAATAAGAATATAGGAGTTATTGATGATACTGAGTAAAAGAGCTGAACAAAAACCTAACCATAGTCCCAAGTAGAAATGACAATACCACCTTTGTTTGATAAGAAAGCTAGCAAAGTAGGAGGATTTATAACAGTATATGAATTGTATTTAATGAGAGGATTAACAGTAAAGGAACAGATACAGTGGATATTGATATATGTGCAGAGAAAATTAGTAAATATATGAAATAAAATGTGTTGGAAAATCTAGAAGTGGGAATAGTAGAGTTTGAAATAGTAGAGAAGTTTTTAGAAGAAATAAAAAAGAAGTTTGGAAGAGGAGATAATAAGTCAAAGAAAGTAACAGAATCGAAGCAAGTAAAATAGGAAAGTAGAATAATAGAGGAATATGTACAGGAATTCAGATAGGCAGCAAGAAATAACAGATATGCAGAAATGTTATAATCTAAAGTCCTTAGGGCTGGACAGCAAAACAACTCTTGTATTGAGTAACACAAGAGAACTCGATAGAGATCTCTTTACAAACTAGTCTACCTTATATACTACTAC
>Ga0157358_1000783_pt1 | contig 13628 bp, 2 predicted proteins | sample AttcapACBM2_FD_111484 | JGI IMG/M metagenome (GOLD analysis project Ga0157358, IMG submission 111484) | Fungus gardens microbial communities from leaf cutter ant in Botucatu, State of São Paulo, Brazil - Atta capiguara ACBM2 | ecosystem: Host-associated > Fungi > Mycelium > Unclassified ...
AAAGTGACATCATACAACATGGACAACACATGTTGGCCTCATGTCATACACATGGTCATTTAGGGTAGGGTGCACAGTAGTGAGCACGGACCATGAGTAGTAGTATATAAAGTAGATTACTTTGTACTAGGAACTCTATCGAGTCCTCTTGTGTCACTCAATACAAGAGTTGTTCTTTTATCCCACTCTAAGGATTTAAGATCATAACACCTACCCTAAAGAACATATAATATAATATTATTGTTCCAGAACCTTTTATAACATTCTGTGATATGTAATTATTATAACTTGTGATTGTGTCATGTATTATGTGATAGATGTGTGATAGTTTGTAACAGTTATATGTGATGTCATGCTAACCTTTAACTCTAAGTCTAAAAAATAAGAAAATAAATGGAAAAAAACAAATTAAAATAAGAAAAGAAGTGAAAATAAATAAGTCTACTATCTTTAACTCTGATACTAGAATAATACTAAGAAAAGCTTAGAATAAGATAAAGAGGTAAGCAGATAAAAAAAGAAAAAATTTGAAGAGTAGAAAATAGAAGACAAGATAATGTTGAGTATAAAAGACCTAATGTTCAAAATAACTAGCAAAGAAATTAGTAGATTAATATGTCAGTTTATATATTATTGACAAAGTAGTTTCTACTAATACAATCAAATTATGATTGCCAACTTCAATGAGAATTCATCTAGTAATGAATGTTAGTTGAGTAGTGTAGTATAGAGAACAGATAAAGAGATAAAAAGTAGAAAAAGTAAAACCAGTAAAGATAGATAGAGTTGAAGAATAGAAGATAGAAAAAATATTAAATAAAAGAAAAGTAAGGAAAGTAGTAAAGTATCTAGTGCAATAAAAGAAATTTATAGCAGAAAATGACACTTGGGTAAAGGAGGATTTAGAGAATACAAATGAAGTTATAGTAGAGCTTGAGGGAAGGATGAATGCAGAAGCAAGATAACAAGAGAAGTTGGATTTAGCAAAAAAGATATTTCAGAAAAGAGGAGTTGTTAGAAAAGTATATGGAAAAGATGTTGTATGGGTGGGATAATAGAATATATTTGAGAAAGTTGGAGAGAAACTAGCAAAAATGGAAGTGAATTTCTTCAAAGGAAAAACCTTAAAGAAGAGATAATGTTAGAGTTGAAGATGGTAAACTCTATTTATTTTCATTTTATTTCTCATTTCTAATTTTAGAGAATGTAGAAGGTTCTAGAATAATGATATCATACCATATGTTAATGATATGTAATATACATTGCCTTTAGGATAGGCTAAAACTTGTGTAGTATAGACTATTAGGCTAGCATATATATATATAAGATAGATATATTATACTAGGAACTCTATTGAGTTCTTTTGTGTAAACTCTATATGAGGTTCTTTTTCTAACTTAACTTTGAGTCTTAAATCATAATAATTAGCTTCTACAACAATAAGAATGTAGTACTAATCAAGCTGGAGTTTCTTATTATTTGAGTTATGGAAGATATAGTAGTAGGAAGTGAGAAGAAAGCCTTTTTGATGGACATCTGCTGTAAGAATTAGTTGGACAAGCAAGAAAAGCCAGTAGCTAAAGTTATAAGAGAACTTTAATAGTCATCTACAAGGTTCATACACTTTGTGAAGTGGTTTAAAAACAACAGTTTGCTCTTGTTCTAGAGTAAAGTTTATACTTCTAACATTTCAGATATCTACTGCTATATTATATTGCTCTACTATGACTCAAGAGTAATAGTTTCAAAAACTGCAAAATATTAGAAGACACTAGAACTGATGTCACACAACTATTAGTGACCACAATCAGTATATTAGTATCTATGACCTCTGCATAAGAACTAAGCCCAGTTAGTACCTATCTATTGGAAAACTGTATCTTCCTCCCATTCTAGATGCAAGATATGAAATAATGAGTATAGACTTCCAGAGTCTATAGAATTTGATGTAGTAATGACTATAATAGGCTTAGTGTCTAAGACAACTCATTTTATTCTGATTCACATTATATTAAGCATAGAAGAAGTAGCCAGAATTTTTCTACATAATGTGTACAAGCTTTACAGTATCTCTATGTATGTTATATCTGACTATAGATCTCAATTTGTTGTTTTTCTCATAAAGGAGCTTTACTGCTTGCTGTTATATATCAATTTGAATACATCTGATCTATTTGACTATATTACAGATAATACTTATCTAGCATTTGATCTGCTATAAAAATTTGTGAAAGAAAATATCTTTCTTTCTATTTATTTATACTCTTTTAGTACAAATCTATCTGGTTTCATTTCATGTTTGATCACTCTATAACTAATCATATGAAAACTACTCCAAACTCTATTTTCAAAAACTTTAGTATATCTAGAGTAGTTACCTATCTCTTCTAATTCTCAGATATAGTCTTAGTTACTAAGTACTGATATTTAAGACATATAGATACTCTATAGTTTCTAACCTTGAAAATGAACTAGTGTAGTACACTATTCTATATACCTATGATTAGAACTCTGATATTCTTCATATTCCACTTTCTGTTAATATTCTCTTCCTAAATATGATTATTATAACATGCAGAGGTACAGTAAACCCACTGAAGTCAAGGTCATCCAGAATATGCATCCACATATATTGGATAATATTCCTACACCTCTTCTGATATTTTATATAATTTTTCCATAAATAGTTTTCTCTTTCAAGTATGTTTCTTATATAATACTTACTTAGAATTAAGGTATCACAAATGAGCTACTCACTAGTTGTGATGCTTGAACTTAAGAGTGTTTCAGAGATTCAGTATAAGGAGATTAATGATAATAGGTGATGAGTAGTATCAACAGAAATAATTAATATTAAGTCTGAGATCTAACTCTTAGATACAGAGATATATATACAAAAGAGTGATGGTCTGTGTGCAAGCTGTTTCCATCACATGATCAAAACTCATACATGATGGAAGCTGTCATCTGTCATAGCAGCTGTCAGGCTAATTTTAAAAGGTAACTAATTATGTCACTATATTGATATACTTGTATCTCTATCAATACTTATTGCTATGAAATATACCATATATCATTGAAAACAGTTTGATGAGCACTTTCCAATGCAAGTTTGATCATGCAAATCCATCTAGCCATTCATAAGATATTAACAAACAAAGCTTTTATAGTTGCTGATGGCCTGATATCTCAGTTTTTCATTGTCACCTTTGTACATCCCATATATATGTATATAGCCTTCATTTGGGACTTTCCAATGCAACTTAGTTTTTGAAAATTGGTCCACTGGTTGTGGAGATACAAGCTAAATGAAGTTTATGATATAAAGTTATCTTCTCTACTACTAAGCATCCACAAACTAACAGACAAATAGAATAAGTCAACTAGGAGCTTGATCAATATTATTAGCTCTTTGTAAGTAAACAACAAGACAGCTGATATAATCTTCTCTTCTTAGCTAAATTTTAGTATAATAACCATATGTACTCATCTATTCAGCAGTTTTTCTTTCTTTTCAATACTAAATGTCTCTTATAGATAGGATTTCAGCCTCATCAAAAAGAGTCAAAGTTAGAGGATATGTTATAGTTTATAAAGTAGATAAAGTCTCTACTAAAAGAAGTCAAGACTACTATTTACAAATTCTAGAAAGATTTGACTAGATATTACAATAGATGTTATATGTTTATTTCTGTCTTCAAACCTACTAATAAGATATACTTAGACTCTACAAACATCCACACCATATATCTATCTGTTAAGCTAGTATATTAATATTTAAATGTATACACTATAGAGGAGTAAGTAAATATAATATCATATAGGTTGAAGCTGCCAATGTCTATAAAAAGATTATACTTAGTATTCAATGTAGTGAAGCTAACTACTATCTCTGAAGATCTAATACAAGGTTAACATGCACTACTTCTACTAGATTTTATTGTTATAAATAGAGAGAAAGAATAAGAAGTAGAATATATCCTGGATAGCTGTTAGTATTACTAATGATATTAGTACCTTATTAAATAGAAGGATTTTGGATTAGAGGCCAACTCTTAGAAAAATATGTCTGATGTCTTTACACTAGAGTTTTATTGTCTAAATCCCATGTACTATAGTTTATATAAGCAGCAGACTTCAAGCAAATTAGGTTCAGATCTATTACTCTTATTTCAAGTTATAGTAATTTTAAGAAGAGATAGATGTAAGAAAATCTGACTTTTTACACTCTTTAGGCTTTTTTACACAGAGCTCCTTAACATCAAACTCTATGAGCTTTTATATAGACTTTACTATTTTACAATATCACAGAATCCTACTACAGAACTTATGAACCTTCTTGCTATCTACTGCCAGACTCTATACTTATATATTGCCTCTCTAAAAAATCTCCAAGATTATTGCTAGTTGTTTTCTATTAATATTAAGTATACTCTGCCTTTTTAGATAATATTTTAGATATTTCTACTTATATTTATGACCATTTGTATACTATCATTCTAATAGTTAGCTCAACATTGTTTTGCTAGATTGCAATGGATAGTAGAGTATTTAGAACAGTAATCACCTTTGGAAAACCTCATCCTGTTCTTTTAGGTTTTTGTAAAGATAGGTTGTATTTGATTAGCATATTCTACAATATATTCTTAGGTTTTTCTAAAGATTGTAAACTTTACAAAACTCTATAAAGTTTACTCAGTTGATCTAACACCATCTAGTATCTCTAATGTTTAAATCCTTTTCTACAAACAATAAGTTGGAAATATTCAGAACTTTATTAGACAAGAAGTTTATAGCAGTATAAAGACTGTTAGAGTAGATATTTATAAGAAATTGATATTTATCACTATTGAAGAAATCTCTGTAGTCAACTATGTATTTTCTGAGAGCAAAACAAAGTCTAGATAGTCTAAAATAACATAACTTTAGGTATTTTCTCAGAGTTTTATAGAAATTAGATCACCTGGGTCCAATCTGGATGAATGGGAGCATAAACAACTTTATCACCTCCAGATGTTGTAGTAGATAGTACAAAGTAAATAAATGTCAGAGTTGAAAACAGTGAACTCTATTTATTTTCATTTCTTATTTTTATTTTTATTTTATTTTTTGGACTTAGGATTAGGGTTTAGTATGATGTCACATGTGACTGTCACACAATCATACATCACACAGAACATCATAGAAGGATTTTGAATAATAATGTTATAGAACTATTATATGCCAAGTCTATTTGTTTGAAAAACACATTTCCACAGTACACTCCTTGTTAACATCTAATCAAAATAAAGCTTGCCTTTCACAGTGGCCGTTTTACTCACAACACACCTCATGGCAGTGATGCAATCATCTGGATATTCTGTCTTTCATGACAGAGATACTTCTATCTAACTTAGCCTTCCATAGTAGAGTCATACTTCTATCAGTGTCTCAACACTAAAACTTCTGCTCAGAGCAATAGGGGCTATACCACTGAAATCCCAAGCATCTTTTATAGTAGGTACTGGTATATAAGACTAGTAGTTACATTATAATTTGCTAGTCTGATAATTGACAAAGATAATTTCTATTGAACTCAATCTCTAGTGTTTAACAGCGACACACCAAATTAGCACTCACTCCCAACTTAGACTTTCTTCTCTTATCTGAAATTGTAATCACATAGCAGACAGATGGCATAGTATATAAGCTGAAGCCAAGGTTGTTCCACAAGTTCACACATCTCTAAGCCTATCTTGTGGACTTTCATTCCTGGTGTGGACCATACCTGACAACAACATATATTATGTATGTTGATCTTAAGATAAATACATATTCTTTAGGGTAGGCTAGATTAGTGTAGCATAAACCATGAGCCCAGTGTATATAAGATAAACAGATTGTACTTAGGAAATCCATTGAGTTTTCTTATGTAAACTCTATACAAAGTTATTCTTTTACTTTTATACTTAAGCTTAAGTTTATAACATCTACTTTTTTCATGTTCTCTTACCAGTATATTATGGTATATCCACCTCTGCTCTCAGCTTTTTATCTCTTAGAATATATATGTTACAACTTAAACTCAAGTGTTTGAGTAAAAGTAAAACCTTGTATTGGTTAATATAAGAAAACTCAGTAGAGTTCTTAATTGTCATATGCCAAGTCTACTCATCCAGAAAACACATCTCTGTGGTATATTCCTTGTTAACAAATAAAGCCTGTCTTCTATGGCAGCCATCTTACTCACAACACACCTCATAGCAGTAATGCAATCATCTAGGTATTCCATCTTCCATGACAGAGATACTCCTATTCAACTCAGCCTTCCATGGTGGAGTCATACTACTGTCAGTATCTTAACACTGAAACCTCTGTTCAGGACAATAAGGGTTATACCACTGGAACCCCAAGTATCTCTTATAGTAGGTATCAATATATAAGACTAGTAGCTATACTATAATTTGCTAGTCTAATAATTGATGAATTTTATTGAACTCAATTCCCAGTGGTCAACAGCAACATATCAAATTAGCACTCACTCCCATCTTAGACCTCTTCCTATTATCTAAAGTTATGATTACATGGCAGATAAGTGGTACAGCACATAAGCTGAAGCCAAGGTTGTTTCACAAGTTTGCACATCTCTGAGTCCATCTTGCAGACTTTCAACCCTGGTGTAAACTGTACCTGATAGTATTATTAGACTTCCAAGTCTGCTATTGCTTCTAAGCAGTTCCATCTGCAAAACAACTTTACATTTCACACTTCAAAGTCCAAAATGACATTCTTTTGCCATAATTCCTAAACTTCAACTCTGGTCCCACTGCTTGGGACATCCTTCAATACTATCTTGTATTTCAGTGACTATCTGGCCTATTCACCAAATACTCCATAATGTTCAAGATGAATTCACCAAAGAGGCTACTCATCTCCGAGGTCTTTATCTAACACTATTTAACCTGATTAGACAGCTTCACCTGTGCCTGGTCCAAGTATCATCCCTGCAGACAATGATCCTAACTGGGAGAATGCTCCTGCTACTAATCCTATTACTAACTTAACAGCTAATAGACCTACATCTTCTACTTGCTCATAGTTCAAACCCCATTGGAGTGATAATACTAATGAACAGTTGGCTGATGTACTTGGCTAACTTGCTAATACTCTTAATTCTAATCAGACCTCTGGTTCTAATACTAATTCATGGGGGACTAAAGCCCACATCCTCAACATCTTCAGTGGCACTGAACCTGACAAGCTCAATGATTTCTTGTTCCAGTATTGCCTATATTTCTGTGCTAATCTGATGCAATTTGACATAAACATTGTAAAAATCAACTTTGTAATGACTTATTTTACTAAAGTAGTCTAGGACTGGTTTAAGGTAGGCCTTAACCAGGAAGACCAGAGTATTTTTTAAGACTAGCTCTCTGACTAAAACCTGTTTATTGATGAGCTACATCAACATTTTGGTCTCTTGGACCCTATAGGTGAAGTGGCCAACATGCTGGGTAATCTCTGTATGAAGCCTAGCAACAAAATTTCCACTTACAATATGGCTATGCCTCTCAACTATGTTGAAGGAATAGTATGCTGTGCTATCGCTATTACCAGAGGCTCCCTAATCAGATTTAGGATCCTATCTCCACCTGGAAACAGGAAAAACTCATCTTGTTCCAGGATATATATGCTTTAGCAATGACTATTGATCACCACTACTAAGAACATGACTGCAAACACTACCATGCAAGGTAGGTAGAGAAAGAGGCTCTTGAGTCTCACTCTCAGAAGTAAGAGAAAGCTTCCACCTCTAGCTCTGCCATGGCCTCCTAGAATAAGGCAAATCTATCTCTGGCAGTCTTAACTGCCAAGATATTCTTTTCCAAACCATCTCTATTACCTGCTCCCAAGAAACAATCTAATTCTATGCAGGTGGACCTTTCTTCTAAGCTAGCCAGTAATGGTAAGTTGACTAGTAACAAGCACAAAAAGCATCTTGAAAACAACCTATATTTCAGGAGACTACAAATTGGACTTTTGTCCCAAGAAGTAGGCTATAGTCATACCTAAGAGCTGCAGTGCTTCAACAACTGCTAATCCTCTGGCAGCTGCTTTTAAAAAACCTTTGGAAAAATAGAGAGCAACCCCAGGACTCTACATAGACTAAGAGCCACATTGAACTTCCCTGTGCAGCAATGAGTTCTGTTTGACTCAACATATCTGCTCTTTCCAATTCTAATTCACTTTTTGTTTCCCCTACCTCTCCCTTGATTTTTGGTCAAGATTACCTTAATAAAATCCTGTTTCATGCTCTTGTTGACTCTGGGTCTACTCATTGTTTTATAGACTCTAAATTTGTGGATACTCACTACCTGAAGACTTCTACAACTTCTCTAGTTGCCCTCTACCTGTTTGATAGTTTATCAAATAACACTATCTCCAAAATTGCCAACTTGCCCATAATTTTCTCTACTGGTGATTGTATGAATCTGGACTTCTATGTCACTCTGCTTGATTCTTCCTGCTCTTTAGTTCTTGGATACAACTGGCTTATCTGACACAATCTACTGATTGACTAGGTAAATGGGTCAATAAACTTCTGTCCATCTTTGTAGGAAATCTTGTTCCTCATCATTCTTATAACATTAAAATCAATCTGAAAGAAGATGCTCAATCTTTGATTGGCCCCATATACTCTCTTTTGGCATCCAAACAAGAGGCTCTGAAGGAATTCATTGAGGAAAACCTCAATACAGATTTTATTTGACCAATCTTATCTCTGTATGGTGCACTAGTCTTATTTGTTAAGAAGAAAGATGGTTCACTATGCCTCTGCATAATCTTAATTGCATCTCCAAGAAGGTCATTCCACAAGTCTGCATATTTCTAAGTCTATCTTGCAGACTTTCAACTCTGGTGTGAACTGTACCTGACATTAATACAAATATGTCTACTTTATTTATCTTTGATGTATAGTCTATATGTACTTTACATCCAGCCTATCCTAAATACTGTAAGTTATATAAATAAGAATTATCATCTTATATAATATATAATATTTTTAATATATTACATAATATTAATGACTATGACTGTAATATGTGTGACTGATATATGACATTTGTCATATTTCTGTAATTATTGTGACATTATATTATTTTTTTACTAAGCTTAAAATAAGAAAAAGAATAGAAGGATTAAAAATAATACTATCTTCTTCTCTTCATTCTTTATTTTTTTAATTTATTTTTCTTGATTTAATATTTCTATTAATTTATTTTTTTTGTTTTTGAACAATAAAAATTCACATGACTATGGTCACATGATATATCACGTTTCATAATGTTATAGGCCTAGATTTTGGGAGAAGAGGCTAAAAGAATAATGTCAAAGTGCATATCAACAGCATGTTTATCTTATGGCAAACATATAGACATTAGAATAGGATTATTTATTGTTAGCACAAACCATAAGTACTTGTATAAATAGTATAGAAATATATTAGGGCTTCTTGTTAAGTTTTCTTGTAATTCCTATAAGATACTTGCTTTATAAGTTTATCTTAGTAATACTATTTTTAGTATGTCTATTATTATTTTCTATATCTTTTTGCTAGTCTAGTTGTTTACTCAAAATATCTGTCTTCTTCATATTAGTTTCTAACATATACTTTATTTTAAAGTTGAATCTTAATAAATATAAAACTTATCTCTAATTTAACTTCTGATTCTTTATAAAGTATTCCAGATTTTATAGTTTATTAAAATCTCAAACTAATTTTTTGCTTCTTCTAAGAAATATCTCCAAGTTTTCAAATACCTAATTATTACTAATATTTCCTTATTATAAATCTTGTAGTTTTATTATGAAGTATAAGAATAATAAGTAAAGGCTAGTGATTTTTATCTCTAAATTATTAAATAAGACAAAAAAACCTTTTCTATTGCATAATCTAATATATTTACTTCAATTCTTAACTTTTTGTCTAGTTTTGGTATTACTAGTACTATATTACAATTCAAGTCTCAAAGTATTAAAATAAGAAAAAAACTCTTGTATAAAGTTTATTCAAGACAACTTAATAAAGCTTTTAGTACAAAACTGTTTATCTTATATACACTAGACTGTTAGTCCATACTATACTAAATCTAGTCTATCTTAAACTATATATTTTCCTTAAGATTAATATATATAATATATATTATATAACATTATTTGTTCTAAAACCTTTTTTAATGTTCTATGTTCTATGTGATCATATGACCATGACTTGTGACCAATGTATGACAGTTTATAATAGTTAAATGTAATATTATACTAAACTCTAACTCTAAGTTCAAACATACTAATTCCATTATATTTTCAGCCTATCAAATACTTCCTACTCTATTTCCACTTCTAATCTTTTTATACTATTATATACAATAGTTTTACAATTTTAACAAAGTTCTAGAACTTTACAAACTGTCAATAGTAGTTTACTAGATCTAGAAACTTTTGAATGTCCTTAACACTCTTGGGCTCAGGCTATTCTAGTACTCTCTTCATTTTTATCTTTTTTATTTTTACTCTATCTATGTTATAAAACAAAAGTGTGAACAGACTTTAGTAAGAATAGATAAGATAAGATATAGATAGTAGTTATATTATTAGTCTATGATGAGAGAGAGAAGGCACATGACTAGGAAGTCACATAACATTACATCATAAGGCCTAGAGTGGTCTAGAGCAGTCTAAGATCTAGAGTTTAGAAGGATCGAGAAGAGTCTAGAGATGGAGTAATATCAAGAAATACAGTTCCTTATGGTGTATACATGGTACATACATGAATGATAGAGATTAAGAGTAGGGTTGAGAGTATGACATTAGGGCATATGTATACAGCATGCTAGCCTTGAGGTAGACACAAGGTAGATGAGTAATAGGACATAAGGTAGATTACTAATGGATATGAGGACAGGACATAGACATTAGGGTAGAATACACAGTCATAGCATGAACTATGGATAGTTTATATAAATAGTCAGTAGAATACTGTTGTGGTTCTCTGTCGAGTTCTCTTATGAATTACACAACTCATGTTTCCCACTAGATATCCCTCCTGTGAGATTTATTGATTGTGCTTCTATTGGACATTAGTCTAGTGGTTGCCACAACAATCTAGTCCTAGCACTATGTTATGACTTTAAGGCTCAAGAGTTAGAATTGGAAATTAAACCCTAGATTGGGTTAATCATAAGAGAACTCAATAGAGAACTCTGTACAGGATCATCTACCTTATATACTAAAACCTAATAGTGTATGCTCTACTACTTTAGCCTATTCTAAACAACCATGTTTCCCTTAAGGTCAATATGTATATAACACATTATATGACATCATTTCTTCTAAATCCTTCTACTGTTTTCCATTGTGCTATGTGATTGTGTGACCATAACATGTTACACTAAACTCTAATCCTAAGTTTGAAAATAATAAAAAATAAAATGAAATGAAACAAAGTCCACTCTTTGTAATTCTAATATACTGCTTCTGAAAACTTCACCTTTCTACTGGCATTTCTCTCTGAATTTATATATAAGTCATTTTCCACTATCCTTTTTATTACCTCCTTCACTATATCATCATATTCTTCCAAGTCTATAGCTATCTCTATGAAGTTAGCTATACTACTGGTATTTACCAAATGTTACAATCTCAGAACCTTAGAGTGGGTCAAGAAAAGGAACCTTGTATAGGGTTTACACAAGAGAACTCAATAGAGAACTCTGTACTGGACTGTCTATCTTATATACTAAATCCCCATAGTCCATGCTACTACTACTTTAGCCTACTCTAAATGACCATATGTTTGCCTTAAGATTAGTATATGTTATATATGCTATATAATATCATCCTTCCAGAATCTTCTACTTCCTTCTATTGCTACCTTATGACCTGTGACCATTACTGTGACCATGACAGTATGACAGTGTGACAGTGGTGTCATGCCAAAACTCTAACCCCAGTTCTCAGAATAAAAGATAAAAGAAAAATAAAGTCACAAGAAACTTGAGTCCAAACTTCTTAAGTCTGACACCAAATCTCTAAGAATATTATTTATTATTGCCTGAAAAGTAGCTAGTGAATTAGTCAATCCAAAGAATATTACAGTGGGCTTGTAAGACTCTTCTGATATAGTGAATGCCACCTTCCACTCATCTCCTTCCTTTATATGCTGCTTACTTATATCATTCTCTTATTGGATAATAATGTAAATATATATATATCACTCTCAACCAACTCTCTACTAACAAGTCAACCACACTGTAGCTATATTTGCTATATGTTACCTTTCAATAGAAAGTACCTCTGATATTGTGCACAAGTAACAGCAGTCATCATTACTCTTTGCAATTCAATAACTAAGGATGTAAACACAGTTGAAGGTTTGCTTAGGTCCTAATATCCCTCCAGGAACATGTGGATGTCCATTCATCCAATTGTACAGAAGAATGACCGAGACCACAGACTCTGAGTAACAAAGAGCAGGCCATTTGTCATAATATAGTTGATGAAGCTTCCAGCATTCTCTTAACCCTCATAAGCATCTCATTAGAGGACTCGCAATTCTTCATTTGGATGATTACATAATATAGATAAGACTTTATATTTCATTTCTTTTATCCACCACATCTCAGTGCTGTCCATATCACTGAGATTGTTGTTACTCTTAGATTATGACATGTTGCCTATTACTACTGCTCAACACATCTGAGTGCTACACTCAACAAAAATAAATCAAGTTTCGTCAATTGAGTTTGTACTTTGTTCATAGAGGTCACCTGAAGAGAAATCATAGACAGTGAGGCTGGAACTCCTTGAGATATAATCTATTGCACAAAGGTGCAGAAAATTCTATAACTAGGTAATACAGAGACAGTATTTGACCTTCCTCTAGTAGCAAGAGGTCCACCCTCTTTCCTCTTCATCAATATCAGATTACTTACACCCTTCCTTCCTCTTCTAAGGGAAATCTGGACTGATGTTGACAAGGATTAATTCAGTTGCTGGGACAATTTCATTCCATCTTTTGCCTTTATGTGGCCTCTGGAAGTACATTGATGCAAGAATGATAGGAGGGACCAGAAAGGGTGTGCTATGATCTAGGACTGAAGATGACATTGAGGATATGCTGAATTATGCTGTGAGCGGAACAAGAAGAGGACAATATGCACTGCAGTACCATTGAGAAGGGATAAGAAGGCCCAGATGACAAAGGAAACAGAGAGTGATGCCAGGAAAAATTGTCAGTGCTATAGGAATATTCTATCAATTGACCCATACTACAATGCCAGGGGTTGCTGACTGATTAGGTCTGAGTCTTGGACTTTCCTAATAAGGTGTATAGAATATAAATATATCAGCGATTGTTGCTATACTACTGTGGTTAGTAACAGTAGATACCAAACCATCTTTCCACTCTCAAGATTAAGGAAGAAGGGCTTGAGAAAGCATCAGATCCATTTGAAGGTATAGTCTTAACAGAGTTTGCAATTTGAAGATTTCTACAAAATACTTGGTATCAGTCTCAAAATCCTGGATTCAACTCAGGTATATTCAAATGTTGACAATGGAGATCACATAGCTAGAGCATAATAGAATAG
>Ga0157358_1000785_pt1 | contig 13590 bp, 9 predicted proteins | sample AttcapACBM2_FD_111484 | JGI IMG/M metagenome (GOLD analysis project Ga0157358, IMG submission 111484) | Fungus gardens microbial communities from leaf cutter ant in Botucatu, State of São Paulo, Brazil - Atta capiguara ACBM2 | ecosystem: Host-associated > Fungi > Mycelium > Unclassified ...
CAATCCGTTTCCAACAATATATAATGCATCTCAAAGCAATAAGTATTGGTAGAGATACAAGCATATCAATGTAGTGACATAATTAGTTATCTTCTAAAATTATCCTGACAGCTGCTATGACAGATGACAGCTCCCATTAGGTATGAGTTTTAATCATGTGATGACAACAGCTTGCATACAGACCATCACTCTTTTGTATATACCTCTATGTCTAAGGACTAGACCTTAGACTTAATAACGTCAATTATTCTTGTTGATACTACTCATCACCTATTATCATTATCTCCTTATACTGAACCTCTAAAACACCATTAAGTTCAAGTATCACAACCAGTGAGTGGCTTATTTGTGACTTATTAGATATTCCATCTACATCCCTCATATATATTAGTCTTTCTATTTTTTTAACTTGAATTTCTACTTTTTTATGAACTCTGAACTTATCACTCATCCTGTAGTCCCACTATCCAACAATGCCTCTACCATTACTTCTTCTTGTATGTCAATTTTTTCCAGTCCTATTTTTACTATTATTTCTTATTATTATTAAGACTCAATCAAGGAGTATTAAGTCTTGCTTCTTATTTAAATTATTGTTTTGTCTATTTTCTCCTTTTTTTATTGTTTTCTCTACATTCTGGTCTTCTACCCTCTCCAATTCTGTCTTCTATTTCTCTATTTTTACAATTTCTTGCTATATGTCCAAAATCTCCACAGTTGTAGCAGTTTCTATTTCCTCAATCTACTTCTATAGCATATAGATCTCATTTAGACACAAATCCTGCCTGCTCATTCAGGCATATCATAGTCACATTTGTTCTTTTTACTTCCTCTATTAGAATAAACCCTGCTAGTACCTGTTGTTAAGAAGCTTCTTGTCTCTTTAGCCAAACTTGAGACTATGGCAGTTATTACCATTGTGTTCCTTGATTGTTTTGTTTTGGAGCCTGAAGCCCCTATTCTCTCTTTTCTTCTCTTAATCTTTCTTTATCTCTTCTACTCTTCTTCCAATTTCTATCCAAATTGATTGATTGTTCATACCACTAGTCAATTGACTCCAGTTAGTATTCTGACTCTATAAGTCTTCACCAGATAGTGTCATTAATCCCTCACTTAAATTTCTCAGTCAATGGTCTTTCTTTATATTTACTTTCCCTTGCTACTCTCCTGAACTCTTGTATAAATTCTTCCATTTCTACCTTGTTCTAACCTCCTCAACTTCACTGCTTTGACTGTTTCTTCTTCTCCTTTCCCAAATTCCTTTCTTAGATCTGCTAAAAATTCCCCTGCCATCTTATACTCCAAAACTCCTACTTTTAGATCTTCCAAACCATTTTCCTTCTACACATCTGCTGAATTTTCTTGCATATACAATAAAACCCACTGTATTTGTTTCTCTACTATGTTTTTCATTATTCTCATCCTAATAAACAATCTACATGCTATTATAAATCCTAAAACCTTCTCCAATTTCCTATCAAATATTTGTAGCTTGGCTACTTCTGTACTTGATCCAGTGTTGGGTCTGAGTACTACTTCTCTTACTCCTTCTGCTACTAATAGCACTTGAATTTGTGCCTGCATTGCTACAAGCTAATCTTATTGCTATTGAATTATTTATTCTAAATTTGCATCATATTAACTTATATTGTATAGTGGTAGTAAAATTAGTAAAGATAATAATGATAATGGTAGTAGTATTGGAAATAATAAAGTATAAAGAGGTAGAGCAGAACCAGTGCTAGTCTTGCTTTCTGACTTGTATTCACTACTTAACTTATCTTTATAAGTGTTAGTAGGTCTTCTTCTTGTTTCATCTAACACTGTTTACTAACTACTTATTTACTAACTACTGCTCTAATCAAATTGGTATACAAATAGTTCTAAGTAGGGAATACCTACTATAAATAGGGCTTGTAGAAGACTTTACTATTCTTCTGTGTGAATAGATTACAAGGGAATATACAGCACAAGACTTTTATACAAAAATACTATCTACCATTTTTATACAAGGTAATACATTTACCTGCACTAATGGGCTTTGGTATAACTAAACTGTTATAAACTAAGGTTCTTAGGGTTAGACAATAGAACAACTCTTGTATTGAGTAACACAAGAGAACTCAATAGAGAACTCTTCTACAAACTAGTCTACCTTATATAGTCCTATAGATGGTCCATGCTAATTACTGTGTACCCTACCCTAAACAACCATGTGTAGTCCATGAGGTCAACATGTGGTGTTCATGTTGTATAATGTCATCTGTTCTCGAATCTTCTACTAAATTCTCCCAAGTCTCGTGATCTGTCTTGTAACTACACCATCAGGTTGTGACTGATGTGACAGCGTGACCAATAAACCCTAACCCTAGTTGTTCTAAAAATAGAAAATAGAAAAATAAAACAGAATGAAAATAAAAATGAAAAGTAAAATAGAGAAAAACTAAGTCTACTATTTGTGAACTTGACATAAACAGCCAGGTTTCTCCCATCTAACTGATATACTCCTTAAGCCTAAGACCTAGCTATTCTTCTTAACTAGAAAACAGTGCTATCCTCCAGTCAAGGATAATGAAAAAGTAAGTAAGAAAAAGAAATAGAGAAGGCTCTGAGCTGGATGGTCTCAAGAATGGGTATTGAGTTCTAATATTACAACTTAAAAATTTTAGAGTTGGTCAATAAGAAAAACTCTATATTAGATTAATACAAGAGAACTTGATAGAAAGCTCTATATAGGATTGTCTATCTTATATACCTAAGACTAATGGTCCATACTCTATTACTTTAGCCTATTCTCAATGACTATGCATCTACCTTAAGGTCAACATATATATGATATGTTGTATAATGTTATTCTTTCTAGAACCTTCTACTATCTTCTATTATAACACATGATCTTGTAATAGTGTAATAGTGATAGTGTTGTGTGACAATTTGTAACAGTGATATGTGATATCATGCTAAACCTTAATTCTAGTTTCCAAATAAAAAAATAAATCAAAATAAAATGAAAATGAAAATAAAAGAGAAATAAAAATTAAGTCCAACTTTTGCAACTCTGACAGCTGAAGTCAAAGATATAGACAAGACTCTATATAAGTGTTCTATAATAAATTCTAGGTCCAAATACTTATGAAGAGATTTATTCTATTAATTGTTTCTATATTACTCACAATCATTCTTATGACACTTGGTTGCCAATAAAATATATTATAATATCCATATGAATTATTTCTTGATGAGATCAAAGAAACATTTCTAAAGTTATTTTCTTAGAAAGTCTTGGAAATCTAGAAGATTTTAAACAATATTAAATAAAACTAAAGATCAATATAACAACTAAAGATCCATTGAAAAAACAAATAATTGTACCTATGAGTACAAACAACTTTAAAAGAGTCATGAACAAATCAAATGCACATATAGCAAATATTAACTATTAAAAGAGGTTAAATCTGATATTTCTGCTAATTACATTTATTCTAATAGCAAAAAAATTATCATTATGACTAATAAGATAGCTATTACATCAAACCTAAATATAATAGAAAAATACATGAAAGAGTTGAATGATGTTGATGCAATCAATGTTATAAGTCCAAGACTTCTTCAATCTAAATCTTATCTCAAGATTCTAAGCATCTCTTACTTTGTTAAAGATACTAATCTTTATATCACCTTAGATATTATTGAAAGTATTATCAAGAGTACTTACATCTTAAATGATATATTTTTGACCTTTTATCCTCAAGTTATCAAGGTATCACCTAAATCTAATATGGCTGTAATATAAATCAACATTTGGGACTTATAAAATAGTACTGATGCTAAATGCCTTATTAACAGGTATTTTAATGTAAAATGTTATATTGCTATAATTAGAGGAATAAATATGAACTCTAGCATTCCTCAATATAAGAACTGCTAGAAATAGAACTATATTATATTTATGTGTTATATACATAAAGTAAAATATTAAAAATATAATAGTCCACACAAATTAGAACACCATAGAGAAATGGTTTGGTATTGCAAAGCCAACTTCAAGACAAGTCCTCCAATGCTCAAAAAAAAGAAAGAAGGACTATATATCCATTCTTTTAAATATATTAACTGTAAGGATAAATATCAGATAAATAGTAATAATTGTCTGTTTTGGAAACACAAGTTCAACAGAGATTGGCACAACAAAAAATTACAAGAGCTCTAAGAAATCAGAGCCAACTCAATTCACTTAACTGTAGGTAGAATAAAATAATGATTTTAAAATTCCTAAAAATCTTTGCATATGTTTACAAGAATAGACTTCTAACTGATACTTTATTAGAAAACAACAAAGACTTCAACATTCTTTTTATTCAAGAACCTCTTTAGTTAATTATTTACAGTATTCAAAAAAAAAAAAACATAAGTATTCTCAATTATCTATTGTAAATCATATTTTTAAGAATATCAAATACTAAGAATAAACATACTAAGAATAAACATCTAAGAGTTCTTACTTACATAATACTAGACTGATTAGGTTATGTTTTTTGTTTAGAAGAGACATTTTAAATTACAGGAATATTAATCTCCTTTTATTTTTCAATTGTGACTTTATGTATTTCTTTACTAATATCTATTCAAATAACTAACAACCAGCCTTAAAGTATCTCAAGGATACTAAAGTAAACTTGAATGATATACTAATAATGATAAATAATTTCAATATTAGAGATAATGATTGAGATTCTTCATATCTACATTATTCTATACATGTGAATACTCTCAGGGAGATAGCTGATAGTTTTACTCTAAAACTATCAACATCTGTTGACTCAATATCTATATGTTACATAAATAACTCTCAAAATTTAAACTTAGTACTAGATCTAATATTTCTTTATACCAATGTGGAGAAATTCAATAACTATATCATATTGCCTAACCTTTAATATTCATCTGACCATACTCCCTTATCAGTTTATATTATCATCGAGAAAAAGTTCATCTAAGAGAAAAAGCTAACTATTATTCACAATTATGAAAGACTGGAGGAAGTAATCCAAAAGTTTGCTTTTATCATAAAGAAGCTTTGGTATAAATATTTCAAATATGTTAACATTATTAAATATTCTAAGCATAGTAGAATGAAGAATAAAATAGAGATCTAGTTGTATATTGAACATTCAGAAAAAGAACAGACTAGATCAAATATAAGAAAATAGTTAAAATAGCTAAATGAATATTTTTTGATAACAGGATTCAAGAAATTGCATTAACCAACAAAAGACCATAAAATCTGATGAATTGGATTAAGAAAAGAAAACTATCTACCATAGAAGCTATTAATTTCAATAAATATTCTTGCAACAAATTGAATAATTTGTAGCAAGCTCTTTATCAATCTTATAACACTATTTGAGATAAACTGATAAATCTCCAACTTTTGAATGAAATTTCATCATATTAACAGGCTAAATGGCTACTTTTCTCCAAAGCAGAGTTTATTAATATAATCAACAAGTATAATAGTTTGTCTACTCTAAACCTAGATCACATTTCCTAGAGTTATCTCAAAGCATTAGTTAATTTCAAGAAGTTGATATCAATTATTATTCCAAAGCTCAATAAGCCTTCCTATAATATCTCTAAAATATTCCAACCCATTATTCTTCTCAATATGATAGAAAAACTTATCAAAAAGGTCATAATTGTTAGACTTTAAGTCTATTCTATCACTTTGAGCTTTATCTATCCAAATCAAATAGGTGGTATTAGACAATGATCAACTATGGATGCCAGTATTTTTCTAACTCACTTTATATATATGGGATGGGTAAAAGGTCTCTATATGAGCACTTTCACATTTGATATCACTTAATTCTTCTTATTTTTAAACTACTAACTTCTTCCAAAGATTTTAAGCAAAGCTGACTTTAACTCTCATATTGCCTGTTTCCTTAATAATTATTTAATTAACAGACAGACTTATTACAAATGATACCTCATGATCAACAGAATGTTGCTTCATAGACAACAAATATTAGGATTCATTTATATTATGACTCAATGATTGGCTATACCATATGTTAATAGTATGCAGGATCAGTCAGTGTCTCATATAATAGTAGAGGCTTTCTCATGTCTTACTAACTCAATTTCTCTTTTTCAACATATATATTCCCTTCTCTACTCAAGTCTTTGCCTAAGTTGCAACCTAAGCCAAGCTAAAGGTCATAACAAAACTTAATATATATGGAATTAATTTGTTTTTCTATTTTTTAAAGCTAATGTAGATATAGGTTAAGAGTCTGCTCTTTCTCCTATTCTTTCTACTCTCTATATTACTCTTATTTTTCATGTTTTTGAAAAAAGATTCAAAATTCTCTTATTTCCTATTTTAGTTTCAATTCTTTTATTTGTAAACAATGGTCTTCTTATTTCTCAAGAAAAAAGTTATGAAAAATCAAATGCAAATTTTTTTTGTAGCTATAATATCATTTATTTCTTATTTAACTAGTTCAGTCTAGTTATCAAACATAACAAGTCAAAGATCTTTTATTTCTCAAGATCTACAAAAAACACCTATTCACCTCCTTTGGACCTTAGACCTTTAGAAAGCCTCCTACTCCATCCAAAATATATCTGGTGATATCTAAGATTATTCTTTGATAAAAAACTCTCTTTCCATCAGCACATCTACTACTATGCCAACAAAGCCCTTTCTACAATTAAAAGCATGAAGATGTTGGGAAATTCAAGTAGAAAACTATCTTCAACACACAAATGGCTTTTTTATAAGACATATGTTCTTTTCATTGCCCTATATGAATTTCAGCTCTAATACTTCAAAGAAGTATCTTTCTATTAGCTCCTCAAAGAGTTAAAGAAAATATATAGAAGAGCAGCTTTATGAATCACAGGAGCATTCCATACTTCACTGACTCAGGAAGTTGATATTAGAGTTCAAGATGGTAGACTCTAACTATTTTATTTTTTCTTTTCTTTTCTCATTTGTTATTTCCTTTTTACTTTTATTTTTAGGGACTTAGGGTTAGGGTTAATGTGACATCACTGTCACACTGTCACATAAAAGAGCATAGAAGATTCTGAAAGGATGATGTCATACAATATGTTTAACACATGTTAATCTTAAGACAAATACATAGCTGTTTAGAGTAGGCTAGAAGTAGTTAGCACAGACTATGGAGTTTTAGTATATAAGATAGACAATCCTGTAAAGAGTTCTCTATTGAGTTCTCTTGTGTTCAACCCTAATACAAGGTTCTTTTACTTAACCCACTCTAAGGTCTTGTGATTGTAACAGTTGAGGCCATAGCCAGTCTTATTCCCATCTATTTTTACCTTGACAAAATCATTGGTTAACATCATTTATATGTGGCTTCTCTTCTTAAACAACATATAATTAACTTCATTTTAGATAAACATCATTCTAAAAAGACCTCACTACATTATATAGCCATGTCTTATCTTATGCTCAAGCAATGTTTGAAAATTAAGAGCCATATTGTAGACATCAACAATTGATTAAACAAAGTTGTTTCTTTCTTTGATAGTCTAAATAAAGAACTTTCTTTAGGTTTTCATCTAGTAAATACTTTCTCTGATTATTTCTCTTTTCATTCAGTCAACTGAAAAGACTACAACATATTAACTACTTATTGTAACAGACTTGAGAACATCTATGAGAACTCACTCATAAATTAAGACATCAGATTATTGCCAAATCTGTTCAAGATATAATGAATATAACATCTATAGAAGCCAAGCTTTTCACCATTAGATGTGGAATTAACCATGTAATTTACCTACAAGACATCACTTGTATCATTATTATCACTAATACCATTCCAGACACTAAACATATCTTCAACATGTCTATTTATTTATATTAGCTGCACTTTATTACTACATCTAAGAATCTTAGAGATTATTAGTTGACAAAGAGTTAAAACATCTAAAAATCAACCTATGAGAGAATCTCACTTATTAAGCTAGATAAGTGTTCTAGAAGCTGATATTCAGATAAAGTAGATCTACTTACACAAGCTATTAGACATGATTATCCAATAAGGTCTAAGCATAATAATTAACAAAAGGAAAAGAGATAAATAGACATGTAGCAATAGATCAAGAGATGTAGATAAGATCACCACTGATAGTATTACATAAGAATTACCTTAGAATAAACTTTTTGAGTTCCTCTTACATGACTTTGTTTTATCCAGCAAAATGTCATGGAAGTTTAGCAGAAAAGAAAAATACAATGCTATTGTTTATAAATAGCAGATGTATTTTCAAGCTTTAAAATACAAAGGAAGAAATTTCCTCAACTTAAATGATAACAATAATCAACCTATTCATCCAATATATTCCAAAGATGGTGCTTGGCTAAAGTATTTAAGCTTTTCAAACTCAATGTGTGCATATATCACACAACTAATCATGAATTACACTCCTATTAGTAAATATAAGCTTAGATTCTTTCCTATAAAACTCTTTATATGTATATGCAGATATTATTCTATTAAGACAAGAAGACACATTCTATTTTATTGCACATAATATATTAAGTCTTAGAATCTTAAGAGGAAATCCCTCAAGGATGTTCTTAAATTTCTAGAGTTCAATCCTGAAGTATTTTACTTCCAGAAAAACATCTCTTAGGTTAGTTAGTATAGTCTATATTGCTTACTTTTCTTTTTTCTCCTTCTATCACTCTTTTTCTTTTTTCTTTTTTTGTTTTTAATCAAGTAATTATATTGTATAGTTATTACAGTCTACCACTATATCCCATGTAATAAATTGTTGATTTAAAAAAACAATAATGTCATACTATATGTTAATAGCATATAATATACATGTTCTTTAGAGTAGGCTATATTTAGTATAGTACAGACCATTAGCCAAGTGTATATTTTGTTTTAATAGTATTTATACAAGATAGTGATGGTCTGTATGCAAGCTATTTCCATTACATAATCAAAACTCATATTTGATGAGACTGTTATCTGTCATAGCAAATATCAGACTAATTTTAAAAACCATTTGATAAATGCTTTCCAAAGCAACTTTGATTGTGAGAATCTATTTAGTCATTTCTGAGTTAATAGCCAATGAAACTTATAGTTACTGATAGTCTGAATCAGTCTACTAGTTGTAGAGATACAAGTTGAATAAAGTTTGTAATATTCTATCTTTATTCTCTTATTCAGTAGTCAATACAATTACTAGTTACTCTTAATATAAAAGCTAAACTTCAGGTATAAAAAGAAGCTAGCTACTTAACACAGGTAGTTATAGACATTGTTAAACACTATAGGAACATGTTACAGTATCAGGCATGGTTCACACCAGAAAATAGAAGTCCACAGAATTGACTTAGAGATATACAAAGTGTGTAAACTCTATGCTTAGTGATACAAACTTGTGGAATGATCTTGGCTTCAGCTTATATGCTGTATGGTCACAACTTCAGATGAATGGATGAAGTCTAAGATGGGAGTAAGTGCTAATTTGGTGTATTATTGTTGAATACCAGAGATTAAGTTCAATAAGAATTATATTCATTGATCATTAGACTAGTGAATTACAGTATAACTACTAGTTTTATATACAAGTAGGTAATATAGGAGATGCTTGGGGTTACAGTGATATAAATTCTATCTTCTTGAGCAGAGGTTTCAGTGGTGAGACACTAACAGGAGTAAGATAGGAGAACTCTGTCATGGAAGACTGAATATCCAGTGGATTGTTATATTACTGTTATAGAGACATGTTGCAAAAATAATGGCTATTATAGAAGATAGGCTTATGTCATAGATGTTGAGGGACAGTATCACTATAGGAATATATCTTCCAAACAGGTGGACTTGGTATATAATATATAGGAAAGATAGCTATTGTAAAAGACAGGCTTGTTATAGATTTGTTATAGATTTGTTATGATGACATCACTGCTAGAGAAACATATCTTTGAAAACAGGTGGACTTGATATATGACAGTTATCCAAGATTTAGTAGAGCATCTCAGAAGTCTAGATAAATAATTTATACATTATTCAAGAATACAAAAGACAAATCAGAACAACCTTTGGCTTTAGCTTGTGTACTATATCTCTACTAGCCATATTAGCCATATATTTTCAAATGGAACTTGGGGAACTCAATAGGTGGAAAACCACCAGAAAATAGTGAAATGTGTTGTTGCCAATACCAGAGATAAATGTTAGTTTTAGTTGATTTTCAGGATAACTAATATAGTATAAACTACCAGATTATATACTAGGTATACTATCTAGTGTAGCTATCTGAAACAAAAGCCATTAAGTAAGCTATTCTGATTTCTAGTAATTCTCAGATGTTAGGAAATAAAGGTCTATAGAGTTAACCAAGACCAGTAAGAATATCTAAAATAAAATAATAATATATAATATGTACCAAATAAGATTGGAAAGTGCAAATAAGAGAAAAGAGTTTATCTATAAGTTGAGATGGATATGGTCAGAACAGAATGTGACAGACATCAGTGACCAGACCCAGACTACTAGCTAGATATTATTCATTGTTTAATTAGGTGGTATTAAGTAGTATACCTGTATTTTTTCATATAGAAACTCTGTGCTATAATGTCCACTTATAACTTATATATACAGAAGAATAGTGAGTGTTCTTCAGACCTTATCTAGAGTAGAATATCTTTTTTAAGACAAAATTGTTTACATTTTCTTAGAGTAGTAGTTAATAGTCAAGGTAGTTAGTAAACAGTATAGGTGAGACTTGAAGAAAGCTTACAAATATTTACAAAGATTAAGTCTAGTTTAGATTACAAGTCAGAGAGAGAAACCAGTACTTGTTCTGCCTTACTTTTATATACATCATCACCTCCTATACCTTGACTACAATCATCATTATCTAATCCAATTAATTCACCCCTTTTTACTACAACATGAGTTAATATAGCTTAATCAATTATAAAAAAATTATTAGGCAATAACAGAAATAGCTTGTGGTAACACAGGTATAGATCCAAGTATTACTAGCAGCAGGAGAAGTAGGAGGAGAAAAGACAACAGTAATTTTTAGGCTCAATACAAGGTTAAATGTAAAAGTGGCCAAGCTATAAACATTCAATGGAAAAGCAGGAAAGGTTTTAGTATTTTTAATGGCATACAGATTGTATATCAGAATGAGAATAAAAAATGTGGCAGTAGAGAAGCAGATACAGTAGGTATTATTATATGTGTAGAAAGTGTCAGTAGATATCTGGAAGGAGAACATTATAGACAATTTAGAAAGTAAAAGTCTTAGCTATGTAATAGTTGGGGAATTTTTGTCAGATTTAAAAGAGAAACTTGGGGGAGAAAAAAATGAGATAATAAAGGTGGTAGAGTTGAAGAAAGTGGAGCAGAGAAGTAAGATAATAGAGGAGTTTGTATAAGAATTCAAGAGAGCAGTAAGAGAAAGTAAGTATAAAGAAAAACTACTAATAGAAAAATTTAAGAAAGAAATGAATGGAGTGATTAGATAAAAGTTTACGGAAGCTGAATGGCCTCTAAAAAGTACAGAGTAATAGTACAAGAGAGCTACAAATACTGGAGAGAGAGTAAGTGAGAAGAAGAGAGGTTGAGAAGTAGGAGAGAAATAGGAGCTTCAGCTCAAAGGATGAATATACCAGCAACTTCTGGTAGGGTACAAGGGCAATAATTGCCTCAGCCTTATGTTTGGCTGAAAAGATAGGAGATTTCTCAATAATAGATGCCAGTAGGGCCTACTTTAATAGAGGGAGTTGAGAGAACAAATATGGTTGTTGTACATCCAAATCAACAGACAGGGTTTGTGCCAAGGTACAACCTATATACAATAGAGATATACTGTAAAAGAAATTATTATAGCTATAGAGATTTCAAACATATTGTGAGAAATTGTAAAAATTGAAAAATAGTAGGATAAGGAAGAAGAATTGATTATGAGAACAATAGTAATTTAAATAGGAAAGAAAGTCTGGTAGTCCTCAACTAGACTTTAGTAGTAGTAATAGATTCACAATGTTTAGTAGAATAATAGATAATACATCCTGCTGCAACCTGAACAATAAGAACATGTTGAGAGAAGTTACAGTGAAAATCAGGCTAGAAAGAATCAATACATAGGAGAAAGTGACAATAGAGGTATTGCCAGATAGTAATGTAATAGAGCTGGTAATGAGTTTAGAGTTTGCTTAGAAACAAAGGTTTAAGTGAAAGAAAATTAAAAGACCTATCTATATAAGAAATGTAGACAGTTTCTTCAACAAAGAAAAACCTATTGAGCATATAGTAGAAGTTAATATTTATTATCAGAAGCACAGAGAGAGAACAAAGATTGATGTGATTAGAGGTCAGAAGTAGAGTATGATTTTGGGAATACTATGGCTTGCTTGTCATAATTCTGAGATTGACTAGAAGATAGGAGAATTAATGATGACAAGGTACCCAGAAGAGTATGGAAGACAGTAGAGACTAAAGTAGAGGAAGTCAGAGTAGCAGAAACAGAAGAAGGAAGAGGAAAAGAAAAAAGAAGAAAAAAAGTAAGAAGAGAGAAAGCAAGAGAAAAAACAAAAGAAGAAAAAACAAAAAAAAGAGAAAGAATAATGGAAGTGAAGAAGATAGCAAAAGAATGGAAAATTTGGGATGAAGAGAAGGAGGCAGCAAAATCCAAAGAAGAGGCCAAGAAATTAGTTTCTCAAAGATTCTACAAGTAGATCCATGTCTTTGAAAAGAAAGCAAGTGAGAGAATGCTGACAAAGAAGTTGTGGAATTATACAATAGAGACAAAGGAAGAATTTGTGCCAAGGAAAGGAAAGATGTACTCATTGTCAAGAGAGGAGAGATGCATGAGTTCACTGAAGAACAATTGAGAAAATGGTACATTAGACCCTCAAAGTTGCCTCAAATAACACTAGTATTTTTTGTAGGAAAGAAGAATGATAAGAAGCAGATAGTACAGGATTATATATATTTAAATAAATAGTATAGAGATCAAGAAGGAGAATGAGTGGAAGGCAGCATTCACAACTCTAGAAAGGTTGTTTAAACTAACTGTAATGTTCTTTGGACTTACAAACTCTCTAGTGACATTTCAAATGATAATAAATGAGATCCTACAGAATTGATCAATACTAGAGAAGTAGCAAGTTTCATTGACAATGTTATAGTAGAAATGGAAGAAGAGAAGAGATATGACAAAGTAGTGAAAGAAGTAGTAAAGAGATCAGCAGTGAACAACTTATATGTAAAATCAGAAAAATGCAAGTAAAATATTAGAGAAGTAGAGTTCTTAAGAATGGTGATTAGATCTGAGGGAATAAAAATAGAGGAAGAAAAGATGAAGGGAGTGTTGGATTAGCTGATCTCAAAGAGAGTTAAGAACATATAGAAGTTCTTGGGACTAGTTAATTATTATTAGTGGTTTATTAAAGATTTTGTATTTATAGCCAGACTATTGTATGACCTGTTAAAAAGAATCAGAAGTAAAATTGGATGGAGAAATAGGAGAAGATGTTTAGGGAGTTGAAGGAGAGATTTACAAAAGAACTAGTGTTAG
>Ga0157358_1000787_pt1 | contig 13571 bp, 7 predicted proteins | sample AttcapACBM2_FD_111484 | JGI IMG/M metagenome (GOLD analysis project Ga0157358, IMG submission 111484) | Fungus gardens microbial communities from leaf cutter ant in Botucatu, State of São Paulo, Brazil - Atta capiguara ACBM2 | ecosystem: Host-associated > Fungi > Mycelium > Unclassified ...
CAGTTGTTTGCTATCACTTTTATATATTCCATATATATACAGATAACTCTCATTTGGGGCTTTACAGTGCAACTTAGTTTGTGAAAATCAGTCTACTGGTTGTAGAGATACAAGCTGAATAAATTTTGTAATATAGATTATAAGTACTTTTCTCTTTTGCTAGTTGACCTTAGTATTGTAGAACTTTAACTACATAAATCTAAGAATGAGATCTTACTTGCTAAGGCTTAAAACTACTAGAAGGGTTCATTCTGTATAGGTCTTGTACTATAACACAATATCTACCACTTTGGATATCTGGCCAGTCTTATTGGATGTTTTACTAACATTATAAATAAATATGAGTTTAGATAGTTTCTAAATGTTCAAACAGTGCTTGCTAACAAAGCTCTTACTAATAAAGACTCCAGTATTTCTAGAGTTGACTAGTACTTGTACAAAAAAGAACTGAGATATATAAGTAGTTTCAAGAAAGATTGGAAGATATAAGAAGGTTCTATGAATACTAATAGTAGAGTAGAGAAAGAGTCTTTTTTCCTACTTGAAGTGGTGGACAGTATTATGACTTAGATCTTAGAGTTGAGACAAAAGTATATACTTGTATTAAATAATATAAGATAACTCAATAGAGTTCTTAGTATAAAAGTCTATCTTATATATTATAGACTATAGTCTGTGCACACACTACAACTAACCTACTTTAAAATCTATATATACTTTATAAGGCTAACATACTATTGCTATACTATATGATGTTATTTGTTCCAGAATCTTCTATGTTCTTTTTTATATTACATAATCTTGTGACTTGTATGTCACAAACTTCATTCAGCTTGTATCTCTATAACTAGTAGACTGATTTTTACAAACCAAGTTGTGCTGGAAAGCCCCAAATAAGAGCTATCTACATATATGTGGAATGTACAAAAGCAATAGCAAATGACTGAGATATCAGGCCATCAGTAGCTGTAAAAGCTTTGTCTGCTAATATCTCATAAACAGCTGAATGGATTTGCACAATTGAACTTGTGTTAGAAAGTACTCATCAATTTATTGACAATGATATATGATGTGTCTCAAAGTAATAAGTATTGGTAGAGATACAAGCATATTAATATAGTGACATAATGAATTACCTTCTAAAATTAGCCTGACAGCTGCTATGACAGATGACAGCTCCTATTAGGTACAAGTTTTGATTATATAATGGCAACAGCTTGCACATGGACTATTACTCTTTTGTATATATACTTCTATGTCTAAAAATTAGACCTCAAATTTAACAACATCAATTTTCATCAATTTTTATTTTTTATTACCTGTATTAATCTTAATCATCATTGTCATTATTATTGAACTTCTGAATCACTTCTAAACCTCTGAGAGTGCATCCAAGGTTTAAATATCACAAATAAGTGAGTAGTTCATTTTGTGATATTGTGACCTGTGTGACTGTCATACATGATGTGACATCACACCTTTTATTTAAGTCCAAAATAAAGAAAAATAAAATAAAATAAAAAATAAAATAAAAATAAAAATAGAAAACAAAAATAAAAAGGAAATAAAATGAATAAAATCAAGTCCATTGTTCACAACTCTGACAGACAGAGAGTATACAAGCTGAGAGAGTCAGAATCTCAGATATGTTTTTTAGATTACTTTTTCCTTATATTCCTCTATTGATAATATAGTAAATCTATTATACTTTAAATCTGAATCTTGTAGTTCTATAAGCTCTAATTGCTATACTATTTCTATATTCTTAAATAAGTTTAAGTTCTCTATTAGTTCCTCTTATTGCTCAGTTATTAGATATAGTTTATATCTCATTATATGAGATCTGATAAAGCATCTTGAAGAAGTACAGATAAGTGATTAATGTATTATCTAAGAATACAGAAGACAGATTAGAATGATCTTTGACTTTAGCTTGTATGTTGTCCCTCTACTAACTGCATTGGTTATATATTTTGGAATGGAACTTTGAGAAACTTAGTAGGTAGAAACCACCAGAGGATGGCAAGGTATGTTGTTGCCAACACTAGAAACAGATGTTAGTTTTAGTCAATTTTCAAGATAATTAATACAGTATAAACTACTGAATTATATACTAGGTATACTACCTAGGGTAGTTGTTTAGAATAGAGGCTATTAAGTAAGTTATTCTAATTTCTAGTGATCTTCAGATGTTAGAGAATAAAGGTCCATAAAGTTAACAAAGAGCCAGTAAGGACATCCAAGGTGGAATAAAAATATATGATCTGTATCAGATGAGATTAGAGAGTGTGGATAAGGAAAAAAGATTATTCATGGGTTGGTATAAATGTGGTTAGAATTGAATGTGACATTAGTGGTCAGTTACCTGATGTTCAACCTTACTTGACAGTCTTAGATAACATGATTCAGATCTCTATAGTGGTAACAATCTTTAGTGAAGGTCAGGTAGGGCTTTTGTGTAGTATCTACATTTATGAGAATACTTAGGAAGAGAGCCAATAGTACTTGACATGAGAGTAATAATGTTGTAATGTGGTGGAAGAGTGTTTAGAAATAGAGAGTACCAAGGAACCATATAGTAGCCAAGAATCAAAGAGAAAGGTTGGAATAGTCTACTAGATTGATTGAAAAACTTTGTTTATTTGTCAGGCCTAGTCAATACACCACACAGCTTTGAACCAAGCAACAGGGTCTATGTTATCTAGCTTACCCACTAGCATGATTACAATTTGATTCTAAATTGTAGTATCAAGGCTTTTACAGAACTTGACTACCATGGTATGTAAATTTGTATAATTGGCTTTTGATATAAGAGATTGGAACTTATCCAAGTAGTCCTCCACTGCATGGCTCTCCTTATAATACATTATCTCTTCCAGTTTGTTGATAGCTTTGGTAGTAACATTGATAAAGACAAAGTGTTCCTAGAAGAGTTGCTCAAACTTAGACTAGGTAGAAATAGGAAAGATACCAGTAATTAACTCCTTATAGAAGATTATTTCTTACCATTTGATAGTATGACCACTCCTAAAGAAGAATAGTGTTATGATACACATGAGGACTAACATTTTTCTTTTTCTTTTATCTATTTTTCTTGATTTTATATTTTTTTTCTTTTAAATTTATTTTTCTTTTTTATTGATAATGAAGAGGCACATGACTGCAGTCACATGACTTGTCACATGATGTAAGACCATAGGCCTAGAGCAGACTAGATAGATAATGTCAAGGAGCATGTTAACTGTATAGCTACCTCATAGTGTACACATGGTGCACTCATAGATAATGCATGGACATTAGGGTAGGATAATTGATAGCATGGACCATGTGTAATTTATATAAATAGGGTAGCAATTCAGTAGAAACTCCTTGTCAAGTTCTCTTGTAATCCCCACTTAATATTCTGCTGAGAGATTTATTGCTTGTGTTACTATTGGTCATTGTGACTAGTGGTTGCCACAACAAATAAGGCCCAGAGAACTTTGTATTAATTAAAAGCAAAATATTTGGCAAACAAGTAAATGTATAGAGAGCAGAAGCTTAAAAAGGCTCTGTCAGTCTACCAATCACTGCTGAAATCTAATGTGAGTGGTACATGAAGTCTAGAACAATAAGAGAGATTTTAAGATACAATAAGAGAAATATCTGCTGTTATGGAAATAGTATTTGATATAGAAGCTCATATATCACTAGGCTAGGCTACAAGACTAGTAAGAACATTATTGGTAGATATTTCTAAGGCATACTAGTATTTAGCTACTTTTTTCAAATAATGCTAGAAAATACCTAAGGCTTCATTATTAGAAATAAGATTTATAAGATCATTATTCTAGGCAGACATTATATAAGAAACAAGAAAGAGGAAGAAATATTGAGACATGAAGATAGGTAGTTTTGGAACTGTCAGACTAAACTATACTTCAAGTACCTCAAGAGAGCAATTCTAATCTGCTATTAAAATAACTAAACAAAGCTTATAAGATTTTTGCAGAGTTGTGTCTTTAGGAAAAGATAAGTGTGTATTAAGAAACAGGCTAATCAAGTACAACTTACCTTCAGAAAAATCTAAGAGATCAGGATGAGGTTTTTTGAAAATAGTTGCTATTCTAAATACTTTACTATTCATTGCAATTTAGCAAAATAAATACTGAGCTAACTATCAGAATAATAATGTGCAGATTGTTAGGAACATGGATAGAATTGTCTAAAATATTACCTGAAAAGACAGGGTACATTTGATATCAATGGGAGACAACTAGCAACAATCTCAAAGGTTATTTAAAGAAGTATTGTATAGATGCATGCTTAACAGTAGTAGTTGAAAGGGTTCATAATGTTTTCTGGCAACAGGCAAGGGCAAGAAAGTCCATAAAAAAGACTGTAGGTTTGGGATTGAATGTCAATAAAGAATTAAGTTGTTACAACTTAAGACTCAAGATTAAGTTAAAAAAAGAATCTTATATTGGATCAATACAAGAGAACTCAATGAAGTTCTAAGTATAATTTATTTATCTTTATATACACTAAGCTAGTGGTTTGTGCTACATAAATTCTAACCTATTCTAAAGGCTATGTGATGACAGAGGTCAAGCAGAAAAGAGATTATACTAGAATACAAAAAGAACTATGCAACACTAGCCCTTGACTATGCACTAAAGAATTCAAAGAGGATGATATCAGCTTTAGAAATTGATAAAAGATATAAAAAGAATAATATAAAATAATATTAGAATACATAAAACTCTTAAAAGTGCTTTTATAAATTTAAAAGGATGAAGTTAGGAAGAATATTAAAAGGAATATACAAGTAACATCCACTCATGAATACTTTCTCTTGCTAACATACTCCTAGACAATGAACCTTACACTGTGTAACAAGTTTCTTTGTAAAATCTAGTGAATAAATTGCAAAGCTCCTTAAGAGCCTTCAACAATACTATCTATTCTAGGTGATGTACTCCAAAGGCATCTCTCAAGTCAAACCTTACAACTGAAGATACCAACTGATACTCACCTCACTAGCCTTTCCTAGACTACTAGAACTTTCTGAAACTTGTTTGAAAGTGTTAGTAGGCACCAGTGACACTTACTCAATAAAATAGAAATCAAACTGCTCTTGAATAGGGGTATTTGGATGAAGGTTCTCTCTCTTACTCCTCTCCACTCATATGGCTTATATATTATTCTAAAAATACAAAGAATAAAACTAAATAATAGAGACTGAAACCATAATAAAGCTCTCTAAGGTCTTATAAGCATATGGCTATCTCTTTATCTACAACCTGATATTAATTTCTACTTGCAAGAGTCCATTCCATTCTTTTTTTACTATTTTTATGGCTGTCTCTACTCACTTCATTATTTTGAACTCTATCAACTTCCAATCTAATATATTTCTGCTTTATAAGTAGTGTCTCTTGTCCCCAAATATCCCTTTTAACTAAGATCTAGTTTGATTAATGGTTACCACACTATCCCTCAAGCTAGTGTTTACTCAAGAGGATCTGAAACATTATATAGAAGTGTAAGATCTTCTCACTAATGCCTTCAAAAAAAGTTTATATGCTTAAAAACCTTATGAGAGTACTTGTTTTTGTAGAAAAGCATTTTCTAACATAATAATATATTATATGCTATTAATATGTAATATGATATTATTGTTCTAGAATCTTCTATATTCTTCAATATAACTTGTGATCATTAAAAATACTCTTTTCTTCTACCACTATCCTATGTGGTTAGTGCTTATAGAAAATAGTAGCATTTTGTATTTTCTTCATCATCTTTTAATACTACAAGCAAGTTCATTATGAAATCAAAACAATCTAACAACAAGAAAATGTCATTGTCTTTCATCAGTCCATTTCTAAGCCCTAGTTTCCAGAGGCCTCAGGATAATTCATTTATGGATTGGAGCATGGATGTTCCAACTGCTCCTACCTCACCCCTTTTATATATTCCTCCAGCAGGAGAACATGTGTCATTGCCTCATGTTACATTACCTAATACAGACTCAAGTAGCAAGAACAGGATGGAATCTAATGATTCTAGCCCTTCTTTATTAGATTATGGTAACAATCAACCAGTGATTACTAGCTCTTGGGATGGAGCTTTTCATGTGGTATCAATGTTTAGAACTGAGAATTCTGGGTCTGAAGATGCTGCTAACATTCTCAAATCTATTGAACAAATAGGTTCATATATCTCAAATCATCTAGCAGACAAGAAGCTGCCTGTTGAAGAATTTGTTCTGGTTGTCAAGAGTCTTTGAAAACTTATTGAAACAATATATACATTAAAATAGGATCTTCTTGTTTTTGATAAGGAAGCATCTCTGACCATTTGAAAAAGTGTTGGAGATGGAATTGTGCCTGTTTTCAGGAAAATTAAAGCAATGTCATCCAAATCTGCAAATTCAAAAGAAAATCCAACTTCTTCAAATCCTACCACATCTCCATCTAAACTAGTGGTCCCTCCTCCTCCCACTACAAAACCAATAGTGCCTACTTCTTCAAACAATAATGTTGAAACAGTTGTCAAAAAGGTTCCAAAACCTTTGAATATGAAGAAGTCATATGTTATGAACTTAAACCTTTGGAGTTAGGTAAAAGAACAAACTCTTGTATTAGAGTAAACACAAGAGAACTCGATAGAGAGCTCTTTACAAAGTAGACTACCTTATATACCTACTCAGATAGTCTATGCTAACTACTGTGCATTCTATCCTAAATGACCATGTGTAAGGCATGAGGTCAACATGTGATATACATACTTGTATGATATCACTTCTTTCTCTTATATCTTATAACTTGTCACTGTCACTGTCACTGTATCATCTGATGTGACTGATGTGTGACTAAGCAATGTTGTTACTAACCCTAACCCTAAGTTCTAAAAATAGAATAAAGAAATAAATCAAAAAGACAATAAAAATGAAAATAAAAATGAAAATAATTAAAGTCTACCACTTGCAATCTTGACATTATATGCACAGGCTTCAAAATCAAATATCTCATGTAATATTGAAGATGTTTTACAAGTTAAGAAAGCATTTCTCTCTTTGTCAGCTGATAAAGTGGGAAAAATGTTGAAAGTAAAGAATAATAGTGAGGGTAATAGGAAACCTAAGATCAATATGATAACTAGAGGGCCATTGAGAAAAGAGATTATAATTCCTATGGCAAAAACAAATGCTGGGTTGATTATCAATTCAGCTCATATTCACATCTCTAATGTTAACAAATGTCTGAAAAATTCCAAATCAGACATTATTGCAGATTTCATTCATGTAACCAACAATGAAATCATTATTACAATGAATAAGCTAGCTAATATGCTCAATTTATCAACAATTGAGAAATATTTGAAAAACATTGAAAATGTCAATTCAGATTTGATTGAGGGTCTGTGTCTTTCCAAGTCCAAGTTGTATATAAAGAGCATTAGACTCTCATACAAAACTAATCAAGGAGTCATTACTCCTAACTACATCAAAAGCATTTTTAAAGAATTGCACTTATTCAAGAATGTTGTGTTGGCTTCAAAACCACATGTCATCAAAGTGTCTCCTAAATCCAATATGGCAGTAGTTTGGGTGAACATCTGGGATTCCCAGAGCAGTTCTTCAGCAAAGAACATTATTAATCATCAATTCAACATTGAACAATTTGTTATGACTGTTTACAGTACTAATATGAACCCAGGTATTCCACAGTGTAAGAACTGTTGGAAATGGGAATATTCAACACTCAACTGTCACTCTCACATCTCCAGGTGTGCCAAGTGCTATAAAGCTCATATGACTGAACATCACAAAGAGAAAGTGTGGTGTTGCATGGAGAATAAGAAAGCAAATCAAATGGCTACCAAAGATAGTGAGCCATCTCCTCACATCTTCAAATGCATGAATTGCAAAGGAGATCATCAAGTGGACAGCTCTAGTTGTCCTTACTGGTGTAACTGTTTTAGTAGGGATTAGTATGGTAAAAAACAATAGGAACTCTTTTGAAAGTAGAGTACAGTAATATAGTAATCTTATTAGCATAAATAGGTTTGTTTTCTTTTTTCTTTTTCATATTGTTTGCCCATCAATATATTATAGCTACTAAGTAGTTATTATGGCCTATCTTTACACTCTGCATAATAAATTGCTGATTTTTTTAAAAAAAACTTGTGATCATGTAACTATGATATGTGTAACAGACTTGTGACAGTTGTGACAGCCATATATGATATCATACTATAATCCTAACCTAAAGTCCAAAAATAAAATAAATATAAATATAAATATGAGAAAGAAAAATAAAATAAACCAAGTCTATTATCTTCAACTTTAACATGACCTTTTCTTCAAGGTTTCTTCTCCAGAGAAACTAACTTCTATTTTTACCAATTTTTCTCCAACTTCTTTAATTATTCATTTTCAAACTTTCTATTATCCTATCCATGCAACATCTTTTTCATATACTTCTTTGGTAATTCTCTTCTCCTAAAGTCTCTTTTTTCTACTATCTCTAACTTTTCTTGTCTTCTTAATTTTACACTCAATCTCCTTTCAAACTCTATTACTGCTTTATTTGTATTTTCTAAATTTTTCTCTCTTTTCTATATATTATTTTCTACTACTTTTATTATATAAGTACTTTACCACTCCTCTTATTTTTCTTTAATATTTTCTCTACTTCCCATTCTTTAACTCCTTTCACTTCTATTAGTTTTGTTTCTTTTACTTTCTGTCCTTCCACCAGTTCCCTATATCTGACTACTTGACTAACATTTATAACTAAATGAATGTGTTAATGTAAAAATTGCTTATTTTTATAGTAATCTGGATGAGAAAATCTATATAGAGCAGCCTGAAGATTTCAGACTACCTAGCAAGGAAAAGAAAGTCTGGCAACTTTACAAAGCATTGTATAGCCTTAAGCAAGCTGGCTTATCTTGGTAGTAGACTATGACTAAGTCAATGTTAACTCTAAGATTTAAGCAATATAAATCTGATACTAATATATATTACTTTATTGATGAAGAGATTAGAGAGCTTGTTATAACAATTGTCTATATTAATGATATTTGCTTCATAGGTTCAAAAGATTTTCTGCTCCTCTTAGATTTGAAGCAAAAATTCATAATGAAATGAGAATGCTATGACTTTGGAGAAACCAAAGAGTTTCTTGAAATGTATATAAGTTATAACTGCAAGAGTAGACCAATCTGAGTACTTGAACAAATTTTTAGCACACTTCAATGTAATGACCAACCCAACAAGTACTTTACTGCTGTTAGGCTATGTGTTTAAATCTAATAATAAGCAGTACAACATCAGTTTCTATTAAAAGTACTAGCAAATAGTTGAATCTCTAATGTATCTAATAATTGGCTTACATTCTAAGATAGGATTTAATATTTGCTTAATACTTGCAAGTATTGGATAGTTTATAATGGACTCAGTAATAAGTCTGTTATAGCACAGTCTGACTCTGACTAGACATAAGATCTAAAATCATGTAAATCCATGACTTGTTACTTTACTCTTATGGCTTACAGAGTAACATCTTAGATGAGCTACTAGTAAAAGATAATAGCTTTATCTTCAACTGAGACTGAATATATAGCTCTTTCTAATCATAGCCATCAGCTTGTCTGAACAAGAAACCTCCTTAATAAGGTTGGTTTTAATATTCCAACCTCTCATATCTATGGTAATAACCTTAGTCTACTTTTCTAGAGTTTAACTCTAAATAAAAAAGCACTTCAAACATATTGATATTCACTATTATTACATAAGAGATCTAATTGAGAACAAACAAGTTAAACTGTATTACATTGATAGGAAAAAGAATCCTACTGATATTCTGACCAAAAACCTTAGTTAAGTCTTATTTAGTTATTTTCACTCATTTCTTAGCTTTAAAATACTCTAAGTTCTTCTGCTTCTGCTTCTATTGCTTAATAGCTGATGTTTTAAGTGAAGAAAAGTATTGTAAAACATTCTGCTTACTAAGCATATAGTTTATAATCAGTAGTCAATGTAAAAATTTTTGTATAGATTGAACTACCACCAATACTACTTATCTTTTATTATTACTTATACTTCACCAGCTCTTTACTGTAGTATTCACTATAGGTAAGTGGTTGCTAGTTGTCCATACTGCACCATACTACTATGCATTCTGTTTCTTCCAACAGCCTATTGACAATCCTATGGAGTTTCTATGTCATTCAAACTATAAACTCTATTATTAAGCTTATGAATCTTATTAAGCAAACTCTACTATCTCTACTCTCAGACTCTACTAAGTGTCATCATTCAAGTAATTGTTGTTCCATATCCTCTGCTATTTCTAGGTAATATTCTAGATATTTCTATCAGAGTTTCTAAGTATCTGACCACAATCATTTTCTAACTATGTTAGTATTGTTTCACTAAATTAGAATATAAACTAAAGTATATTAGTTGGGACAATAAACCTGAGTATCTTCTAAAGCTTGAAATACAAACTCTATATCTGTAAGAGAACTGACTCTTTTGTACTTTCCAGCTGTTTTGTGTTCTATAATCCTTTCTCACATTTGTACTTGTCTGCTTATTCATTTTTCTGGACTCTAGACCTCTTTGAGCTATATAATAATACTTCTAACTATCTGGATATGTTATCTAACTTCTCTTTCTGATATTTTCTTGCTCTTTCACAATGCTCTGTGGTCTTCCAAAGTCTGCTAGTGTTATCCACTCATCTACTCATCTACTTTCTTATGTCTTAAAAACACTTGCTAAGCACTCTAACTCTCTTCTAATTTAGTCTCTCTATTCTAAACTGTTTCTGATTACTTAAGTATCATCATTCTCTGCTTGTGTAAAAAGAATTCTGACACATTAGAATGGACCTGTTATTGTATAAAGTAGTTGTCACCTTCAAGAATCTCCATTCTGTTCTCTTAGAATCTACTAGAGATTTGAAGTACTTTGCTCTTCTACCTAGTTGTCCTAATAGTGCCCCTACCTCTGCCACAGTCACTTTAACACCTAGCTGTTCTTACAATATAGTTGTAATGTTTATTTTGTTGTTTTCTCACTAACTTCTCATTTTCTCAAAGATGTTTTTATCACAAAATGAACTACTCACTTATTTGTAATATCTAAATCTTGGGTTCACTCTCAGAGATTTAGAAGTGATTTAGAAGTTCAATATATTATTTTTAATATTTTTACTTTTTCTTTAATTATATATTAGCAGAAGTTTAATCATGATAGCAATGATGATTAAGTCATTCAACCCTGAATTTGCTTCTAGACAAAGAATTATTGACTTCTTTCCTAGTCATTTTTCTTTTCACTCTTTTAATAAGCATAATAACAATAGTTTAGTATTTTAGTCTTGCCAACTTGACAGTTTGGCTCTCTCTTCCTTAGAGAATCATACTCATGCTTTTATTATCACAGATGCTAGTATCAAGAACAATGTGGCTACATCAATAGTCTATGTCCATATTTGTGATAAACCAGTTGTCAAAACACTCCACTATGCAGTTAACATTAGTAGTACTGAAGCTGAACTGTTCACTATTAGATGTGGTATTAACCAAGCCATCAATTCCATCAGTATTCACAAAATTATTGTTGTCACTAATTCAATCCACACTACAAAAAAGATCTTCAAATCATCATTACATCTCTTTCAAATTCACTCAGCAGCAATTTTACAAGAACTTTGCAAATTCTTTCTTACTCACCAGAAGAATTCAATCAAATTTTGGGAATATTCTGGCTGTTGCAACTGGTTGCTTCATAAAGTTGTTGACAATGAATTTAAATCATTTAATCTTATTCCTCTTTTCTCATACAAGTCTTTGTGAGATTACGGCAAAAAAAAGAAAGTGTGATGATCTCTCCAATAATTGGAAAATGGTTTTCCAAGCTTCAGATCTGAAAGGAAGACATTTCCTTGATTTATACAATTCTGACAACAATATTATCAAACCATTGTATGCCAAAGGTATTATAACTTAAACTCTGTACTAAGCAAAAGATACACTCTTGTATTGAGTAACACAAGAGAACTCAATAGAGTTCTTAGTACAATCAGCTATCTTATATACAAACTATCAATAGTCCATGTTACACTTCTTCAACCTTATCCTAAACGATTATATGTTTGTCTTGAAATTAACATGTGTTAACTATTGCCATATACTGTTATCTCCTTCTAGGACCTTTTATATTATTCCATTGTATCATGTGAGCATGTAACTTATGTGATTGTGTCATATGACCTATGACAGTGTCACACTTTGTCTTCTTTGTCTTCTACTCAATAATAAAGAATAAGAGAAAATAAAATAGAAACCAAATCCATTATCTTCAATTCTGACAAAAGGTGGTGTGTGGCTCAAGTTCTTTGGCCACTCCAATTCACTTTGTGTGAGAGCAACAAGAGTGATCATGAATCATGCTCCAATAGGCAAATATTGACTAAGGTTCTTCTCTCAGGAAAACTTTGATTGTCTATGTGGTTCTTACTCTATTGAAATGAGAAGACATATTTTACATAAGTATAGTAAGTTTAATAAGTATTGGAATCTAAGAAGAGATACAATCAGTCACTTCATTCTTTTTCTGGAATTTAACCCTAATGCTTTTGTATTTGCAAATGCCATTACTTAGTCAGCTTTGATATTTCTTAGCTATCATCAGTAGTCTTTTTTTTGATTTCTTTGCTTTCTTTTCTTTTTTTCTTTTTTCATCATGTAGTTTGGATTGTTCTGTATGTAGTTACAATGTAACTACCACAGTTTGCCACTGCACCCCATATAATAAATTTTTGATTTAAAAAAAATGATGATTAAGTCAATCATACTTCTATAAGGGAATATAGACTTAGATTCTTTCCTCAGAAAGAATTTAAGTGTCTATACAGACTATATTTTATCAAAATCAGAAGACATGTTTTACATAAGTGCAAAAGATACAACAACTACTGGAATTCTAGATGGAATACTATAGCTCATTTCACACTCTTTCTAGAGTTTAATAGTTGTTGTAGCAACCACTCGCAAGAACAGCACTCATAGTATGCTTACTTCAGCAAAGCTCTCAAATGGCTATCTAGTAGTAAGGATTATAAGAGAATTCGACAAGAAGCTCTCACTGCATTAAACCTCTATATATACTATAGGCTCCTAGTCTGTGCTACAACAATAATTACCTACCCTTATGTCCATGCATCGTCCTCATGTCCTATTACTCATCCACATGTGTTTTCCTTAAGGCCACCATGCTTCCTACATGTGCCCTGATGTCATATCTTTAATCTCTGCTGTACATATGCACACTATGTGTACACTATGAGGAACCCATGTCCCTTGACATCACTCCTAACCCTAACTCTGATCTAGACTCCTCTCAATCCTTCTAGACCCTAAGTGTCAAGTTCACACATGGTAGACTTAGTTTTTCTATTTCACTCTTTATTTTTATTTTCATTTCTGTTTTATTTTTCTATTTTTCTATTTTTAGAACAACTAGGGTTAGGGTGGATTGGTCATGCTGTCACATCAGTCATAACCTAATG
>Ga0157358_1000789_pt1 | contig 13563 bp, 13 predicted proteins | sample AttcapACBM2_FD_111484 | JGI IMG/M metagenome (GOLD analysis project Ga0157358, IMG submission 111484) | Fungus gardens microbial communities from leaf cutter ant in Botucatu, State of São Paulo, Brazil - Atta capiguara ACBM2 | ecosystem: Host-associated > Fungi > Mycelium > Unclassified ...
ATTGTAGGGCTGAAAGTAAGGGGAAAATTGAATTTATTCGCTATATTTCCAATAGGCACTACCATGCAAGATGGTGGTAAGAGGAAAAGAAGCGATGAGATAAAGCTTTCTTCACCACTAACTCTGTAACATTACAAAATTATTATTCTCAAATTCATTGTTTCTTACTTCTAAAAAAAACAGTTAAGTTTTCTATAAAGAGATCTCTCATCAAAGCTCACCAACAACAGCAAGTTAACCAGTAATGAGTGCAAAAAAATGGTTGACAATAACCTTTACCTCTATTGCAAAGCTAGAGATTACAAGCTAGAATTTTATTTCAAGAAACAAGCTCAGGTTACTTTTGAAGACATATAGCTACTATCATCTCTATAACTACAACCTTTAAAAAGTCCTCAGAAAAATAGAAAGCAATCTCTCAAACTCTACATAAACTGAAAGTTATGTTAAACTTTCTTATATAGTAATGAGTTTAGTTGTTATAGATCTACTTTCCAATCTTAGACAAGACTTTAGATATACTTTTGTATCTATACTCACTAGTGTATAGATTAGTCCATTATGTTTCACTACCTAGTAACTTGTTACCTAGACTCCAGATTTTCCTATCTCTTAGAAACCATCTCTACAATATTCTCTTAGCTATCTTCTATATTACCATTCCCTTAGCTACAGTTCTAGCTACACAACTCTAGTCTAGTAATTGAACTCTAACAACTCACTTTCTTTCCTAACTTCTCTCTATACTCATTTTTTATCTGAAATTACAGCTATATAACAAGTAGTTGACACAACATATAAGTTAAGGCCAAGATTATTATCTGCAGTTCAGTTACAAGTCCATGGATAAGCATTCTAGCTTGATCAGTAACCCAGATAACTCTATCTACTCTTGCAGATAACCATATATATTTATAGATAAGTTTCCAAACTTAATCTAATCTTTTTTTATATAACTAACTATTAGATGTAGTTTACACCTCATTATCCAAGGATTTGGGAGGACATCTCAGAAGTCCAGAACTAAGTAATTATGTGTTATTCAATATGAAAGGTAGATTGGAAAGATCTTTAGCTTTAGCTTATGTGCTGCATCTTTACAAGTTATATGGGTTGTATATTTTGGATCAGTAACTGGGAACTTAGAAGGTAGCAAGATATGTTGTTGCTAACACTGGAAGAGGGATGCTAGTTTTAGTTGATTTTTAGAATGATTACTACAGTATAAACTATCAGCTTATATACTAGTTAGTATACCTAGAGTAGCTACCTGGAATGTAACTGCTAAGCAAATTACCCTAATTACTAGTAATCCTCAGATGTCAAGAGATGAAGTTTCATGAAGTTATCTTAGACCAGCAAGAATATCTAAGATAGAATGGACAAGTTTGATCTATACTAGAAGAGGTTAGGAACATGGATGAGAGGTAAGTGGTTATCCATGGATTGGAACAGATGTGATTAGAATACAGAATGTAACACTAACTATGGATATCTGCTTGAAGCAAGAACTATGCTTAACATTAGTCAGACTTAATATAATAAGATACCATTTTGTACCCTTATTAACTCTAGGTTTACTTATTATTTTGTAAACTCAAAGTTTATACATACTCATGATTTAAAGATCTCTTCAATTCCACCAATTGAAATCTATCTGTTTGATAGCTTATCAAACAGTACTATTTCTAAAGTTATTGCTATGTTTTATCTGTAGTCTTTTCTTGAGATGAATATATAAATCTGGACTTCTATGCTATTTCACTTAATTTTTCTTGCTTTTTAGTCCTTGGATATAACTAGCTCATCTGACACAATCTGTTGATTGACTGGGTAAATATGTTGATAACTTTCTGTTTATCTTTGCAGGAAAATTAAGATCTGCAATACATTGCAGCCAAAATATTATTAACAACAATCTCTGATACTTCTCTATATTTACTAAATCCTATCATTTCTACACAAACATCTAAGACCTCTGTGTCTACCTCCAAGTGACCCAATATTATTGGTACTTCAGTCTTCCTTCATATATCAAAACTTCCAGGTTCTAACAACTTCCAAATCTGTCTTCTCTCAACTAGTGTTCAGGCAAACTCCACATACAAAGCAGAGTCTACTCCAGACCTTTTTAACATCTCTTCTAAGTACCACAAGTTCTCTGATGTCTTTAGTAAATAAAAATCTAAAGTTCTTGTATCTTATCAGTTTTATGACCTCAAGATTAATCTGGAAGAAAGTACTTAACCTCAGTTAGCATTATTTACTCTCTTTTAGCATTTCTAGTGTAGATCAACCTGGTTCTATTCTATGATTAATCACTTTATAACCAATCATATAATCTTATGATCTCTATAGAACTCTAGACTCCATTCTGACAACTTTAGTGTACCTAGAGTAATTACTTGTTTTCTCTAACTCTCATATATGATTTTAGTTACTAAGTACCAGTATTTAACCTGCATAAGCACTCTGTATTCCTTACCTTGAAAATAGACTAGAGTTAGCATCAATCTGGATGCCCATACCCAGATTCTTGACTTTTCTTATATCCTACTTCCCATTAGTATACTTTCCTAAAATATAACCACTACAACATGTAGAGGTACAGCATATCTGTTAAAGCTAATGTTATCCAAGATTCATATCTGTACATCACAGATAAAGTTCCTATGCTTCATTTGACATCTTCTATAATTTTCCCATAGATCATTTCTTTTTCCAGACATAATCTATTCTCTAACATTTCTATGCCAAAGTAAAGAAGTACAAGTTTCATTCTAAGTCAGTAGAATATCTAAGATACATTCTTTCTTCTTCTAGACTTACCATGTCAGATGAAAAAATCAGAACTATCCAGGATTGACTAGAGCTGAAGAAAGTCAAGAATATTCAATTTTTCTTAGGTTTTGCCAATTTTTACTACTGTTTCAATTATTCTGATATTGTCATTCTGCTAACCTGCCTTAACCAAAAAGATTGTTAGATATGATTCATATCTCAGCAACTGAGATTTGTAGCAGACTTTCAGAAGACAGATAAATAGTATAGGTATACTTATTTGGAATATATAAAATGTAGATGTCAAATGATCTTCATTCTGAGCTTATGTGTTATATCTCTATCTATTACACTGGTTGCATATTACAGAGGTCATACTTAGAAAGATTGGAGAGGATAATTTCACTAGAAGGATAGAGAAATGTATTATTGCCAACACTAGAGGATAATATCAGTTTTAGTCAATTTTTATGATAAGAGTTACAATATAACTATCTGGCTTATATACTAGATATTCTGTCTAAAATAGTATCTAGAGAAATAAAGACTCCAAGCAAATTACCCTGGGTCTGGATGGTCTTTGGATAAAGAGATGGAGATCTATAGAGTTACTAGAAAGTTTTCTACTAGTAAGGATGTTCAAGGAGTAATTGAAGTGGAATGAATAGGATTGATCTACACTAGGTAAGGTATAAAAGTACAGATAAGAAAGTAGGTGTTATCTATGAGTTAGAATGGATGTGACCAAATCAGAATATAATAAGAATACTCCTTGGAAATTTGATAATTTCTATCATAACACTTTTAACTTATTCAAAAAAGTATTTACCTCTATATTCACTCTTATCCACTAGATCTCCAATGCTCAACTCATTGTAAAGACAGATGTCCCTAATTATACTCTCACTGCAATCCTTATATTATAGGTGATAATAATGAAGTTTATCTGATAGCCTTTCACTTTCAGACTTTTACCTCTATGAAGTTAAACTATGACACTCATAACAAGAAACTTCTAAAGCTTTCAGAATTTAACATCACTATCTCAAGAGCCCAGCCTTCTCTACTAATGTTGTTATAGATTACAAAAACCTTGGATACTTTTCCACTGTCAAGATGCTAATCTATAAACAAACTAAATAGTCCAAATTCTTCTTACAGTTCAACCTTGTCATTTGGTTCTGCTCAGGTCATTTAGGCACCAAACAAGATACTTTTACTAGATAATAGAATATTTATTCTAAAGAGAAAAATACTAGATATACTACAATTAACCTTTACAACTTCAAACCTATTTTTATTGATCTCAACATCTTTTTCTAAGATGACTATACAGTACTTTCAAGTAACCTGTTATATATCAAGTCCAACTCTGTAAATAATCCATTTTTTGTAGCAATGTTATCTTTTGTCAAACTTTATGAGCACTTAGTCTTCTATAATAGAGTTTACTTCTATCTTAACCTTATGCTCAGTTAGTATCTCTCTGTAGATTAATCTGATCAAACATCTGCCTAGTTTGGAACCAGGCTCAGACATTGATTTCACTTAATGTGGATAACTATGCAATTATGTAGTAATTGTAACACTCAAGTTTCCAAGGTCTTAAGATACTTTTAAGGACTAGTAAATACTCTGTAAATCTCTAGTCTAATAATCAACCATAGTCTCTATATTATTGATCCTAAACTCTGATATTAAGTCAATATACTTATTCATATTATTACTCTCTCTATTGAACTCTACTGAAGTTACAGCTAAGCAACATATAGACAGTACAGTATATAAGCTAAAGCCAAGATTGATCTAAGAAGCCTACTATTAGAAATATAAAGATTGGACTCTATCTTATTTTCTTTTCTTTTCTTCTTCTTCTTTCAGTTTATTCTATTTTTAGAACTAGAGTTAGGGGGTCAGTAGGATATAACAGGTCATGGTTACACTGTCACATGATCACATGCCATGATGGAAAATGGAGGAAGGTTTTGGAAGGAATGATATCATACTATGTATTATATATATGGTAGCTATCAAGATTGCAAGAGGTGGACTTAACTTTTCTTATTTTCTTTTCTCATTTTATTTTTTATTTTTTATTTTCAATTTATCTTCCTTCATTCTATTCTTAGAACTAGGGTTAGGGTTAGAGTGACAAGATCATGCTATCACACAACAGGTCATATTAGATGACATGGCCACAAGTCACATGACATATGGAAGAGCATAAAACATTCTGGAAAAAATGATGTCATACAATATGTGATACACATGTTGACCTTAAGGTGTACACATGGTCATTTAGAGTAGGCTAGAAATAACTCACACAGACTATTAGATATTAGTATATAAAGGTAGACAGTCTTGTACAGAGTTCTCTACTGAGTTCTCTTGTATAAACCCTATACAAGGTTCTTTCTTTTGTCTAGTACTGAGGACTTAAGTTTGTAATAGTAGCTTTAAAGCAGACACATGATCATTTAGAGTAGGCTAAAGTAATGGTGCACAGACCAGTAGTCTAAGGTATATAAAGTAGACAATCCTGCACAGAGTTCTCTATTGAGTTCTCTTGTGTTAACCCTAATACAAGGTTCTATTCATTGATTAACTTTAAGATCTTTAAGTTATAACACCTACAATTCTGCTATTAGAGTATAAAATATGCTTAGAAGGGAAAACTATCTGTAAGTAAATTACAAAAGACATTGAATGAAGCATAAGAACTTATTGGAGATGTGCAGATGCAAATTGGAAATGATTTTGGCTTTAGCATATTGTAATAGTCATATTTGGGAAGAGATTACCAATAGGAAGTAAAATATGAGAGAAGTCAAGAGTCTGAGCATGGGAATCCAGATCAGTGCTAAATCTGGTTAATTTTCAAGATGAGAAATTACAAAGTATCTATATGACTTTAATAATAGTACTTAGTAACTAAGACTATATCTAAAGATTAGAAAAGACAGATAATTACTCTAGTATACTAAAATTCTTGGAATAAAGTCCAGAGTCCCATAGAGATCATGAGAAAGTTATGTGATTAGTTATAGAGTAATTGGTTATGAAATAGAACTAGATTGATTTATATTGGAAAAAAATATATACAGATTGGAAGAAAAATATCTACTTCTACAAATGTTCTGAGCAGAGTGAATATTAGGTAAGCATTATTCATGATGGATTCAGATGGATCAGATATGTTTGAATAGGTATATATTGTCTACAGACTTTGATAAGTTTTCATACTTGTTAAACTCTGACTAATCCTATAAACTTTCATTCTCAAGTATAAACTGTCTCTAGCATGATCTTATTGCTGTAAAACACAACTCTACTACAGAAGGCCACTGGTTTATGGACCCTTCAGATCTTTTTTTTTCTAATAGTAGAATTTTTGTACTATCTTCTAGCAACCTCCACACATATATTCTCTAGTATAATTATAATTATATTTTAGCTAGCTACTTTAGTCAAAACAAAACACTGGAACTCATTTGGTATAGATATTTTTGGCCAATTCTCTGTACAGATGTATAAAATCTCTGCAAATCCTAAATCATGTCAAATATAGTTTATATTTAAAGATAAAAGTCTGTAGAGTTAGTTGGAGTTTAACAAGTATGAGAACTTGTAAAAATTTATGAGATTGTAGGCTTTTCTAAATAACCTTAACTTTAGCTTATATGCTATATTGCCTACATGTTACTTAGTCATAACTTGAGATATTAAAATAGAGTTTAACAGAGAGAGTACTAATAAAAAGAAGTGTATTAACACCAGAGTTTAGTATGAATAAGTATCTAAAACACTTGGAAATTTGAGTGATATTATTACTATATAGTTTAGCAATTATCTATATCAAGTAAAGTCAGTCTTTGAGTCTGGTTCCAAGCTAGATGGATATTTGATCAAATCAATCTACAGAGAGATACTGACTATGCATAGAGTTTGAGATAGAAGTGAACTTTGCTATAGAAAACCAAGTACTTACAGAGTTTGAAGTGAAATAATATCACCACAAAAAACATGTTATTTGTGGAATTGAACTTGGACATATGATATGTTACTTATATGTAATCCAAACTCCAGTATGTTAGGTGTAGTTTATACTTTAGAAAAAAAGTCTATAGAGTTAGAACAGAGTTTATACCAAGTATAAAGACTTGTATAAATAACATAGAGTTATAGACTTTGCAAGCAATTTTAGCTTTAATATTGTAACAACCACTAACTAAGATAGTCAACAGCATACTAAGTAGTCTTATATTACAAAGAGTCTCATGGAGATTACAAGAGAACTTAACAAGGAGTTCCCAATATATTACTACTCTATTTATACTATAGATATATGGTCTATACTAGCAATAAATAACCCTATTCTAATGTTCATGTATTAGCTATGAGTATACTATATGTATACCATTGTCATATCCTGTTTCTGACTAAATTCATCCCAACCCATAGATAACCTTTTCTTTCTCATCTACATTCTCCAACTTCTTCTAGTGTTATGCTAGAAAATACTTTTTCATGAAAGTACATACTCTCATAGGTTTTTAAGCATATAAGACCTTGTTGAAGACATTAGTGAGAAGATCTTACACTCTTAGATAATGTTTCAGGCTCTTTTGAGAAAATACCAACTAAAGAGATATAATGTGAGAGATATAGATTATAAGTAGCATAGTTGTTATGATTGATGCCTCCTGGAGACAGCATGGAGAAGGGCCAAGGGTATGACGACATGATTGGCTGCACCGCAAGAAGTCTCAGTCAGCACCTCATGTAGTAGATGTTGCAACCTTGCCTTATCCCTATTGCCTTCTCATGTTATCAACCTCATGTACCACACACTGTTTCACTTCTAACCAGTATATATAGCGTAGATACTGTCCTGTATCCTTATGCTTTACCACTTCTATACATTCCTTATCCTTTCTCAAGTCTTTGTCTAAGTGCAACCTGAGCTTTAGCTTAAGATTGTAACATTTGGTAAAGTGTTGACAAGCTCACCTTGCAAGAGAGGTGCATATGGAGGATACTAGACAGAGTTACCTGTTGAGAACAAAACACGTGTAGTATAAACTACAAAGAAGAACCAAGACGAGTTTTAGAAGGATGAACGATATTGAGGCATTATCAGAACGACTAGAATCCTTGCAGATCATGGAAGAACCCTCAAACAAGTATGAACAAACAACCACAAAAGAAATGTCAGTAGCACCAGCACCAGTAGCTGTAGCAAACAGCAAAAATGTACAGACAGGAATGCCAAAGAACATGGTACTGGACCCAGGGTGGTTTGACGGTGACCGAACAAAGTTTGAAGACTGGTGGAGAGGGATCAGATTATTTCTCAAAAGTAACAGGGTTATAGAGACTGACAATAGGATCACAGCAATCCTAGCTTGCCTCAGGAGAGGTGTAGTAGGAATTTATGCACAACAGAAGCTTGATGAGCTAGACAAAGAATTAGGAACTCAGGATTGGGACGACTTTGTGAAAGAACTCAAAACAACATTCAGCGACAAGACAAAGGCAGCAGATGCTGAATGGAGAATAGAAACATTTAAGCAAGGAAAGAAGAACACAGCAGATTTCATAATTGAATTTGAAGCATTAGCCATGAAGGCAGATACAGATGAGCTACATGCCATCTTCCTGTTGAAGAAGAATGTACGACATGACATTATCAAGACGATATTAGGTTATCCACCTATAGCAATACCTGAGACACTCAAGAAGTAGAAAGTGGTGATCACACCAGTAGGACAAAGATACAAATCCATGGAAGGAAGACATGATTACAAGACCAGCACTGGAACAATTTACGGAGGATGAGGACAACCAATGGACATTGGAAAGTCCAATGATAATTTCAAAGATGGGAAGCCCAAATGCTTCAACTGCAACAAGTATGGCCACATGGCAAAAGAATGCCAATCAGAAAAGAAGGAATGAGAAACACAAACATGTTTCAAATGCAACAAGAAGAGGTATATAGCCAAAGATTGCAAAGAAAAACAGGCGATGAAGAAACGAAATGTGCAAGAAGGATCAGATGATGAAGACAAAGAGAACAAACAGAGTTTTGGCAAAGATCTCGAGTAGGCATGGTACAAGAGATCTCCCATGTAAATTCCCAGAATAATAAATATATTATTCCGAATTGCTGAGCTAGTAAGGGAAAGAAGGAATTAAACATGTAAGCAAATATCAAGACGAAGAATGGCAAGAAGTTGAAAGTGAAGGCATTGGTAGATTCCGGATGCACACATACAGGAATCGATGAACAATTGGTCAAAGATAAAAGGATTCAGACCAAACCGATAAACTTCTTATTTGAAGTATTCAACACTAATGGAACAAAGAACAGAGAGGTGACCAAGGTAGCACCTCTAGAAATCAAAAATCAATGGACACAAAGAAACCTTGGAAGCAGCAGTAACAGACCTGGATGGAACAGACATGTTCCTAGGACACGACTGGTTGGTCAAACATAACTTGGAAGTCAACTGGAAGAATAAAATTATCAAGTTCACAAGATGTCCAGGAAATTATACAATGAAACACAAAGACATACGATTCAACTCCAGGAGAACCAAGGCAATGGAAACAATGAATAATAAAGAACAAGATAATGGGGAAATCGGAAAGAAACCAGACAAGACAAATCCAAAAAATTTATCAGAATATATTCAACCATTCACACATCTATTCAACAAAAAGAAATTCGAAAAACTACCAGAAAGGCGAGAATGGGATCACGAGATAAATCTGATGGACGAAGCCCCAAAGGAATTAAATGCAAAGGCCTATACAATGACACTCAAAGAGAAAGAAGCCTTAAACCAATGGTTAGATGAACAACTCAAGACAAGACTCATCATGGAATCAAAGTTAAGATATGCAGCACCCTGTTTCTATATTCCAAAAAAGGATGGTTCACTATGGTTGGTTCAAGACTACAGAAAGTTAAACCAAGTCACGATCAAGGATAAAACACCATTACCTCTGATTGGAGAAGTAATCGATAAACTCAAGGAAGTAAGATACTTCAACAAATTGGATTTGATTTGGGAATACAACAACATATGAATCAAAAAGGGAGATGAGTGGAAGGCCGCATTCCTGACCAACAAAGGACTATTCAAACCTCAAGTAATGTACTTTGGATTATGCAATTTACTGGGAACCTTTCAAAGAATGATGAACAGTATTTTCCAAGAGCTACTTTATGAAGGTGTACTGGCAAACTACATGGACAACTTTGTGATACCAGCAAGGACAATGGAAGAACTAGAAGAACGAATGATCAGATTTCTGAAGATAGCGGAGAAACACAATTGTATTTCAAACGATCAAAATGTGACTTCAATATGAAAGAAATCCCTATATTAGGGGTAGTAGTTGGAAAGGGACAAGTCAAGATGGAACAAGAGAAGATAAAGGTGGTGAAGGAGTGGAAAACACTAACAAGAGTCAAGGATGTCGAGAGTTTTCTTGGATTTGCCAATTTCTACCGATGATTTATCCACAACTTCAGTCATACAGCAAGGCCACTAAACGAACTGAAGGGCAAGAAGGAATGGAAATGAGAAGAAGAATATCAAAAAGCATTTGAGGAACTCAAGGAAAAGATCACAAGTCAACCAGTTCTTTCTCTACCAAGAAGAGAAGGAAAATTCAGAGTAGAAACAGATGCATCAGGCCATGCAATAGGAGGAGTTCTATCTCAAGAACAAGAAGGGGAATGGAAACCAATAGCCTTCCTGTCAAGAACGATGCAACCAGCAGAACAAAACTACAAGATCTACGATAAAGAGCTACTGGCAATAGTAGAGGCTCTAACTAAGTGGAGACAATACTTGTTGGATGCAAAGAAACCTTTTGAAGTTTGGACAGACCATGAAAACCTAAAATACTTCAGGGAACCTCACAAGTTGAATGGACGACAAGCTCGGTAGTATCTAAAGTTGCAAGACTACAACTTCACACTGAAACATATACCGAGAAAGACAAACACGAAGATAGATATCCTTTCAAGGAAAGATCAAGTGAACACTAAAGAAGACAAAAAAGATGTTTAACTCTTGAAAAACAAACTATGGCAACAAAGGATGACAGCGGAAATCACAATGATTCAAAGGAGAACAATGATAGAAGAAAGCGATAGACTTAAGGAAATCAAAAGAAACACGATGAGAGAGAAAGAAGTTGTTCAAGCACTGAAGAAAGAGGACGGTCTAACCTGGGAAGAAGATGAAGTGGTGTACATGGAAGGAAGAGTCTATGTACCAAACAACAGGAAGATCAAGGAGGAAATTCTAAAGGAAAATCATGATTTGGCAGATGTAGGACATCTAGGGCAATATAAAATACTGGAATTAATCAAGAGAACTTACTGGTGGCCAGGGTTAAAGGAAGATATCAAGAAATATGTACAAGGATGCTTTAAATGCCAACAGAACAAAGTCCAACACCAAAGCAAGGCAGGAGAATTACATCCATTGGAAATTCTGGAAGGACCATGGCAAGAGATCAGCATCGACATCATAGGACCCTTACCAAAATCGAATGGAATAGATGCAATAGTAGTCATTGTAGACCAATTTATAAAGATAATCAGACTAAAGGCAACAACAATAAACATATCATCGGAAGGAATTGCAAAAATCTACAGAGACAAAATCTGAAAACTACATGGAATACCCAAGAAAATCCTAAGCGACAGAGGACCACAATTCGTATCGAAATTCATGGAGGAACTCACAAAAGCATTAGAAACGAAGAGACAACTATCGACGGCATACCATCCCCAAACAGATGGTCAAATGGAAAGAATCAATCAAGATATAGGAACATTTCTACAACATTATGTGAATTACCAACAAAATAATTGGATAAATTGGCTGGCCACTGCAGAATTCCAGTATAATAACAAGAAACATATGGCAACAGGGAAGACCCCATTCGAGTTAAACTTTGGAAGACATCCATGGAAAGGAGACCTCATGGTGCAAACAGAGATTCCACGAGTGGAAGAATTCGTGAAGGAATTACAGAAAAGCTGGGAACAAGCAACAGATGCAATGGAAGAAGCTCAGAAGAAGATGAAGAAGCAGTTTGACAAGAAAAGGAGGAATCCTTAAGGATTGAAGGTTGGCGACAATGTGTGGCTGGAAAACAAAAATATCCATTTGAACTGACCTTCAAAGAAGCTGGATAATAAAAGATACAGACCGTTCAAAATCTTGAAGAACATTGGATTGGGAGCATTTGAACTAGAGCTTCCAGAAGGATGGATGATTCATAATGTCTTTAATAAAGACTTGCTGACACAATGTGTGGAGCTGAAGTTCAAAGGACAATATGAGGAGCCAGCACCTCCCCCAATAATTATTAATGAAGAAGAAGAATATGAAGTGGAAAAAGTCAGGAAGCACAGGAAACAAGGAAGGGGGACACAATACTTGATTCACTGGAAAGGATATGGAGATGAACACGATCAATGGATAGCAGAATTAGGGTTGCCTCATGCAAAAGATGTGATAAAAGACTATTGGACCAGGTATTCGAGTCGAAACTTATAAAGAGGGGGGGTAAAATCTCACTTTGACAGCCCAAGAAATCACTCGAATTCTAAAGCAACTTCACAAACAATATGTCTATCCAAAATACAAACAACAACAACTACACTATGGCACCTGCATTCCCAAACCTATACATTTTCAGGAAACTAAATAATATGGATCAAGCTCAAGTTATGAAGAGAGAGAGAGAGGACTGGGAAAGAACATACCACAAGACATTGAAGGGATTGGAGGCAATGATCGACATTCAAAGGATAATGAAGGATATGAAGAAATTAGTAGAAGAAACCAGTACAACAGTTGCAGAAATGGAAGGGATGATTCTGATGGCCAGTATCAACAATCGGACAACAAATGCTACGAATATTACCCAGATGGCAGAAGACCTGCAATATCTAATTCAAAGTGACATGGACAACAGAGCATTCCAAATCCAGAGAATGTTGGCCAATGAACTCGATCAATACAAAGGAAAAGGCAATAGATATGTGGAAGATAATATTCAGGAAATCCAGGAGTTGTATATTGAAGAGGGAAACAAAGGAGAAAAAGGAGTGATAGAAGACAAAGAAGTAATACTGGTCAAACCATATGAGGTATCCACGACAACATCATCTTCATCAAGCACAAGTTTTATAACAGATGAAGTCGAAAACCTCCTCAAGTACATGAAGTTTGTGTGAACTCCATCACAGACAAGAATATTCAAACTACCACCATATTATCAATCTCTCAAATCCAGAGGTGAACAAGATCCCATATTTTGGAACGAAGTGGCAAAGGCATTCTTGGAAAAGAAACATAATACAGATACAACAAGAAATGGATACCAAATCTATATGTTCCAAGGAGGCCCACCACACAAACCCTACTTTATAGCCATTGACAATAGGGAACAAGTCATTATCAGACCTGGGAAAAAGATAGTAGCCACACATGTGGTAGGAGAGTTGGAGGTTTTAGTCTAATTCATGGGAACATGAATCCTGAAACAGGGGTATTGTTATGATTGATGCCTCCTGGAGACAGCATGGAGAAGGGCCAAGGGTATGATGACATGATTGGCTGCACTGCAAGAAGTCTCAGTCAGCACCTCATGTAGTAGATGTTGCAACCTTGCCTTATCCCTATTGCCTCCTCATGTTATCAACCTCATGTACCACACACTGTTTCACTTCTAACTAGTATATAC
>Ga0157358_1000791_pt1 | contig 13551 bp, 9 predicted proteins | sample AttcapACBM2_FD_111484 | JGI IMG/M metagenome (GOLD analysis project Ga0157358, IMG submission 111484) | Fungus gardens microbial communities from leaf cutter ant in Botucatu, State of São Paulo, Brazil - Atta capiguara ACBM2 | ecosystem: Host-associated > Fungi > Mycelium > Unclassified ...
ATCATAAAAGATTCCAGAATGATAATGTCATTACTATATATCTTCTTAGAGTAGGCTAGGTTAGTGTAGTATAGACTATTAGCCAAGTATATATAAGGTAGACACTCTGTAACTGGAACTCCATCAAGTTCTCTTATGTAAACTCTTTACAAGGTTTCTCTTCTGATTTATTACTAAGGCTTAAGTCATAATAATACTTGAAAGTTTGACTTCCACAATAGTTTGCTTCTTATTACAACTTCCTTCTAAAATATGACCATTGTGATATGTAGAGGCACAGTATATTTGCTAAAGCCAAGGTTATCCTAGAGTTACATCTATATATGTTGGATAATATTCCCATACTATTTAAATATCTTCTAGAAAATTTTCAATGAATAGTTTCTTCTTCCAGACATATTCTGTATCTAATACAATCTAAGAAAATTTTTTTGCAACAAGTTGAGATCTGTAACAACTATTAGACTTGATGTTGAATATTCAGTAATTCTTGATCACTTTATGTCTCTTAGAAAGATCTATAACTTCATAGACATTTCTATCTTTGAGCGATTTCTGTTACAACTCTAAGCTTGGCTCAGGTTGTAACTTGAGCAAAGACTTGAGAAAGAATAAGAGAAATAATCAATTGATAAAGCATAAAGATATAGGACTGTATCTACTACTATATATATCTATAGACTATGAGAAAAGCATGATATATCCATAAGTAATATAATAAGGAGAAAATGAGAGAAAAATAATGAAGTCTCTACTACTATATGAAGTACTGACTGATATAATATAAGAGATAAATGAAGTATAGTAAATCACAGTTAATATGGACCAAGAATAGAACAAACTCTAACACATGCCTAAGTCATGTTGAACACAAGGCAAATATTTGTAGAACATAAATATCAAGATTGCAAAAAGTAGACTTAGTTTATTTTATTTTATTTTTTCATTTTTATTTTCTCTTGATCTATTTCCCATTATTTTTCTATTTTTAGAACTCTGAGGTTAGGGTTAAAAGTGATCAGTCATGCTATTACATCTGTCACATCTGATGGTATGATTCCAACATTGATCATAGGATTTAAGAGAAAGAAGTAGAAGATTCTAGAACAAAGTGATGTCATACAACATGGACACCATATATTGACCTCATGCTTTACACATGGTCATTTAGGGTAGGGTGCACAGTACTTAGCATGGACCATCTGTAGAAGTATATAAGGTAGACTATTTTGTAAAAGAGCTCTCTGTTGAGTTCTCTTGTGTTACTCTAATACAAGAGTTGTTCTTTTATCCCACTCAAAGGATTTAAGATCACAACAATGAAGTAGTAATATAATAATACTTCTATTTTAATGTTTATGTTTCTATAAACTTGTTTAATCTAAAAATGCTAAGTTCCCAACTATATATGATGTCACTAACTTCTTGGTAGGTCTGATAACATTATTCCTCATAAATTTAATGTTATAAAGAATGGTTCATATAACAATCCTTCTAAATATATTTTAATTGGAAATTCTCAACTTATGTCTGAATTATACTTTTGTTTTATGAACTCAGCCACAATTTCTTTTCAGTATTAAATGTACTTTTCTCTATCTGGTTAAATAGATTTATAGTAAGCTGGAGAAAAAAATGGTATGGTTTTTATTGGAAATTATAGTATCTTTAATGTTTTTTCTAGATTGTTGATTTCTTTTTTTAATAGAATTGGTTTTGGTATTGGTGATCTGCTTGATTCTGATGATATGGCATATATTTTATAAAAAAGTACTCCCTTATCTTGAATAATGTCTTTTTTTTGTTTTTGTTTTTCTTAAGATATTTCTAGAGATATTTAATATGTTTCTTGGTAGGCTTTTTATAATATTTTGATATGTTTATCCACTACTTCTATTTTTTCTTCTTTGCATTGATCCAATTCATTAGCAAGTAGGACTTAAATATAGTGAGCTTGTCATTCTATACTATAAATATTTCTGCCAATTTGTATTTTATAAGTTTCTCCTATTTGTAGTAGAATGGTTTCAATATTTGCCAACTGACTGTTTGCTACATCAGCTAGCTTGATGATAGTTTGAATCTGGAGTTGAATATCTGCTATAGTTTCTAATTCTTGAATTATCCTATGGTATTTCTTCATCTAGTCTTTCTTTTTTTTGTTAAGAGTTATGATGAGGTTCATGTTATTGACAGTGCAAGAAATGTAGGGGTTAGGAAAAGAAGAAGCTATTGCAAATTGGTAAGACATGATTTAAATTTCTCAGTTACTTGTAATGTTTTAAGATATTGATTTGAAGTTTTATCTCTTTTTTCATAAATTTTGTTTTGAAAGCTTTGTTTATATTATTGATATAATCTATACCTCATGTTATACATGTGTTCACCTTATGTTAGACATATGTTGGGGTTCATTTCACTTTTGACTTACATTTAACTATGCCTTGTGTTATCCTTATGCAGTATCAGTCAGTGCCTCATGTAGTAGTGGAGACATTCTCATTTTTCCCTTATTGTTTCCTCAAAAACATATTACTTATTCCTCATAGTCATTAGGTATATATAGTAGTAGATACAGTCCTGTATCTTTATACTTTACCAATTGATCATTCTTTCTACTCTTACTCAAACCTTTGCCTAAGTTACAACTTGAACTAAGCTTAGGATCATAACAGTCTAATAAATTTAAATCATTTCTTTAGTATATGATAACCCCATTTCTGCTATCTATTGGTTATGTTCATTTCCATATTCCTTCTAATAAACTAAGAATTGCATGTTGCATCCTTGTTTTCTGTGATGTTGTACTTCTTCAACTTTATATTCTTCTTTCTCATTAATAATGTCTGGTAGTAGCACTGGTTCCATGTATTGTCCTTTGAATTGGGGTTCTCTGCATTATATCAGCAGGTTTTTATTGAACATATTGTTTATTACTCATCCTTCTGGTAATTTTAGCTGAAATGCTCCTTGTCCAATATCCTTTATGATTTCAAAAGGTTCATATTTTTTTGGTTCAGCTTTTTTAAAGGTCATTTCAAGGTTGTTTCAACTGAATATTCTTTGCTTCTAACTATATATTGTCTTCTTGTTTCAATCCTTAAGAGTTTTGTTTTTTCTTGTTAAACTGTTTCTTCATAGTTTTTTTTGCCTTTTTCATTGATAATTTTGCCAATTTCCAACTTCTCTGTAGTTCTTTAAGAAAAGTCTCCAGTTTTAGTAATTTTGTTTCTATTGTTAGGTCTTTCTATCTTCCAAAGTCAAGTTTAAATGGCATATATTCTGTAGCTAAGTGTTTCTTGTCATTATACTGGAATTCCACTGCTGATATCCATTCTGTCCAATTGCCTTGTTGATAATTAGCATAATGCTACAAGAATGCTTTGACTTCTTGGTTGATTCTTTTTATTTGACTATCTGTTTGAGAGCAGTATACCATTGATAGTATTTTTTTGTTCCTAGTATCTTGCTTAAATCTTCTATGAACTGTGAGATAAATTGGGGTCTTCTATTACTGTTATATTCCAACTTACAAATAAACACTTCCTCCTTCATCTGTATTCCTCAACCTCTTCCAACATAAATCATCTCTCTTTATTTCCTCTTGGATATCCTTACTGATCCTCTGCCAAATTCTATTCCCAACACCTAAGAATTACTAGTAAACTAGGGTAACTAACTTAACAGTCTCTATTTCAGATAACTATCCTAGGTAGTATACCTAGTATATAAACCAGTAGTTTATATTATATTAGCTTATTCTGAAAATTGACTAAAACTAACACTTTCTTCTAGTGTTGGTGATGACACATTTTACCACCCTCCAGTGGTTCTAATCTACTAAGTTCCCCAAGTCTACTTCTAAAATATATGACCAGTATAACTAGTAGAGGCACAGTATATAAGCTAGAGCCAAAGGTCATTTTAACCCATCTTCCATGTTCTTGGATAACATACTAACTAATATATTTGGACTTCTGAAATGCCCTACTAGATCTCAGATAATAAGGTGTAAACTGTATCTAATAATCACTAAGAATCTTTTTTTTAGTACTTTATAAATTTTCCATATGTCATCTCTATAGATTTTGACTATTTCTTCTGATAATACTGCTATTATTGTCATCTTGAGTCTAATCATCTTTGTAAATTGATCCACTATAACTACTTTTGATGTCCTACATCTGCTAGTTTATGATTTTTCTATAAAATTTGTTCTTAAATTTTCCAGTTATTTTGAATGTAGATATTTCCTTTTATGTATACCACTTTATTGTCTTTCCATGCTTGTCTATCCTCTTTTTTTTACACTTTTTATTCTTTAGTGTTGTTCTTTTGGATTTCTTTTAATAGTGTAGTTCTTCTACTATCCAGTTTTCTCTGAACATTGCTATCTTGGCTGATATGCTTATTTTCCTTTTTCATAGTTTATCTTTGAGCATCTTGATATCTTTTTTGTCTTCTTTAGTGTTTACTAGATCTTTCCTTGACAAAATATCTGCTCTTATATTAATTTTCTCTGGAATATATTGTAAAATGAAATCATGATTTTACAACTTGAAGTGCTATTTTGCTTGTTGTCTATTGAGTTTGTATAATTCTCTGAAAGACTTGAGATTTTCATAATTGGTCCAGAATTTGAACTTTTCTATGGCATTCAACAGATAGTGTTTCTATTTTGTTAGCACTTTCACTATAGTTAATAGTTTTTTGTTGTATATTTCATAGTTTCTTTCAGCTGCTTATATTATCCTTGATAAGAATACAATTGGTTTCTATTTTTCTTCTTGTTCCTGATGCATTAGTCTCTACTCTGAATTTTCCTTCTCTTCTGGGTAGAGTAAGTACCAGTTGACTTATAATCTTTTCTTTTAGTTCTTTAAATATCTTCTAATGATCTTCTTTCCATTTTTAGTCTTTCTTGCTCTTGAGTTCATTAAGAGGTTTTGCTGTATGACTGATATTCTTGATAAAGTGTCTATAGAAATTTACAAACCTTAAGAAGCTCTCTACTTCTTTTATCTTGGTAGATGTCTTATATTCCTTGACAGCCTTGACTTTGTTATTTTCTATTTGTACTTCTCCTCTTTCAACTACTACTCCTAGGATTAGTATTTTTTGATATTAAAATTGTACTTTGACCATTTGAAATAGAGATTATGTTTTTTGCCACTTTCAAGAATTATATGATCCTTTCTTCTAATTCCTTCTTAATCTTGGCAAGTATTACAAAGTAATTTATATAATTTGCTATTACTCCTTCATATAAGAGTTCTTAGAATATACTATTTATCATCCATTAAAATGTTCCTGGTGAATTACATGGTCTAAAATACATCAGTTTTGGCTTGAATAGTCTCTTGTTTGTTAGAATCACTGCTTTTCATTCATCACCTTCTTTGATCCATATATTATTGTATCCTCAGATAAGTCATGAACATTATATACTTTTCTTATGGTTTATAGGTATATATAATAAAGCCTCCACTACTATATGTGCTGTAGTAACTACTAACTAAAATAATCAATAGTATACTTAAGTAGTCTTATATTGCAAGAGTCTTGTAGAGATCACAAGAAAACTTAATAAAATTTCACAAACTTCATTCAGCTTGTATCTCCATAACAAGTGGACTGATTTTCACAAACTAAGTTACACTGGAAAGCTCCAAATGATGGCTATCCACATATATGTGGGATATACAAAAGTGACAACAGATTACTGAGATATCAGACCATCAGTAACTACAAGTTTCATTGGCTATCATCTCAGGAACAACTAAACAAATCCCAATAATCAAAGTTGCATTGGAAAGCACTCATCAAATAGTTTCTAATGATATAATACGGAGATCAGTATTTATAGAGATACAAGTATATCAATATAGTAACATAATTAGTTACCTTCTAAAATTAGCCTGACATCTGCTATGACAGATAAAAGCCCTACTAGGTATAAGTTTTGATCATATGATGAAAATAGCTTATATACAGACTATCACTATTTTGTATAAATATTTCTGTATTTGAGGATTAGACCTTAGACTTAACAATATCATTTATCATCAGTTTTTATCAATAATCATCAATCATTATCCCTTATTATCTGTATTGGCCTTAATTATTATTATCATTATTATTAAACTTCTGAATCACTTTTAAACCTCTGAAAGTGTATCTAAGGTTTAGATATCACAAATAAGTAAGTAGTTCATTTTGTGATACAAAGAGTTTCCAATGTATTCCTACACTATATATACTACTATTACAAGTCCTATCCTAAGCTACATATGTTGTCCATAAGTCTATTACACTGTTACTACAAGGTAAATATACTGCAACTATATCTTTAATGTTATTGTTCTAGTTATTTCTACTGTACTCTAGACCTATGACATCACATCATGTGACTGCAGTCATGTACTTCTTCATTATCCAAGAAATAAAAGAAAAATAAAAGAAAAATAAAATCAAAATAAAATATAAGAGTTCAAGTGTACTATGATAGTACTTCCCCTTTAAGGTTCTGTCTCTCTTTCTCTTTCTCTTTCCATCTCACCCAACTTCTTTCTAACTTCTTCAAATACTTGTCTTTAAACTTTCTATTATCTTATTCAAACAAAATATTTGTTGTATACTTTTCCAGTAACTTACTTCTCTTAAATACCTTTGCTTTCAGATTCAACACTCTTTTCTTCCCCTTTTCTTTTCTCATCTGTATCTTTCTTCTCTAATCTTCTTTTCAAATTCTTCTACTAAGTCCATTACATTACCCAAGTTTTCTAACCCTTCCCAAGTATCTTCTTTTGCTATATACACCTCTTACCTAACTAAATACTCTGGTTTTTCCCTCACATCTCTTCTATTCAACATTTTCTCTACTTTATACTCTTTCTCTCTGTCTATCTCTACTGAATGAGATGAGATCTTTTTCTGTTCCTCTACTTGCTCCTAATACATTACTATCCTACTCACATTTACTACCAGATGAATTTTCATTGATGCCAGCAACTCCAACTCTACTGTATTTTCTAATATAATTTTCTTTATAAGGCCCTACAAACTTTTCTGTTAACTTTTTCATCTCTTTATTCCTTATCTACTATATCAAATCTTTCATACTCAACACTCTATTTCCTTCTTTGTACTCTACTGCTTTCTGCCTATTTCTATTTGCATATTTTTTCATTTCCTCCTGCAATTTTTTCAATGCTGCTTTTACCTTCTCATACATCTCCTTTATTTCCTTTACAAATTCCTCTGCTTTTGCATGCTTCCTCTTTTTTTTTGAATTTCAAAGCCCATTCTTAGTTTTTTTCTATAGTTAACCAGTGATAACTTTGTTGTTGTATATACCCTATTGTTAAAGGCAAACTCTACAGTTGTTAACTATTCTAACCAATTGTTTTGTTTATGATTGATGTATATTTTTAAGTATTGTTCCAGCTCTTAATTCATTCTCTCTATCTGTCCATCTGTCTGTGGATGAAAAGCTGTTAATAATTTTGTTTCCATCTCTAATATTTTGTTCAATTCTTTCATCAATCCTACTGTAAACTAAAGATCTTTATTCAAAATCACACTTTTCAGCAACCTATACAAATTTCATACATTATCTCTAAACAACCTTACTAATCTTTCCACTATATATTTTTCTATTGTTGCTATAAAATGTGACATTTTCAAAAACCTATTTGTTATAATTCAATGATCTTAGAGTTGATCAGAGAAGAAAACCTTATATTAGAGTTAACACATGAGAACTGAATGAAGTTCTTGGTACAATGTATTTACCTTTATATATACTAACTACTGATGGTCTGTACTCTACTTCTTTAGCCTATTCTAAATGACCATATATTAGCTGTAAGATCAACATATATTATGTATGTTGTATGATATTATTATTCTTGTATCTTCTACTATGTTTCTTATAACTATATGATTATGTGACCATGTTATGTGACTTGTGACAGTGATGTCACACTAAACCCTAACCCCAGTTCCAAGAATAGAAAATAAAGCAAAAGGAAAATTAAAATAGAAAAGATATTAAAAAAATTTGTGTTCAAGCTTTGCAATTCTAACACTATTATATACTACCAAAATTGAATCATAGCCCCTAGATACCAGTAACTCCAAAAATATTTTGACCCATTGTTCTTTTGAACACATTGAAAAAGCTCATTGAAAAAGTCATTAGTAAAAGACTTCAGTTCTAGTTAATCTCAAACAACTTTGTTTATTCTAATCAACTAGGTAGACTTAAACAATATTAGACCATGGATGTGGGTTTTTTCCTTACTTATCTCATTCATTTGAAAGAAGTCAAGAATTTTCAAATAAGCACTCTAGCCTTGGTGACATCACCTAGTTTTTTTCTTCTCTCAATTATCAACTGCTTTCTCTAATCCTTGATAAAGCTAGGTTTGATTCTAAAGTTTCTGTTTTCTTTTCTAATTATATAATTGGTAGAAAAACTCAGTATATGTGAAACAACCTTATATTTCTTCAATTTTCAAGAAAAGATCAAAAAATCTCAATATTCCAGTATTATTTATTTTTTTTGTAAATAATGGTCTTCTCATCTTACAAGAAAAATCTTTTGAAAAAACAAACATCTTTCTTTTTTGTAATTATATCATCATTTTGTTTTTACTCAATCAGTTTGAACTCATCACTAAACAAGATTTTTCACTTTTCTAAATCTTATAGAACTTTCAATTTCCCTCCTCTTGACCTTGGTCTTTTTGAAGGACCTATTCTTTGCCCTAAAGACACCTGGAGATACTTAGGATTCATCTTCAACAAGAAATTGTCTTTTCAACAACACATCAACTTCTGCTCAAATAAAATATTGTCAATAGTCAAATGCATAAAAATGCTGGGTAACTCTGTAAAAGACTTACTCCCCCATCAAAAACATTTATTATATAAGATGTACATTCTTTCTATTGTACTTTATGAGTTTCAGTTATGGTACTTCAACAAAGCTCCTCTTTTATATCTTCTCAAGAAACTTAGGAAAATGCAACAAAGAGCTGTTTTGTAGATCTTAGATACTTTTACACTTTGCCTACCTTGAGAATTAAAGCTATTACTGGTTTGATTTTCATTTATTTACATCTTTATAAACTCAGCAGTAGACATCAACTCAGAACCTCTGCTTTACTATTAAATCACATCATCAAATCCCTTTTTGAAAGTAGAAATGCCAATGAGTCTTATCCTCATTATCTCTCCTTGGAAAACATGACCTTTAAACAACTTCTCAAATCAAGAGTTCTATTACAGACACCAACAATCATCTTAATGGTATTTTTCCTTCATTCAATTCTCTTAATAGCAAAATTTCTCTTGGCTTCAGATTAATTGATATTTTCTCTAGTTGTTTTTCTTTTTATCAAGTAAACTACAAAGACAAGAAAGGTAAGACTGCTCATCTCCATAAACTCAATGATATCTTTGCAAATGTTTCTTTGTGTCCTAATTTTGTCATTGTTGTTTCTAATGCTAGTATTAAAAACAACATCACCATGTCTATTTTATATATCCATTTGCAGTCCAACAATATCAAGAAGGCAATTCATCATGCTATTAATGTTACCATAACTGGGACTAAGTTATTTACTATCTGATGTGAGGTTAATCAAGCCATTCAAATTCTGAATACTACCTATATTATCATCATTACTAATGCTGTTCACTTAGCATAATATATTTTTGATTTTTCAGTTCATCCTTATCAACTGCAATCAATTACCATTGCAAAGGATCTCAGAATATTCTTTAATAAGTATTTGATATCTTTTATCAAATTCTGCAATTGTCCAAGTGACTTAAAATGATTTTATCATGCATTAGTCAACAAAGATATGAAAAAATTCAACCTTGCTCCAAATTATCCTTGCAAATTGTTGTAGCACTTCAATAAGAAAGAAAAGTGCAAGATTATCATTAAAAACTAGCAGATAAAATTCCAAGCATCAGACTTCAAGAGACATTAATTTTTTGAACTTCTTAATAATAAACTTCATAATATTGTACTCTCATATACTAAAGAGAGCCTGTGGATCAAACAATTCAGTCATTTGAATTCATTATATACAAGAGCCACATGAACTATTACAAATCATACTCTTATAGAAGAGTATTGTCTAAGAATTTTCCCTGGAGAAAGCTTTAGATGTCTGTGCAGAACATATCTAATCAAAACAAGATATCATATCCTTTATAAGTACAAGAGTGTTATGGTACACTTGGACACTAACATTTTTCTTTTTCTTTTATCTATTTTTCTTGATTTTCTTTTTCTTTTTCTTTTTATTGACAATGAAGAAACACATAACTGCAATCACATGACATATCACATGATGTGATGTCATAGGCCTAGAGTGGACTAGAGCAGACTATATGGATGATATCAAGAAGCATGTTAACAGCATGTCTATCTCATAGTATATATATAGTGTATTCATAAACAACACATAAACTTTAGAATAGGGTAGATATTGAATAGCATGGACCACATATAAATTATATAAATAGGATAGCAATACAGTGAGGACTTCTTGTCAAGTTCTCTTATGATCCCCATATCAATAGCCTATTGAGAGCTTTGCTGCTTTGTGTGATTATTGGACTTTGTATCCAGTAGTTGCCACAATAAAGAGGTTCAAAAAATATTGGAATCCATTAAGAGATACACTGAGCCAGTTAGTGGCCTTCCTTGAATTCAATCCAGATACCTTTTCTTTCTATGAAGGCATTACTTAGTGTAGCAGTTCATTTTGCTCACATTTTATATAGTTATCTTTCTCTTTTATTCTCTTTCTATTACACCCCATGTAATAAATTGTTAATTTTAATATATATATACCAGTAATTTTGTAATAAAGTCCACTAATATATGCTGCCATGGTTTTCCTGGTACTATATTCAGTCTTAATTTTTCTGCTAGCATCTCTGTCCTATTCTTTATTCTCTGACACTAATCATATTCTTCCACATATCACTTTACCTTTTTTGTAACTCCTAGCCACCAATAATTTCTAGTGACTAATTCTACTGTCTTCTACTATCCTCCATGTCCTGCTATTGATGTATTATGATGTAGCTGAATAATGTTTAACCTCAAACTCTCATCCTTTGGAATATACATCTTTCTCTCCTTCAATACTAACTCATCCTCAATTTGCCACTCATCATTTCTCAATACTTTAACTCTAGCCTTTGTAATTTCTTCTACTACTTTTATTACTTTATCATCTTTTGCTTCTGATTTTTTAATCTTTTCTATAATTTCTTTCTCAGCTCTCTTAATCAACAACTGTTCTTTCTCCACTGCTCTAATCTCCAACCATTTCTTCTTCAACATCACTTGATTTTCATTATCTCTTTCTATTCCTTGTGCCCAATCTACCCTTCTACTCAAGCTGTCTGCTTGTCCCATACTTTCACTAGCTATATGCTTCAAAGTGAAATCAAATCTTAACAAGTACAATGCTTATCTAGCCTGCCTTTGATTTAACTTCTGAGCCTTCATGAAGTACTCCAAGTTTTTGTGATCTGTTAAAATTTTGAACTGATCCTTCTAAAAAATATCTCTATACTTCTAGACATTTAATAATCACCAACATTTTTTTATTGTAAATTCTGTAATTTCTTTTAGCTTCATTCAATGACTTGGAAATAGGCTATTAGCCTTTACTTCTTATCCTCATACTTCATTGGCAATACTCTATCTATAGCAAAATCTGATGCATCTGCTTTTATTCTTATCTCTTTATCTAAGTTTAGTGTAACCAAAACTAGTTCTGTTGTAAATCTCTCTTTTAACTCCTTAAATGCTTTCTGCTGCCTTTCTCCCCAATTCCACTTTATATCTTTTCTCTACATCTTTTATGCTTCTTGGCACTGGCCAATTCACCACTCTCTAAACTTTTTCCTTCTTTATTTTGACTCCATCTAGTCCTATTACAACTCCTAAAAACCCAACTTTTCTAACCTTCTACACATATTTTTCTATTTTTACAAATAAATTATTTTTTGCTATCCTCCTCAATACTTCTTTCCTCTGTCTTCATTCCCACCATCACATCATTAATAAATACTGCTACATCTCCTATCTCTATCATATTTCTAAGCAAGTCATTCATCATTGTCTGAAAAGTTACTGGTGAGTTTGTTAATTATTATACCCCCATCTAAGATCTATCTTTGTAAACACCTTCTTTTTTTCTATATTATTTATTAGATCTGAGATTAGTGGCAATAGATAATTGTTTTTAATTGTCCAACTGTTCAGATATTGATAGTCTTACACTATTCTCTTCTTCCTATTCTCCTTTGACACAAAGAATACTGGTGATGTTTGTAGTGATTTTGATAGTCAAATATACTCCTCCCTCAACTAATTCTTTACAAACTCTTGAACCTCCTCTCTCTCTATTCTTGACAATAGATATATCTTTCCCTTTTTTGGAACAAAACCTTCTCTGAAATCTATAATATGATTTCAAGCATTCTCTCTGACTTCTTCTTCTCAAACATCTTTAAATACTTATAGAACCTTCTAGGAACCATCTCTTCTACTGTTCTAAACTCTATCAAATTTTCCTCTTCTTTCTATTTCTCTTCTATTATTCTTTTTATCTTCATTTCTTCTTTAACTGTTAGTTTCTTAAGCTCTTTTTTTTTTTCTATCTCTGTTTTTGCTATCCTAGCTTTGTCTGCTTTGTCTTCCACTATTTCCCACATTCACCTGTATATCTTGTAACAAGTCACAAGAAAATCTGCAACACAAGCTTTTTACTTGAAAATATACATGTATGCTACTAAATACAACTTGCTTAAATAACAAGGTATATTTAACCAGCAGCCTAGGTTTGGTTACTAATGTCCATAACTATTTATACTGAACAGCTAGCTCTTCTTAAGCCTAAGGTTCAGCTATATGAAGTTTGTGACAATTAACCACACTGGTTGTATACTAAGGATGAGTATAGAATAAGTGAGGAAATCATGAGATGCAGTGTTCTTGAAGAGAGTTAAGTTCTACTATTGTGGTAACTACTAACTAAGATAGTCAATAGTATACTTAAGTAATTTTGTATTGCAAGAATCTTGTGGAGATTACAAAAGAACTTGACAAGGAGTCCCCAATATATTTCTACACTATATACTACTATTATAAGTTCTACCCTAAACTACATGTGTCATCTATGAGTTTATTACACTGTTATTACAAGGTAAACATGCTGTAACTATACCTTTGATATCATTATTCTAGTTCTTTCTACTGCATTCTATATCTATAACATCACATCATATGACTATAGTTATGTGCTTCTTCATCATCCAAAAAATAAAAGAAGAAAAAAAAGAAAAGAGAAAGAGAAATCAAATCAAAAAAAATAGATAAAAAGAAAAAAAATCAAAATAAAATATAAAGGTTTAAGCATACCATTACTTCCTATCTCTTAATTATCAACTTCTCCTGATAATTTTAAATAAAGCTGGTTTTGATTCTAGAATTTCTTCCTTCATTTC
>Ga0157358_1000793_pt1 | contig 13544 bp, 17 predicted proteins | sample AttcapACBM2_FD_111484 | JGI IMG/M metagenome (GOLD analysis project Ga0157358, IMG submission 111484) | Fungus gardens microbial communities from leaf cutter ant in Botucatu, State of São Paulo, Brazil - Atta capiguara ACBM2 | ecosystem: Host-associated > Fungi > Mycelium > Unclassified ...
AAGAATTTAGAACAAGTAATGTCATACAATATGAATAACACATGTTGGCCTTATATTCTACACATGGTTGATTAGGGTAGGGTGCACAGTAGTAAGCATGGACCATTGGTAGTAGTATATAAGGTAGACTACTTTGTAAAGGGATCTCTATCGAGTTCTCTTATGTCTTTCTAATACAAGAGTTGTTCTTATATCTAACCCTAAGGATTAAGATCATAACACTCTATGGCTTTCAACTATGGTATTACAACAAAGCCCCTCTCTCATATCCAATGAAGATTATGAGCAAGATACAAAGAAGAGTGGCCTTATGGATAGTAGGCAGTTTCAAAACAGCACCATCAATAGGTATTGAAGCCATCGCTAGCCTTATTCCTATTAACCTCCACCTACAAAAAATTGGAGGCAAATCACAACTTAGGGCACATTCACTCCCTTCCAGCCACATCCTTTGCTCTCTCATGAGCTTGTGTAATGAATCCCCCTTCATCAACATTCTCTCTTACTTAATTTCTTAACAGGAAGACAATGTGGTTTTATCAAAGGCCACTTGGTAGACATAGACAACTGTTTCAATGAGGTTTTTCCTTTATTTGATCCTATTATTCCCTGATCATAGAATTATAGATATATTTTCTAATCATTTCCTTTTCCATTCCTTTAACAAACAAGTAAATTGCAATGTTACTTCTTGAGTTCAGGAACTTGATAAAATCACAATCGAATCATTAGAATCCCTCTCAACAGCACTTATCATATCAGATGCTAGCATTAAAAACAATGTTGCTACATTTATTGCCCACATTCATATAAGAGATAGGCCTATCACAAAAACTCTCCACCATGCTCTAAACATCACAAGCACTGAAGCCAAACTTGTTGCTATCAGATGTGGCATCAAGCAAGCTACAGATCACAACTTCATCTCTACTATCATCATTGTAATAGACTCAATCCACACAGCAAAGAAAATATTTGATTCATCTTCCTATTCTTTCCAAAAACACATGGTCTCCATTCCAAAGGAGCTTTGCTCCTTCTTTTTCCATCACCTAGACAACCACATTGAGTTTTGAGAATGCCCAAGTCGCTCCAAGTGGCATCTTCACAAAGCTGTTGATTCTGAAACTAAATCCTTCAGACTGACTCTCATATATCCTAGCAAGCTCTCTTGGGACTTTAGCAGGAAACTAGAATGTGATGACCTCACTAACAGATGGAAAATGACATTCCAAGCATTGGATCTAAAGGGCAACCAATTTCTTGACCTTATAGGCAGTGACAATAAACCGCTTGAACCATTACATATCAAGAATGGCCTGTAGCTTCAAAACTTCAGCCATTCTAACTTGCTTTGCACTAGAGCCACCAGAGCTATTACCAATCATGCACTGACAGGTGAATATAGACTCAGATTCTTTCCTAACAAAGAATTTAGTTGTCCATGTGGCCAATATCCCATTGAATCAAGATGACACATTCTTCATGATTGCAAGAGATTTAACAAATATTGGAATCTATGTAGGGATTCTATTGTTCATTTTGTTATGTTCCTTGAATGCAACCATAATACATTTGCTTTCTCAAATGACATTACTTAGTTTGTTATGGGCTTATCTCATAGTTAGCAACTATATTTTTCTTCTTCTTCTTTATATTTAGTTTCTTTCTTTTTTCTTTCTTTTTCTTTTTCTTTTTCTAGTCTTTATGTAGTCTCATTCTTCCTGTATGTAGTTACGAAGTAGCTACCATAGTTTGCCCTTGTGCTCCATGTAATAAATTGTTGATTTAAAAAAAAAATCCTTTAACAAAGCTATTTTATATCTTATTGCATTTTTATCTTTAACTTTACTAATTGAATCTATACCATGTAACCTATTTTTAATACTATTAATTATAGGTAAAGAATAGATATCAATAGCTTCAGAAATTCATTGATCTGAGACTATTATTCCAAACTGTTCAAGATTTGGAACTTTAAAATTCATAAGAAATTTATCTTTATTTTAGTAAATAATTTAAAAGTATGCAATTTAGTATAATATACTAGATATTTATTAAAATAGGGCAAAATAATTGTGTAAATATCACTTAATTATTTGTTCTGAAATATGCATTGATCTTATCTTGGTAGTAATATTAAATTCTGGAAAGAATTTTATACTAAATATACAAGATTTACTTAATTTTGAAAAACAGTTAAAAAATTCATCAGTTTGAGTTAAACCAGATATATAATCAGATGTAATTTTACAAGCAGAAGCAAAACTTTGCCCAGAGGCATTAATTTGGATTTGGTTCATTAATTTCATTTTTTGCTGTTATTCTTAATTTAAATATTATAAAAACATTTTTGAAACATAAAGTTTGATTCTGTTATGGGCAATTTGAATATTCTTTGATCTTATAGTAAACTAGGCTTTAATTGAGGGTGAAAAGCTAATTATAACTATTTAGGTCTAAGCTAAATATATAATGTCTTTTTTTTAAAAAAAAATTAACAATTTATTACATGGGGTATGAAAGCAGACTATGGTAGCTACTTTATAACTACTTACATTTAAACAGAATCAATATGGAAATAGAAATAAAATAAAATAAAATGAAAATAAAATAATAAAAAAGAAAAAGGAAAATAACAAATCAAATGAAACATAAGGGAAACAAAACAATATAGTTGTACAAAAAGTAAAACTGATGAAATAGTACTATTTGAAAGAAAAAGTACTAGAGTTGAGTTAAAGGAAAAGCATGAAGTAGGCTATAGTATACCTCCTTGGATTCCAATAATTGTTCAACCTTTTACATTTATGTAGAATGCATCATCTTGATTCAATCAGATAATAACCATATGGGCATGCAAATTCTTCATTAGGAAAGAATTTTAGTTGATATTCCCCTATTAGAGCATGATTTGTGATAGCTCTAGTGGGATGAGCACACAGCAAATTTGAATGACTGAAGTATTGTAACCATAGTCCTCCTTTAATACTTGATGGTTCAATAGGGTTTAGATCATCATCAAGTAAGTTAAGGAAATTTCTCCCTTTAGAATCTGATGCTCTGTAAGATAGTTGATGGAAGAGATATGATGATTTCTTCCTTGTAGCCCATTAGAGCTGAGAATATTGCTAATGATATGGTTAGATGGAAGAAATGATTCATGTAAAAGAAATTGTCTGGAAAGTTTCTTAAGGTGAAGATGTATTGGAATGAGTCCCGATATGGCCTCAATTCCTAGTATAGGAAATGTTTGGAATGCTCCTAAAATCCAGAGAGCTGTTCTTTGTTGCATTTTTTATAATATATTGAGATGGTAGTAAGTTGGAGCTTTATTGTAATACCACAGTGGAAAGCTGTACAGCACTATAGATATAGCACAGCATCTGTAAATTCTTCTTTTTTAGAGCAGATTGATGCCTCTTGATGAATTACCTAGGAACTTCATGCACTTAATTGTAGAAATCACTTTGTTTGTATAGAAATCTATATGGCTTCTGAAAGTAAGTTTACAATTGGAGATGAACCCATGATATCTCCATGTTCCTTTGGAGAGTAAGATGGGTCCCCCAAGAGAAGATAAGTTGAGAGAAGGAGGATTGAATGCTTTATGAGATCTAGAAAAGTGGAAAATGTTAGTTTTTCCCCCTGTTTCACAATAAGACTGTATTTCATAAGTAAAGATGAAATAATGTTGTAGCAACAAAAAAGATTAGCACTAGAATGCAAAATGGATTTGTTTTGGGAAATAAAAAGATCATTATCCACAAAGAAAATAATGGAAATGAGAATTTTTAGGATTTTTAAACAATTTTCTAAAGAAAGAAAAACAGGAGATAAATGAATTTTTTCCAAAGGTATTTTGTTTTTCTTCCTACTAGGTAATTCTTGAAGAATGTTGAAATTTTATGATTAAGTCCTGTCTTGTTTAGGATGAGGGGAAGAAGTTGGTGATTCGAGGAGGGGAAAAATTACACTATGTCAAATACTAGAGTACTTATGGTAAGGTTTTTAACTCATCCTGAACAAACAAAATGAGTAAGCATAACCTTTGTATTTATAGTAAATCTTAATTTTAGACCTCCAAGTTGACTAGGGTGAATAAAACTATTAGAAATCATATGAAATTGGAGATGTTCTCCAATCATCTTTTTGAAAAGTTTTCCAATAGTATTGAGAAGAACAATTGGTCAATATGATTTAGGAGAGTCAAATGTTGCCTTGTTAGGTTTGGAGATAACAACTGTTGTAGAAGTTTTGAAGTGAGATGGCCAATGTCCCAACTCTATACAAACATTAGTAATGTCAATGAATTTGCAAATGCAATCATTGTTTCTAATGATGGACTTGATATGACTCCATATTAATTTGTCTAGACCTAGCACAGACAAATTGTTGCATTTTTTGATCACATCAATAAGTTTATTCTTAGAAAATGTATTCCACTCAGTTGTAAGTTTGTCTAGAATTTTGTTAATAAGATAGATATCAACTTCTCTTTCTTGAGTGGAGTTGAAAGATTTATGAAAAGCATTCTAAAGATCTTCAACTTCAATACATGGGTATTCTTCATATTGAATGGCTTCAACCATGAGAAGTTTGTGTTTCTTGACCCAATTCATAAGCTCCCATGGGCCACATTTCTTGCTCACAATTTTATCTATCTTTTTATCAAAGATGGAACACTTTGTTTTCTTGACCGTACTTTTGAAGTCCTTCCAATTTTCTAAACTACAAGATTGTTGATATTTGTATAGAGTATGACAACAATCTTCATTCTACCAAGCTTTGGAGTGTCTTGTTATATTTGAATGTTTGAACCAAATATCTTCAATATTGGTTGCTAAGTGTTAAACAACTTTTTCCAATGATTCAGCATCCTGGATAGATGAAGTATTTAAGTTTTTGATAAATTGAATGAGGTCTTCAATAAATCAGTTTTCTTCATCACTTCCTTTGATTAGTGAACATTGTTTGGTTGGAATATTTTCATTTCTGATGGGAATATTGACAGTGATTGGAGCATAATCAGATGAAAGTCTCCAGTCTGAATGGATATGATGGCAATTGAATTTCATAGAAGAAGGTCAAGTGAAAATAAGGTCTAAGACCAAGTTTGAATTTTGATCATTGTCCAAAAATCTAGTAGGAAAATTTTCAGTAGGTTTAGATAAAGCAAGAGAAAACAAGTCTGTTATATTGAAAAGCATATCACTGTGAACAAAATGAAATGCAAAATTCAAATTCCAAAGACTGTCTCTAATGTTAAAATCTCCAGTCATAATGATTACATTGTTAATATTGGTCTCAGTATCCTTAAGATACTTCAAGGCCGATTGAGATGAATTCAAATGAATGTTGATTAGGAAAAATATAAATTCTTGATTGAAGAAAGAGATACATGAGATGTTTCTGTGATTGAAAATATCATTTCACAAAGAAAAACAAAGATGAGAGATGTAAATGTTAATATAAGTCAAGACTCTTGGGAAATCTGACTGATTTACAGAGGGCCTGGCAAAAGTAATCTAGTTAGGATGATAGGGAACTCCAACTAGTTCTTCTCCTCCACAACTAGTAGAGCTTGGAATTGTGCAAATGGCTGACCATAGAGGTTCTTAAATGAAGACAATGTTGAAAGATGTTTGATTCTCTAAAATAATGTTGATGATTAGAGAATTTTTCTGGACATTTTGAGAAAAAATCTTTAGAATGTCACAAATCATTGTGAGATATCATTCACAACAGAATGAATTGATTTTGTTCTGTTTTCATGGATCTCAATATAATTTTTATTGTGCCACTCACAATTGAACTTGTGTTTCCAAAATGGACATAGATTGGAGTTCACCTGGTGATTGCCTCAACAATTAGAACACTTGAATGTGTGTGGATATGGTTCACCTTTTTTAGTTTCAAGGTGCAGTGAGTTTGTTTTTTTGTTGGCTTTGTAGCACCAACTGAATTGACAATGATTTTCTGACTTATGTGGGCCATTACATTTGACACATTTGGATTCTTGAATTCTACAAGAAAATGTGGTGTGTCCCTATTTTCAACAATTTTTACATTGTGGAATGCTGGAGTTCATGTTAGCTCCTCTTATAGTGGCGATATATCTTCCTACATTGAAACATCAATTAATAAAACTCTTGACTTTGCTACCACTTTGGACATCTCAAATGTCAATCCAAATAATTGACATATCTGACTTCAGTGAGACTTTGATGACTTGCAGTTTTGAAGTAAGTATAACATTATCAAAAATCTGATTTTGTTTGATGATATTCTTAATGTTGCTAGAAGTGAGATAGTCCTGAGAATTATCATGAGGGAAATATGGAATGCCTATTATTTTAAGATAGGACTTGAATTGTGGGAGTCGAGGAACTTCCATGCATAGAGAATCGATATTATCTATATTTTTGACATAATGTTCAATGATTTGCAAGTCTGATTGCAAAGCCACCTTGTTAGTAACTGCTGTGATTCCTAAAGGGTCTGATTGAATGAAGTCTACTAGAACTTCAGATTTCACATTCCTAAGTGACCCGTTGATATTAGTAATATGAAGAGAGCTATTCTTCATGAATTTCATGATTTTTTCACTGCTCATTGGGATAATAACATGTTTTCTTGATGAACTTTTAGTAGTCATTTGAATACATGGTTTTGCCTTAGGAAAGCCCTTGATAATGTTGTTGATCTAGTCTATTTTATTTGTGTCAAGAAACAGGAAAGCCTCTTTGATTTTGATAACCTTGAATGTGCTAGCACCTTGTTTCAAAGCCTGAGCATAAGATTTCTAAGGCTGTTTAGAGACATTGGCCAGTTTGATATTTTTGAAGTATTTGGAGATTTGGTTAACCTCCTTCTGCAATTTGGTAGAAATAGGGGGGGAAATCTTCTCTATACTTGACAGAGTTAGTTTGTTAGTAGCTTTGTTGCTTTTATTGGGTACAGGTAGTACTTTTGGAGTGAATTTGGCTGAGATTTTCTATCTAAGAGTATTTGCACATTTGTCAGCATTGAGTGAATCCCAATTAGCCTGATAGATAGAAGATATGAAATTCCAAATTGCTTCACCAATACTATGGAAATCTTCAATATCATTTGACTTTGAGGAATTAACCTATTTGTTAAAGATATACTTAGCCATGAAGTTGAGAGTGTTCTTGATATTCTTAGAGTCCAATGCTAAATGTTCCATAGAACCATAAAGTGAAATAGAGTAGAAGTTTCCATCCTAGAGTTCAGGTTCTATAGGAGTATTTGGGTCATATAGAAGTTGGATGTTGATGGCTGTGTCATTGACATAAGGAGAACTCAAGGCAAGGTATGCAGTTTGAACATGAGATAGGCTCGAGGTAGGATATTCAATTGGAATATACTTGTTCAACGTGTTGTTGGGGGGGTCAGCTGCCTTACTGACACAAATTGCTTGCTCTTGATGAGTCTCATAGAACAACCAGGGCTGTTATTGTCTATTTTGACATCATAGTTTAGGCTGTTGTTGCACTCTATTCTTTTATGGTAAACAACCAAAGACTTGGTTGAGAACATTAAAGATGCTCTAGAAAGTTGTGGTTGAAGAGAAAAGATTCTATCTTGCACCTCATTGTAATTATCAGAAATATTCCCTGATAGAATGTTCATCCCTGTATATATTGAAGATGATAAAGTTGGTAATTCAAGAGGTTGTTGAGAATGCGTAATTGTTGAAAAATAAAAGAATTTATTCCCTAAGTCTCTTACAGGTGCTACCATGCAAGATGGTAATACAAGAGAAAGAAGGGATGTTATATAATGTCTTATTTCCTTAGTTATTAAAGTACACTTTATACTATGTATTTATCTCCTAATCATCAAGAAGTATTCAAGTAAACCTTCTAAGTTACTAATACATAGTGAGTAACCATCTACTCATTACTTTTTTTCATATAAATACTTATTTAAATAGCTGACTCAACATAATAAGTACTAGAGGTAGTTTAGATCCATAAATGGCAATTTTTAGTTTTCCAATATTCATAACCTTGTTACTATTTCCAAGTGATTAATTTAGTCATCATTCTTGCCCTTTTAGGCTAATGACTTAGTAGTTATGAATTTACACTTTACCTGGAGTTTAATTACTTTAGAGTCTTATGAAACTTGCTTAAGGTTTCTCCACTCACTTCATAGCTGTATATGATAATCCTGTGTTCTTAATTTCACTTAACAATTATTTGAGACCTTGATCAGTGTTAACAGTTGTTTCTGTCTTGACTACCCAACTTAGCTTGAATAGTCTGAATATCTACCATCAATTTATGTCATTCCAAGATTCACTTCCAAAGATAAGATTTTCTAAGTCCCCACAACCTGAACATATATAATTTATTTATCTTGTCTCGTTCATGCAAATAAAGTAAACTTGTTGGGAAACTTCTTGCTGTACTTTCATAAATCTTTAAGTATACTTAATTAATCAAACAAAAAAATAAGATTACTTTCTTTTCTATAAAATCTTTGTTATTATAAGAAAATGGTAGGTAGATGTCATACTTTAATATATTTTGTAGAAAACCAGCTAGCACCAGGTCAGATTGGCATTTCCAATAATAATTTGTTATTTTATATTTCACAATGTAGTTTAGACTATACTTTCATCTCTACTTTGACTTTAGGTTAATTAATATCACAATATTGGCTTACTTCAAACTAAATCTGCTTTTTCTAATTCTAGAAATAGGAAAGAAGGTTAAGGTTTGGTTTATTGGGTAAACTTAAGTAAGTATTCAGATTTTTTGATTTTTTGATCTTTTCCTTGTTTATTCATATCCCAAGCCATATCTACTATTGTTTTTAGTCTTTTATCTATTTTATATCCATAACTTTTCATAAGTTCAGCTACTTTAATAGTTTTTCAAAATGATTTTTTATAGTGTTAAATTTAATATCCTTAAACTTAAAGTATATTTTATCTAACAACAAAAATAAAAATTCTTCTACACTTTGTACTTGATATCTAGCTACATTAGATTATAGTCTATATATAGTATTATAACCAAAGTAATTAACTAGATCATATAATACTGAAATAGAAGATAGTTTACACACAACTGTAAAATTAACACTAATTCTTCATCTAGTTGTAGCAAAAGATATATTAAAACTTCCATCACTGTCTATTAATCCTTTAACAAATTTTAAAGTTAAAGATTCTGGATATACAAGATATAAAGCTGGTATAATCTCTGAAGGGTTGGCTTTGGAGTTGGGAAAACTGGAGGTAGTTCTCTATACTTTTGTATTAATTTATCCACTAATACTCCTTTAGATTCTTCAGTTTGTAAAGATGTATCTTTATATCCTGCTAATTTACTTCCTCTTAATAGATGCTTATCAAATAAAAGCAGTCAAAATAATATCTCAACTATTTCATTCATAGATTTTACTAAAAAAATTTATGTTTTGTCTATTGTTATAGACTTTACTTATACCTAAGTATTTTTTAATTTCTATAAATAAATCATAGTCTAAATTGGACTGAGTTAGATTAAAGACAGGTATAAGTCTAATAGGTATTCTACTTTTAGAAATTGTGTAACTAATTACAAGACTACTGTTAGACTGAGTAAAACCTGATTGTTATGAAAAACCCTTAGAGTCGGATAATAGAACAACTCTTGTATTGAGTAACATAAGAGAACTCAATAAAGATCTCTTTACAAAGTAGTCTATCTTATATACTACTACCAATGGTCTGTGCTCACTACTGTGCACCCTACCCTAATCGACCATGTGTAGAACATGAGGCCAACATGTGTTATTTATGTTGTATGACATCACTTGTTCTAGATTCTTCTACTAAGTTCTCCTATGTCTCGTGATCTGTCTTGTGACTACACCATCAGATTGTGACTGATGTGACATTGTGACCAATCAACCCTAACCCTAGTTATTCTAAAAATAGAAAATTGAAAAGAAAATAAAAAATGCAAGAAAAAATGAAATAAATTAAGTCTACCTTTTTCGATCTTGACACTGATATCTATTCAGATGTGATATTAAAATTTTTATTTATATTATTCATTTTTGTTTGTTTAAATATTTTTAAGTAATGTTGGCAGCAGACTTGAAAATATTTTATATTACAAATTATAATTAACCATGGTCAACTGTAGAGAGCTAGCATATTACTTTTATATTATAAAAGCCTTAATTTTTCAAAAGACTAGCATAGTTAGTATACTTTTTATAAATATATATTTGTTTCTAGAAAAATACAACTTTTTACAGTATTGTCTTATTTAAGTTAAGGTTTTCACCATTATGAGCTAGTTTTTAGATTGAGAATCACTTCTCAATGTAGCAAAATGCTCTACTACTTACTTAAACTCTTTGGAGAATTATGTAACATTCACCTTTTTGTTCCATTATAATCTAGTCTAAGTAAAATCACTTCATAGAAGTTAAAATTTATCATACAATTAGATTATTCTTTATATCTACTAGTATTCATTTCAGCTTTAATTATTTTAATTATTTTAAAACCTTCAGCTGTTAAATGTGATCCAGTGCTCATTAGTTTTGCTATTTTACACCAATCTAAAAAATCCTTTTGTTTTATATCTAAAAGAGAATATTTCTTAAAAGAAGGTATAAGTTTTCAATAATAATTAAGAATCTGACTATTACTCAAGTTATATTGGGAAATATAATATGTTTTTCTATATAACCTGAACCATAATATTTTATCATAATCTCAATTAATTTAAGATCTCTTTTATGTTGTGGAATTCTAAATCTTAATTGAATGGCATGTCCTGTTTTAGTATTTAATGTGTATAATTTGACATCAAAAGTACTCTCACCATTTACAAATCCAGTTATCCATTAAGAATCTAGTATTTTATCAGCAACCTTAAAAGGTCTGTTAATCAAAACAATGTTTATAAATTTGTGTTTTATATTTTGAGATAAACCTTTATTCATTGAGGCTTTTATATTCATTGTTTGATTAAAACCTTCAATTGTATGATGGAATTTATTGATTATTAGATCAACTATGGAATTAAACAGTGAAAAATCAGCTGATTTTTGAGATAATAAAGGATATTTCATAAAATGGGATATTATACTATTTGTTAAATCTTTAACACTAAATACTGAATAATTAACTATATTTCTACTTTTACTTATTGATCCCATACCAAAATATTACTAAAATTTTAACAATAAGTCTAAATCTCATTTATGTAGCTTAATTTTAAATTTAGCTTGAACTCACCAACCTAGTTTATGCTTTGGATTCTCATCTATTAGTATAGTAAATATATCTTCTGTATCAATAAGTCCTGTAATAAACTAAGGGTTTAATCTATTATCAGAATGTGAAGTAAAAAAATATTTTAATTGTTTAGAAGAGCATGTAATTTGATAATTTCTTTTGAAACCCATTAGAGTATATCTTAAAAGTATTTTTTTGGATTTGGCTTTAATACTTCAACTACTCTCTACTTGTTGCTTTTTTATAGTTTTTGTTTGCGAAACAAATTTTAATCTAAATTTGTAATAGCCCATTTTAATTTCCTTCAAATTATGACTTTTTACCTTACCCAGGTAATTATTCTAGCCACTTCTTACTTTTTAATAATAGTTTGGTATTATAAGTTTTAGAGAATCTCCAAAGTTTGATAGTTTAAGCTAATTTAGTATTATCTTGCAATACTTATCAGCTTTGAGTCTAATAATAGTAACTTACCTACCATAATGTAAACTTTTTTTTTAGTTTTATGACTATCTAGCCACTTTCACTAAGACTTTTAACCTTACTACTACTATTAAGTTACTATATTTATACCAATATTTTCAGATTGAATTAGACTATACCTTTAACTCAAAAGAAATATCAGAATAATAACAAAAAATGAGATTATATATTAAATTTATAATAAAATTGATTTAATAAATATAGTTTGACCAATTCTAATAATTTATCTTTAGAACTGCTTAAAATATAAATTCTGTTTCTATTTGTTGTTTTATGTATATTATATTCTAAATTAAATTTATTTTCAGATATATTAATTAAAATTTGATCATCTTGTACAGTATATGATTCAGTACAAATATATAAACCACTTACTGATTTATAACCATTGTTCATAAACTAATAAATCAAACCTCTTTCTGTCAACAATTCTTCTAAATTATTAGATATATATTTTATATCTTCTTTATTATAAAATAATTCTCTATATTTATATTTAGACATAATTAGTGGCTTAAAACTACAAATTTATGGACTGCTTCTTTCTCTTATACCACCATCTTATATAGTAGCACCTGACAGAGAATTAGCAAATAAACTTTTTTTCAACTCTCCTACTAGCTTCTTTTCTGCTTTAAAACTAACAATTTACCAACTGTGAATCTTTTTAGCAATACAGGGATAGACATTCAGAAGGAAAAATCTCCTAACAACTACAATGAGATGAGAGGTAGATCACACTCACAAAGTATAAACAGCTCGAGGGTTAGCTCCATGGACTCTACAATATCAAAAGAACCATACTACAAAAGAATGAAAGATGAAAACGGCATGGATATCAATGACATTGGAAACACCCCCCTAAGTTGTCCTATAAGGCATCTCAAGAGAGAGATATTCATCTCAGGGCAGCAGCTGAGAAATGTGAAGACATGTTGCCCACACAAGGCGAACTCACCAATACCAACCACTTACAACATGGCCCTGAAAAGGTTCCTGATATTACCCCTACACAAGGCTCAACTGTGTATAACGAAGAAAGTGCATTCATTAACATTCCTCTTCCTTATGACCTAAACACTCCTGCTGATCCTAAAATTTGGGGTGGCAACTTTCACCCAATCTCGCTCCATAGTTCAATCAAACATTTGGGTTTGGATGTCAAGAGTATCAAGGACTCCTTGAGATTCATAACCAAATACATTACTAACAAACAAATAGAGTCGTCAAAGGCTAATGACTTAGAGGACTTCAAAGGTATAGAAGAGACAGTATGGAACTTTATTTCCTTTGTCTATGAAGCTAACTAGGATGCATTGTACACTGACAACAATTCCATATCATTAAGAAGGAAAATTGTGTCAAAATTCACTCCCAAGATGCCTCCACCTCCTCAAAGGAATAACAAGGAAAAGAATGATCCATCCCTAGCTAACATTAACAGGCTTCCCCCTCCAATCCTAGGAAAATCTCCTAAGGAGGTTAACAAAATTTTGAAATTCTTCAAGAATAACAAAATGGTCAACTTGCCAACTAACAAATCCAAGTCCTACACCCAGACTTCCAATTAAAATATGAGTATGGCAGATGTAATCAAAATTAAAGAAACATTTCTGTCGGTTGGTGTCAAAGAAATCAATCAAATCAACAATATCATTAAAGGACCTTTGAAACCCAAGCCACGCATCCAAATGACAACTAAAAGTCCTTCAAGGAAGCAGGTAATCATTTCTATAGCGAAGGACAACATTGACAAGTTCATGAAGAATTCCTCGATTCATGTGGC
>Ga0157358_1000794_pt1 | contig 13527 bp, 13 predicted proteins | sample AttcapACBM2_FD_111484 | JGI IMG/M metagenome (GOLD analysis project Ga0157358, IMG submission 111484) | Fungus gardens microbial communities from leaf cutter ant in Botucatu, State of São Paulo, Brazil - Atta capiguara ACBM2 | ecosystem: Host-associated > Fungi > Mycelium > Unclassified ...
ATTATCAGACTAGCAAATTACAGTGTAACTACTAGTCTTATATACAAACTGATAGTATAGAAGATGCTCAGGGTTTCAGTGGTAAAATCCCTATTGTCCCGAGCGGAGGTTTCAGTGTTGAGACACTGACAGGAGCAACTCCATCATGGAAGACTGAGTTGAATAGGAGTATCTCCGCCGTGGAAGACAGAATATCTGGAGGGTTGCAGCACCACCATAAGACATGTTGCGAGAAAGGTGGGCTTGTATGGTTCGGAGGTGGTTTCACCACGGGGACATTATTTCCGGACAGGTGGACTTGTATATGACAATATGTTAAGTCAAATAAGACTTATTGCTATATAGGAAAGTTCTATGTGGCCCTCAGTCTGTGTGGAGTTCTGAGGGTTTTTTGGAAGCATCTGCTAGAAAATCAGCAATTGCTGAAGCACTGCAGCCTTTTGGTATAACTATGGTCTGCTTCTTAGAACAGGAGTCCAGCTTGTAGTCTCCTACACTGCAATAGAGATACAGATTGTTTTCAAGACACTTCTTGTGCTCATTACTAGTTAACTTGCCATTGCTGGCTAGTTTGGAAGAGAGGTCCACCTGTGAAGAATTGGGTTGTTTCTTGGGAGTGGGGAATAGCAGTTTGGACAGAGATGATTTGGCAGATAAAACTACTAGAGATGTGTTTGCTTTGTTCTGGGGAGTTGTGACATTACTAGCAGAGGAAGCTTTACCTTGCTTCTAGAAGTGAGACTAGAGAGCTTCTTTTTCCACCTGTCTAGCATGGTGGCATTTGTGGTTGCATTTTCAGTAGTAGTAATCAATAGTCATCACCAAAGTATACATGTTCTGGAATAAGGTAGGTTTACCTTGTTTCTGGGTGAAGATAGAATCATAGATCTAATTGAGAAGACTCTGGTAATAGTGGTAGTATAGAACACTATTCCCCCAACCTAGTTGAGAGGCATAGCATATGAAATCCATGTTGTAAGTGAAAATCTTGTCACTAGATTTCATATGGAGATTGTCTAGTAGATTAGCTGCTTTACTGATAAGGTCCAAAAGACCAAAATGTCAATGTAGCTCATCAACAAAAAGATTCCAATTGGAGAGCCAGTCTTACAGGATGCCCTAGTCTTTCTGGTTAAGGCCTACCTTAAACTAGTTATATAATATTCTATAAAACTACTATGCTATATAACATCATGTATTCCAAGACCTTTTACAATCTTCTCTGTGTCACATGATTGTGTGACTGTGACATGTGACATTATATCACACTTTCATCTTAGCCAAAATAAAACTAAAAAATAAAATAAAATAAAAATAAAGAAAAATAAAATAAAACCTAAGTCTATTATTTGCAATTTTCATAATGAGGCACTGACTAATATAACATAAGTTTATCACAAGATACAGTAAAGAATAAATAAGAAATAAGCAAACCCCAACATATATTCTAATTATGGTAAACATAAGCCAAATACCTATAAAATATAAGATAGAGATCATAACAGGTTTAATCTAACAGAACTTCTTATCAAGTTTTCTTGTTATCTTTACTTACTAGTTGTCATGACTTAAGAGTAGTAGCTACAACAACTAATATCATTGTAGCAACACTCTAGTGAGATTCACAAGAGAACTCAACAAGGAAACTACTATAGAATAGTCTATACACTATTATAATATTATCTTACTTATTATATCAGTATCATATAACTTATTGAGAAATGAGAAAATAAAATAAAAAAGAAAGTTCCCAAAGTAGATAGTTCAAGAGTTTAGTTTTGTCTCATTTAATAATTAAGACTACTGGTCTTTACTTCTTGTCCTTACACTTCATTGATAGAACTTCTTTTGTTACATAGTTAGAAATACCTATTTCTACTCTATTTAGATTTAATGCTATTAGCACTAGTTCTATTAAATTAACTGAGTAGAAGCATAAATAACTCTGAAGCTCTAGGAAATCTTAAGAGAATAGGATGGAGTTTCTAAAGACAACAACTACTTAAAATACTAACTAGTTTATTCTGATATATCAGAGTACTATTTACATAAGCATAGAATAATAATGCTTTAATAATCAGAAACTGTTAGAAATAAAGAGAATAATATATAAATATCACTTTTTTTTTCTTACTACTATCTTCTATAGTAGCATCCAAAAGAAATCCAGCAAATACATTGTTTCCTTTTAATATAAACCCTCAAAGCAATTCTTAAGAGCATTTTGTAGGTATACCAATGAATATGGAAGTCAATACTCCAAGAGGTCAGTCAATATATTCTGACACTAATAGTTCTAAAGAAACATTAGTATATTCTGATGTATTTTCCATAGCATATGTGAATCATGTCCAAATACTTGCCAATAATCCAACTTGGGCAGAACAAGTCAAACTTGGCAAAACTAAAGGACTTGCTCTTTCTTATGTATTCTTGAAAGAAGGAGAAATAGAATTGGCAAACAAGGCTAATACAACTGAACCCATGCTGAATTCTTATGAAATGGTAATTAATGACATGTGCTCACCTCAAGGTTTAGAATCTTTGGCTATTCCATATTTGGTCAATCAACCTGTGAACTTACAATTGTGAGATGATAACTTTTGTCTAATTTCTATCTTTGGAGTTAATAAGTACTTGAAAGATAATGTTAAGAATATTGTTTGCTTACTTTACAGAATAGCAGTGTTTGTCAGACAACAGAAACTATCTATAGATTAGGATGAAATAAATTGACAGCTAACAGGGATAACAGATTGTTCAGACAATATGTAGCTTTGCAGTTTAATACAAAGGCTTCAAAGAATCATTTGAATAGCAAACAATCTATTTTAGACAATGATAAACAGACTAATATATAAAAAGTTCCTTCTCCAATTCCTTTCAGGCTGAGCAAGAGTATTTTGGCAAAATCTAAATTACATAAGGTAATCTCATTTTCTAGCTTGACTTTCAAACCTAATAGTTAATCTTACACCTAGGCTTTAAAGGAAAATATCAATGATATTGTCAAGATTAAAGAGAATTTTCTGAGGTTGTCAGCTCAAAACATCAAAGAGATTCACAAGGTTCTTAATGTCAGAGTTATAAAGCTTGAACTTGAGTTTTTTCTAATATCTTTTTATTTTTCTTTTCTTTTCTTTTATCTTTTGAACTTAGTGTTAGGGTTTAGTGTGATATTACTGATACACTGTCACATGACACATGACACAGTCACAAGTCATGTGGTAGCAATGGAAGAATATAGAAAGTTCTAGAAGGATAATATCATACAGCATATTTAACATGTGTTAATCTTAAGGTAAATACATGGTTATTTAGGGTAGGCTAAAGTAGTAGAGTATGAACCATGTGTTATGATCGATACCTCAAGGATGCATCATAGAGAAGGGCAAATAGTATGACAACATGATCAGCTGCACTGTAGTAGTCTCAGTCAGCACCTCATGTAGTAGGTGTTACAATCTTGCTTTATCCTTATAGTCTTCTCATATTACAAGCCTCATGTATTACATATTGTTTCTTCATATTCAACTGATATATATAGCATAGATACTTTATATCCTTACACTTTACCACTTATACAACTCCCCTTGACTTTTCTCAAGTCTATGTCTAAGTGCAACCTGAGCTCTAGCTTAAGGTCATAACACTATGGGCTTTTAGTATATAAGATAAAAAATCCTATACAAAGTACTCTATCGAGTTCTCTTGTATTAACCTAATATAAGATTCTTCTTATTGACCAACCCTAAGATCTTTGAGTTGTAACACTTAACAACTTAAAGAAAAAAAACTAAGACTTAACATAATAACTAAGGGTTCTTCTAGAAAACAAGTTATTATACCAATGAGTTCACAGAACACCAACAGAATCATAGCCAAGTCAAACACATATGTTACTAATATTAACAGGCTATTAAAAGATGTCAGATCTAACATTTTGGCTGATTTCATACATGCAGATGATAAAGATATAGTGATTACAACTAACAAAGTAGCTACCACCTTGGATCTCAATATCATTGAGAAATATGTTAAGAATGTAGATAATGTTGATAGAAATGAAGTTATAAGTTCTAGACTCTCACAATTAAAATCTTATCTCAAAATTTTGGATATTTCTTATTATGTCAAAGATACTAATCTGCTCATAACATCAGACATTGTTGAGAGGGTTATCTAGATCACTCATTTTTCAATGACACTGTTCTTGTATCCCAACCCTATATCATCAAAGTATCTTCTAAATCTAACATAGCTGTAATCTAGGTTGATATCTGGGACTCTCAAAGTAGTACCAAGGCTAAATACCTCATTAACAGATGTTTTAATATTAGAAGTCACATTGCAATGGTTCAAGGAACAAACATGAACCCAGATATCCCTCAGTGCAAGAATTGAAGACATACAACTTTTGCATATCATGCACATAAATCCAAATATGTCAAATGCAATGGTCCCCATAAGGTAGAACACCACAGAGAGATGGTGTGGTGTTGTAAGGCAAATTTCAAGACTAATCCCTCCAGACTTGAAACTAAAAAAGGTGAACCTTGCTTGTACTCTTTCAAGTACATCAACTGCAAAGAGGAATATCAAGCTGATAGCAACACATGTCCATTCTGGAAACATTGATTCAACATAGAATGGCATTCAAAGAAGTATCAAGAGCTCTGTAAAGAAAGGGACAAATCAATTTGCTTAGTTGTGGGTAGGGCAAGTTGATGATTATAAAAAATTTAAAAATATTTTCACAGAATGTTTGAAAGAACAGACTTCTCACTGACATTATTTTAGAAAACAATGAAAACTTTGACATTATTCTTATTTAAGAATCTCTATGGTCTCTTATTCAAACTATTCCTTGTTTGTTATTTGAAGAAGGTGAAGAAATTGTGAGTGCACCCAATCATTCTTTATAGATCATGTTCTCAAGACAAATGGTCAATGAGGACAACCATCCAAGAGTCCTCACTTATATCAATGTAAGACTCTTCCAATTATGCTTTTCACTCAGAAAGGATATAATCAACCATAGAGATATCAATCTCATCTCATTCTTTAATTGAAACATTATTTGTTTTATTATTAACATTTACTCAGACAATTAACAAATAGTCTTGAAATATCTAAAGAATACTAAGTAATGTTCTCATTATGACAGGAGACTTTAACATTAGAGATAATAACTTGGACCCTTCATATCCTCATTATTTAATGTATGCTGACATTCTTAGGGGAATTGCTAACTTGTTTAATCTAGAGATATCTATGCCTATCAATCAAATTTCTACAAGATATGCAGATAACACTAGTGAATCAAACTCAGTGATTGACTTAATGTTTATCCAGTCCAATTCAGAAGAACTTGATACTCACATTATCCTACTAGACTTATGAAGCTCTTCTGACCATGCTTCTTTAACAGTTAATATCATTATCAAAGAGGAGTTCATATAAGATGAATGATAAACCATTATCAAGAACAGCAAAGAAGAGGAAGAATTTGTCAATGAAATGAAAATCAAAGTTGGTAATATTAATACTTCTGACATATGAGACAGTGATTTGCTAGAAAAAATAATACAAGAATTTGTATCTATTACAGAAAATCTTTGGACTAAGTATTCAAGATATGTCAAAATTACTAAATGTTCTAAAGCATAGTGGAATGAAGAATGTAGCAGAGAGTTGTCTGCATATTGCACCTCTAGGTTAAGATCAAACTAGAGAAAATTCAAGAAATTGCATCAAAGGACAAGAGGCTGTGGAACCTTATGAACTAGATCAAGAAATGCAAGCTATCAGCTATGAAAGTTATCAAATTCAATGGGTATCTATGTATTGAACTAGACAATCTTTGGCAGGTTCTTCATCAAACTTTCAATTTTGCTCAAAATCAACATATCAACTTCTGTTTACTTGATGAAATTCCTTCATAACCTCAATCTGAGTGGCTACTATTTTCTAAAGCTGAAATTATTAACACCATTATGAAATGCAGTAGTTCATCTACTCTAGGACCTGATTATATCTTGTGGAACCATCTCAAGGTTTTGGTAACTAACAATAAATGTATTATTAATTTTGTCAATATCACCAATTTGTACATCAATCTTGGCTATTAGTCTTTACATTTCAAGAAATCTACATTGATTATCATTCCCAAGCCCAATAAACTAGCTTACAGCTCTCTGAAAACATTTCACCTCATCATCCTTCTCAAAATGCTTGGAAAACTTATAAAGAAAGTCATTAGTGAAAGACTTCAAATCTATTTGATTATCTCTAATTTTGTTCATCTAAACCAATTAGGGGGCTTGAAACAATACTCCACTCTGGACACAGGGTTATACTTGACCTATTTAATATGCACTGGATAGATAAAAGACCTACACATGAGCATACTGGCTTTTGATATAGCTCAGTTCTTCTCTCAACTTAACCACTATTTTCTCCCTTTGATTTTGGACAAAGCAGGATTTGATTTTAGAATTTCTAATTTCTTTTCTAATTATCTAATCAACAGACAAACCCAATATATATAGAACAGTTTTGTCTCTTCTTTATTTAGGACAGATGTAAATATGAGTCAAGATTCAGCTCTTTTCCCTATTTTATCTGCTCTTTATATTGCTCTGATTTTTCATATCTTTGAGAAAAAAACAAAAATTCTCTTATTTCCTATTTCTGTTTTCACTCTTTCATTTATTAATGATAGTTTTCTTATCTCTCAGGAAAAAAGTTGTAAAAAATCAAACACAAATTTATTTTGTAGTTACAGCATTATTTCTTCTCTTTTTGAACAATTTAGTCTTAGGATTGAATATAACAAATTGAAGGTTTTCCATTTTTCTAGATTGATGAAGAATTACAAACCTCCTCCATTGAACCTCAGATTATTAGAAGGATCTCTTTTGTAGCCAAAGTGGAGATACTTAAATTTTATTTTTGACAGGAAACTTTCTTTTCATCAATATATTCACTTCTATGCTAGCAAAGCTCTGTCCACCATTAAGAGCATGAAAATGTTGGGAAATTCCACAAGAAATTTATTATCTTCAGACAAATGACTACTCTACAGAACATGCATCATGTCTATTGCAATTTACAGTTTCCAATTGTGGTATTACAAGAGAGTTCCTCTTTTTTATTCTCTCAAAGAATTAAAGAAAATGCAATGAAGAGCAGCACTTTGGATCACAGATACTTTTCATACTTTACCATCATAGAAAGTTGATATTATAGCAGGTCTTATTTATATTCACCTTCATCTCAACAAAATCAGTGGGAAACATCATCTGAGAGTGGTGTCTCTATCTCAGCAACATGCTCTAAACTCTCTTCTAAATGAACATCATGCTAAGAAAACTAAACCTCATTATTTGCTTATGGGTTATTGTATATACAAATAATGTTCTAAAATCAACAGTTCAATAGTAGATACTAACATTTGATTAAATGGAAATTTCCCTTCCTTTGATAAACTTTATAAAAACTTTCTCCAAGCTTTTGATTAGTAGATAATTTTCCTAATTGATTTTCCTTTCATATAGTAAACTGCAAGAACACAGAAGCTAAAAATACTCATCAAAGTAAACTTAACAAAATCTTCAATGAATCTTTTTCAAATCCAGAAACTGTTTTTATCATCTCCAATGCCAGTATTAAGAATAATGTTGCTACTTCAATCTTGCATATATACAATAGTTGAAATATTTTTGCCAAAATAATTCACCATATAATGAATGTCACTTCCACTGAAGTATTAGATGTAGAATCAACCAAGTTGTTCAGGTTCTGAATGCTGAATATATCATTGTCATTATAGATGCTATTCTAGCTACAAGATATATCTTTGATTTGTCCATCCACCCATCTATTTCAACTGCATTTCATTTCTATATCTCAAGATCTCAGAGCTTTCTTCAACAAAAGCTCTGATAATTGTATTATGTTCTTGGATTGCCCTAGCAGCAATAAGTGGCCTCCTCATTCAACAGTTGACTGTCAGAACTGCAAAAGATGGACTTTATTTTACTTTTCTCCTTCTACTTTCCTTTTATTTTATTTTCATTTTTCTATGTTTCTTATCCAGTGTTAGGGTTTAGCATGACATCACTGTCACAACTGTCATAAACTAGTTACAGGATGTGTCACACAAGTCACAAGTCACATAACACTGTCACAACCATGGATACAAGTCACATAAGATATAGTAGAAACTTTTAGAATGATGATATCATATAACATATTTAACATATGTTGACCTTATAGCTTACACATTGTTACAATTAATACCTTGAGGATGCAACATAGAGATGAGCAGAGGGTATGATGACATGATCAGCTGTACTAAAGTAATATCAGTCAGCACCTCATATAAAAGGTGTCAAAACCTCATCCTATCCTCATGTATAATAACTCACTTGCCTCACAGACTACATATTGTTTCCTTATGTTACACTAGTATATATAGTGTAGATACTCTCTTGTATTCTTATGCTTTACCAATTATCATATCCCTTGACTCTTTCTTAAGTCTTTGCCTTAGTGTAACCTAAGCTTTAAGCTTAAGGTCATAACATTTGGTAAAGCGTTGATGGGCTTACCTTGCAAGAGAGGTGTAGTAGAAAGAATCCACAGACAAAACTAGGCAGAACACCTGTCAGACAAAACACGAGTAATGTTAACTACAAAAGAGAACCAAGATGAGTTCCAGAAGGACAAATAATATTGAGGTATTGTTGGAATAACTAGAATCTTTACAGATCATGGAAGAAATCTCAGACAACCACAAACAATCAGACACAGAGATGTCAGAAGTACCAGCACCAGCAGCAATCAACAAGAATGTACAGGCAGTGACGCCAAAGAATATGGTACCAGATTCAGGATGGTTTGATGGTAGCCAAATGAAATTCAAAGACTGGTGGAGAGGAATGTAATTGTTCCTCAAGAGCAATAGGGTTATGGAGACCAACAATAGGATCATAGCAATCTTGGCTTGTCTTAGAAGAGATGTAGCAGGAATATATACACAGAAGAAGCTTGACAAGCTAGACAAAGAATTAGGTATCCAGGATTGGGATGATTTTGTTAAAGAAATCAAGACAACATTCAGTGACAAGATGAAGGCAGCAGATACTGAATGGAGAATAGAATCCTTCAAACAAGAGAAACAAAACACTACCAATTTCATAATTGAATTTGAGATACTAGCCATGAAGGCAGATACAGATGAGCTACATACCATTTTTCTGTTGAAGAAGAATGTCTAACAGGACATAATCAAGATAATATTGGGTTATCTATCTATAGTAGCACCAGAAACACTCAAAGAGTGGAAGATGGTAATAACATCAGTGGAACAAGGATATGAGTCCACAGAAAGATGACAAGACTACAAGACAAGTACAGAAACAACATATAGAGGGCAAGGACAGCCCATGGACATTGAAAAGTCCAACGACAATTTCAAGAATGGGAAACCAAAGTGTTTCAATTACAACAAGTACAGACACATAGCAAAGGAATGCCAATCAAAGAAGAAAGAAAAAAAACAAGAAGATGTTTCAAGTGCAACAAAAAAGGGCATATAGCCAAAGATTGTAAAGGAACACAGTTAATGAAAAAACAAAAGATTTAGGAGGAATCAGATAACAAAGACAACAAGGAGAAGAAACAGGGTTTTAAAGATGATCTCAAGTAGGCATGGTACAAGAGATCTCCCCTGTAAATTCTCAATCCAAATATATTATTCCAAACTGAAGGAGTAGTATGGAGAAAGAATTGAATATACAAGCAAATGTCAAAACCAAGAATGGAAAAAACCTCAAGGTCAAGGCACTGGTGGACTCTGGATGCACTTATACAGGAATTGACAAACAACTGGTCAAGGAAAAGAGGATACAAACCAAACCAATTAACTTCTCATTTGAAGTTTTCAATGTGGATGGAACAAAAAATGGAGAGGTGACCAAAATGACACCTCTAGAAATCAAAATCAACAGACACAAGGAACAGTTAGAAGTGGCTGTAACAGATCTAAATGGAACAGATATGTTTTTGGGACATGACTGGCTGGTCAAACATAACCTGGAAGTTAACTAGAAGAACAGAACAATAAAATTTACAAGATGTCCAGAAAGCTGCAAAATAAAGCATCAAGATATCAAGTTTAAAACTAGGAGGATACAGGCAACAGAAACTATGGAACAGGACAATGGAGAAATTGGAAAAGAACTGGATAAAACAAATCCAGAGGACCTACCAGAATATATCCGACCTTTCACACACTTGTTCAACAAGAAGAAATTCAAGAAATTACTGGAACAATGAGAATAGGACCATGAAAGTGTTAAACCAATGGTTGGATGAACAACTAAAGGCAGGATTAATCATGGAATCAAAGTCAAAATATGCAACATCATGCTTCTACATTCCAAAGAAAGACAGATCACTATGACTAGTTCAGGACTACAGGAAACTAAACCAAGTCACAATAAAAGACAAGACATCACTATTCTTAATAGGAGAAGTAATCGACAAATTGAAGGAAGCAAAGTACTTTAACAAGCTCGATCTCATTTGGGGATACAACAATGTTTGAATCAAGGAAGAGGATGAATGGAAAGCAGTGTTCCTAATGAACAAGGGATTATTCAAACCACAAGTAATGTATTTTGGATTGTGCAATTCACCTGGAATATTCCAAAGGATGATGAACAGTATCTTTCAAGAACTACTCCATGAAGGAGTATTGGCAAACTACATGGACAACTTCATTATACCAGCAAAAACAATGAAGGAATTAGAAGAAAGGATGATCTGACTTTTGAAAATCACAGAGAAACATAATTTGTGTTTTAAAAGATCAAAATGCAACTTCAATATGGAAGAAATTCCTATTCTTGGAGTTATTGTTGGAAAAGGACAAGTCAAAATGGAGCAAGAGAAGATCAAGGCAGTCAAAGAATAGAAAACACCTATGAAAGTCAAGAACATCGAAAGTTTCCTAGGGTTTGCAAACTTTTATTGAAGATTTATTCAAAATATCAGTCATATGGTGAGACCATTGAATGAACTCAAAGACAAGAAGGAATGGACATGGAATGAAGAACATGACAAAGCTTTCAAGGAACTCAAGGAACAGATAACAAGTCAACCAGTACTCTCTCTTCCAAAGAGAGAAGGAAAATTTAGGGTCAAAATGGATGCTTTAGGACATGCTATTGGAGGAGTACTGCCCCAAAAACAAGAGGGAAAATGGAAACTGATAGCATTCTTATCCAGGACAATGCAACCTGCAGAAAGGAATTATGAAATTTATGACAAAGAACTACTAGCAATTATGGAAGCTTTGGCTAAATAGCAGCAATATCTGTTGGATGCAATGGAAATGTTTGAAATCTGGATAGATCATGAAAACTTGAAATATTTCAGAGAACCTTACAAGTTAAACAGACAACAAGCCAGATGGTACCTGAAACTACAGAATTATGACTTTGTTCTATAACACATTCCTGGAAAAACAAATACCAAGGCAGACATCTTGTCTAGGAAGGATCAAGTGGACACAAAGAATGACAATAAGAACATCCAAATACTCAAAGAAGATTTATAGATGAGAAGGACTACAGCAGAGGTGACAATGTTAAAAAGGAACAAGACAATGAACAATAATGAAATTATAGAAGAAATTCGAAGAAATAATACAAGAGAACAAGAAGTGCAACAACTGTTGAAAAAAGAAGATGGATCAACATGGGAACAAGATGAAATTGTATATGTTGAAGGGAAGATCTATATACTCAACAACCAGAAGCTGAAGGAACAAATATTACAGAAAAATCATGATGAAGCAAACATAAGCCATCCAGGACAATAAAGAATGATGGAACTAGTCAAAAAAAACTATTGGTGGCTGGGACTAACAAAGTCCAACATCAAAGAAAACATAGAGAACTAAGGACCTTGGCAAGAAATCAGTATTGACATCATTGGACCATTACCTAAGTCAAATGGAAAAAATACTATTGTGGTAATAGTGGACAGGTTTATGAAGATGATCAGACTAAAAGCAACTACAACCAACATCTCATCAGAAGGGATAGTGAAGATTTACTGAGACAAAATTTGAAAACTTTATAGAATTCTAAGAAAAATACTTAGCGATAGAGGACCTTAATTTGCATCAAAATTCATGGAAGAGCTCATAAAGGCACTGGGAACCAAGAGACAATTGTCAACAGCATATCACCCACAAATGGATGGACAAATAGAGAGAATAAATCAAGAAATTGGAACATTCCTCTGACATTATGTCAATTATCAATAAGACAACTGGACAGAATGGTTGGCAGTAGCAGAATTCCAGTATAATGATAAATGACATGCAGCAACAGGCAAGACTCCTTTCAAACTTAATTTCAGAAGACAATGGAAGGGCAACCTTATGGTATCAACAGAGTTTCCAAAGTATTACAAAATGAACTACTCACTTATTTGTGATATCTGAACCTTAGGTATACTCTCAGAGATTTAGGAGTGATTCATAAGTTCAATAATAATGAAAATGATGATTAAGATCAATACAGATAATAAGGAATAAAGATTGATGTAAATTGATATAAATTGATATTGTTAAGTCTGAGGTCTAATTCTTAGACACAGAAGTATATATAAAAGAGTAATGGTCTATGTACAAGCTGTTGCCATCATATGATCAAAACTCATACCTGATGGGAGCTGTCATCTGTCATAACAGCTATTAGGCTAATTTTAGAAGATAACTACTTATGTCACTATATTGATATGCTTGTATCTCTACCAATACTTATTACTTTGAGATACATCATATATCATTGGAAATGGATCAATGAGCACTCTCCAATGCAAGTTCAATTGTGCAAATCTGTATAGCCATTTGTGAGATATTAGCAGATGAAGCTTTTACAGTTACTGATAGCCTGATATCTCAGTCATTTGTTGCTGCTTTTATACAACCCACATATGTGCAGATAGCTCTCATTTGGGGCTTTCCAGCGCAACTTAGTTTGTGAAAATCAGTCCACTGGTTGTGGAGATACAAGCTAAATGAAGTTTGTAACACAAAGTTAGAAGAGTTCCTTACAAGATTACAAAAAAGTTGGGAGGAAGCCACGAAATTGATAGAAGAAGCAATTTGATCAGAAAAGAAGAAATCCTCAGAAATTAAAGATTGGAGACAATGTATGGTTAGAGAATAAGAATGTCCATTCAAACAGACCCTCAAAAAAGCTGGACCAAAAAAGATATAGACCTTTTAGAATCTCGAAGGACATTAGTTTAGGAGTATTTCAGCTGGAACTTCCAGAAGGATGAGCAATTCATAATGTATTCAATGAAGACCTGCTGACAAGATGCAATGAGCTACAGTTCAAAGGACAACATATGGAGCCAGCACTATTACCAACAATCATCAATGAGAAAGAAGAATACAAAGTTGAAGAAGTATGGAAGCACAAGAAACAAGGTAGAGGA
>Ga0157358_1000796_pt1 | contig 13510 bp, 15 predicted proteins | sample AttcapACBM2_FD_111484 | JGI IMG/M metagenome (GOLD analysis project Ga0157358, IMG submission 111484) | Fungus gardens microbial communities from leaf cutter ant in Botucatu, State of São Paulo, Brazil - Atta capiguara ACBM2 | ecosystem: Host-associated > Fungi > Mycelium > Unclassified ...
ACCTTATGAAAGCAGTTTTAGTAAAGCAGTCCTCAGCGCAAGCGTTATCCAACGATATCCTTCCTCCTGATCTTCTTCTAAGTGCCCAATAAGTTATGCTCTGGAAACAGGCCTTCACGCCAAAGTAATTGGCTAAAAATTAAGGAAATATCGATGTCTGGTAAAATGACTGGTTTAGTAAAATGGTTTAACGCTGATAAAGGTTTCGGCTTTATTTCTCCACAAGACGGCAGCAAAGACGTTTTTGTACATTTCTCTGCAATCCAGGGTAATGACTACAAAACGCTGGACGAAGGCCAGAAGGTTGAATTCACCATCGAAAATGGTGCTAAAGGCCCTTCAGCTGCAAACGTCGTAGCACTGTAATATTATTGTCGCACTTACGATAGCGATGAAGGCAACAGCCTGAGCAGCTAAGTGGAAAAATAATCACAGTGACAAAAACCCGCCCTTGTGCGGGTTTTTTTACGTCTGAAGAAAACCGCCTGAAGCGGTCTGCAGTAATCGAACATGCCGGTAAGACAGCCGGAGATCGCTCAGACCTCCCGGACTTGCGTGCTGCTCAGCTGAAGTTTGCCAAACCAGCTCCTGGAAGCGGGGCTTTAGCCCGCCCAGGGGCCCATAGCCACTTGTTGCTTCTCTCTGCCAGCCGGGCGACACCGGACACATTCCCCACGGATTTTTTCCGACGTAACGTACGAGCGTGCCTGCTGAAAAGTATCGTCGGCAGACATTACTTTCGCGAGACAGGCCAGCATCAACACGCCGCCCGGCAAAAGCGTAATAAAGAGGCTTCCAGAATCTGCGTATTAGCCTTTCCTGTAAAATAGCCGACGGGCGAAAAAATGCCTTTCGGCCGAAATTAATAGCGTTTAGTCAGTCCAGCCTAATTTTTCTACAATTGCCCGACGATAAGGGGTGTCGATTTGCGCCGGAACCCGGCAGATATAGTCTTTAGCGTGTTCTCGTTTCTCGCCGGTCAGGCTATCAAGATAGGTCAACGCCGTTTGTAAAGCGGGGATGCGGTTCTCAATGCGATCGCAGCTCGGCGGCAGGGCCGTCCAGATTAGCGCATCGATATCCCGTGCCTGCGCCCACTTAGCCAGGGCGCCCTCCGGTCTGTCGGTCACAATAAGCGAGCCAATACCGTCATTACGTGCTGCCGGAATCGCCTCGCGCGCTTTCAACAGTTCACATCCTGTCGCCAAATTACCAACCGTTAGCCATGCCCAAAGCACGGGCACGGGTTCGGCATTAAGACAGATAGCTGTCGAAAGCTCGCCGCCGTCGGCGATACGGGAAAATTCAATCGGGACGAGCGGCCCATCCTGATGCCATTCGCCCTCAACCGGCAGTACGCCGGGCTTCCAGATAAGCGATCCCCAACCCAAACAGGCAATTTTCATTATGTTTATCCTCAAACTATTCACCCGATAACTATGGCCTGATTACCTGAGGGTCGCCAGGGCTGGCGGAGCAAAGATGAAAATCGTGTCTGAATCAGCCCGGGGGCCCGTTACAGCAAAAGAAAAGCCAGTTAGCCTGCGGTGTCCGAAATAATGCGCTTTATTCCGACAGTGCAAATAAATATGCGTGCCATGCGCCGCTATCTCGCAGAACACGCCCCTGCATTATCCCGTTACAGCTGCCTGAAACATCAGAGTATCAGTGCTAAACGATCCGTCGGGCTGCACGGCGTAATGGTGCTTCACGCTGGCGGACGCTTTTTCCTGCAGCAGACGGATCGCCTGCGTCATTATCTCTGGCGTGCGCATTCTTTCGATCCACGGAGCGAATGCCAGATCCAGACGATCCATCACCAAACGATTAACCGTCATACCGCTTTCGTTAACCATCTTCAGCCATTCACCCTGCGAATAATTGCGCACGTGGGAAGGATCCCGCAGCATTTCCACTGTTTGCAGCCAGACATCCAATGGTGGCTGGCCGGGGGAAGTGATATCCATCAGAATGAATTTGCCGCCCGGCTTTAATACGCGCTTTATCTCGCGCAGAGCCAGACCCACATCGTGCCAGTGATGCGCGGAATAACGGCTGACAACCACCTCAAAGCTTGCTTCAGCGAAGGGCAGCGCTTCTGCCGGGCCCTTTACGGTAGTCAGATTGCTCAGCCCGCGTGCCTGGGCCGCTTCGCGCACAACCTGCAGCATCTTCTCTGATAAATCGTAGGCGGTGACCTGTGCAACATGAGTCGCTGCAACAAAACTGGTATGCCCTGCACCGCAACCAATATCGAGCAAGGTAGATTGCGTTTCATTACCCAGCCATTCGCTCAGTCTTTGCAGATCGGCACCCTGGGCATGAACGTCGCTGTCCAGGTAAGCTTTCGCGCGGTCGCCAAACTGGCTTTCAACCAGATCCTCGTGGCTATTTTGCATAGTGAAACACCTCTATCCGGGGAGTGTTCGCGAACTATACAAGCTGCTTTAAACGGGTACAATATGTGCAATTATACTGGTATCAGGAGTTACCCTGCATGAGTGAGACGCTGCTTTCCGGCCCGAAAGCGCTGGGTAATTTTCTGCGTAGCCAGCGTGAAAATACCTCGCCAGAAAAACTGGGCCTGCCGATCGTGGCCCGTAGAAGAACCAAAGGGCTGCGACGCGAGGAAGTGGCGCTATTGAGCGGCATCAGCGCTACCTGGTATACCTGGATAGAGCAGGGCAGAGACATTGTGGTGTCGACGCAGACGCTGGCGAATATCGCCGATACGCTGCAGATGAAACCGGTAGAGCGCGATTATTTGTTTCGGCTGGCCCAGCAAAGCGATCCGCAGCAAGCACCGGTGCCAGCGATTGAAAACACGGTACTGGCGGCGGTGCATCAGGTCAGCCATCCCTGTTATCTGCTTGATTTAACCTGGCAGATGCTGGCGTGGAACGTGCAGACGGCGGCGCTGTTCGAGGGCTGGCTGGATAAGGATGAACAGCCGAATATGATGGCTTTCATGTTCACGCATCCGCTGGCGCAACGGCTGGTTGTAGACTGGGAAGGGCGAGCAAAAAGGATTGTGGCAGAACTGCGCGCAGATACCATGCACTATCCGCACGACGAGGCGCTGAATGAATTTGTCGGCCGGATGCAGGGAAACGAGAGGTTTCGGGCCTTCTGGGCGCTACAGCAGGTTATCGTGCGGGAAGGCGGCGAACGTATTTTCCGGCATCCGCAGCTTGGCGAACAGCATTATCACCATCTCAGCTGGCAGCTAAGCAGCAACCGTTCGCTGAAATTGATTATGCTGATTCCGGACGGCTGACCGCTACAATGCCAGTTGAGGCATCGCGGTTACTCACCCTGCCAGGTTTCATGCAGAGAAAGCCACTGGTGTTTCCCTTCAATCAGTCTGAATACGGCGGTTGCCCAACGCACGGTAGCGGTTGCTCCAGGCCAGCTCTGTCGTTCCCGATAGCGAACTACCGCGCCGCCGGGCCATGTTTCCACCAGCGTTAGCGCATCAAGCACGATAGTTAGCCCCGGTCTGCTGCCGCCCTGGGCGAGAAAAAAGTCACTTACGCTGGCTATGTCCATGCAGCGCCCGGTTGGCGGGATCATCATAAAGTCCGTGTTAAAGCGGCTCAGCAGCGCCTGCACGTCGCCGCTTCCCTGACCCAGCCAGTTTTCAATCGCCACGTGGGTGGTGATAACTTCGTTAAAATAAAGCTCCATGACTTCTCCGGTTGCGATAATGTCGTTTTTTCAAGCGTGGATGATGTGTGGTTCACAGAAAACGGGAAAATTCAGCGAATTGGCGATAAAACACTGTTCATGCGCTTTTTCATGCAGCGCTGTCGCCAGCGCAATATCGTCGCCCGCGCGTAGCGTAATCTGCGGTTTCAGGATAATACGGGTAAAGCGACCCCGTGTGGCTTCCAGCATGATACCTTCCGCTTTGTCGCTGTAACTCTGCACGCTGATGCCTGCTTCTGCACACAGATGCAGATACCAGAGTTTGTGACAGGCAGAGGCGGAGGCCAGAAGCATCTCCTCCGGATTCCACCGGCTGGCATCGCCAAGGAAAGCGGGATCGGAGGAACCGGCGATATCTGCTTTAGCCCCAGCGACCACCTTAAACAGGCGGTCATAAGCCTGGTAATTTTCGGTACCTTCTCCTTTATTACCGATCCACTCCACGGTTACCTGATAGGTATGCTCGCGATCTGCCATAGCGCTTCTTCTGTCCTGTTATTAATGAAATCAGAAGATTAGCGTTTTCTGCTCGCTTTACCAGACGCATTTACCGGCATTAACGCTTTTCGGAAAGATGCCAGAGCTGTTCCGCCGTGAGGGTCGCGCCGCCGCAAACAATCACCAGCGGTTTCTGAAACGCAGCCAGCAGCGGATGGCTATCATAAACGACAGCCAGGCTCGCCCCGCAGGCTGGCTCGGTCAGCACCCGGTGATCGTTCAGGAAACGGCTGCACGCCGCGATCGCCTGGCTGTCAGTGACCAGCGCGCTGTGGATGGGATGCGTGGCAGCGCAGCGCAGCGCCTGTTCGCTGACCCGTTTTGCCCCCAGCGAACCCGCCACGCTGTTGATGGCGGCGAGTTCAACGGTATGACCGGCCTGCACCGCTGCGTGGAAGGAGGCGGCCCCCTCGGTTTCCACGGCCACTACGGGAACATCGTGCCAGCCGTTGCGCTGCAGTCCTTCCACCACGCCGCTCAACAAACCGCCGCCGCCAACCGACAGGATTACCACGTCAGGTTTACACTCTGTAGCGGCCACCTCATCGATCATCGTAGCATGGCCCTGCCACAACAAAGGATCGTCAAACGGATGCAAAAAAGCATCTTTGCTGCCCAGCAGCGACTGCGCATACTGGTTAGCCTCCTGCCAGGAGGCGCCGTGGATGATAACGTCCGCATTCTCCTGACGCAGCAGTTCAATGGCCCGTGCGGAAGTGGTTTCGGGCACCACAACGATAACGGGCACGCCCAGCTGACGACCAGCCCAGGCGACCGCCATGCCCGCATTGCCACCTGATGAGGAGACAAAGCGTTCGGCACCCTGGCGTAAATAGTGCTGACAGGCCAGCCCAATGCCGCGGATTTTAAACGAACCGGGTGGCTGAAACGCCTCCATTTTCAGCCAGACGTCCTGCCCGGCTAACAGACTCAGAGGACGTGACGGAATAAGCGGTGTGGTGTGGTGTAGATGCATTTTTATTCCTGAAGGCTGATGAAAAGAAACGACGCAGGAAAAAAGGAAAGCGCAGCCTGCCCACATCAAATAATGAGGTGGCCGGCTCGTCCGGCACAAAGGATACCAGGCAGCACGCTACCGATAAGCGTAAATTATCAACAAAAAATTGATCAATCAACATTTCGTTGATTTTTTGCCAAATGGCAGCCAGGGTAATAACCTGTTTTCGCTGGAGAAAAGCCAATGAGCAGTAAAGAAGAAAAAACGCGTCTGATTAAAGAGATGAGTGCGGTAATGGATGCGCTCGCGTCGGTTACTGGCCAGCATCTGGAGATCGTGCTGCACGATCTGACCCGACCCGCTTCTTCGGTGGTAAAAATCATTAACGGTCATATCTCCGGTCGCCAGCCTGGCAGTCCGCTACAGAGCGCGCCCGAAAACGATTTGGGCTTTCTGGGGCTGTTAGAGCAAAAGCCGACCGGTGAAAATCCGCAGGTTTTTAAAGATTATCGCACCACCAGCGTACGCGGCACGGCGCTGCAAAGCGCTACCGTTATGTTCAGGGACGAAAACCATCAACCGTTGGTTTCGCTGTGCTTTAACGCCGATCATTCTGCCCTGGAAACAGCCCAAACCCTGCTTCGGCAGCTGCTGCCTGCCAGCGTGCCGGCAGAGGAAATCTCCAGCCTGGAAACGCGTATGAACGAAATTATTTGCTCCGCTATGCCGTCTTCCGGGATAGCGGGAGTGTCGAAAAAAGAGAAGATAGCGATAGTGCGCACTATGCAGGACAAAGGTCTGTTCATCGTGCGCGGCGGGGTGGAAAAAGCGGCAAAAGCGCTGGGCGTGACGCGTTACACCATTTACAACTATCTGGATGAAATCAAGAAGGCGTAGCGCGCTATGCCAGGCCTGATGCTGGAGACCAAACGTCTGATGGGCATGAAGCCTGATGAAGAATGTTTGCCTGCGTGGCCTTCAGATAGCGAAGTGGTGATGCATGTTTGCCCGCGTGGCCTTCAGGTAGTGAATGTGGTGATGCATGTTTGCCCGCATGGCCTTCAGGTAGTGAATGTGGTGATGCATGTTTGCCTGCGTGGGCCTTCAGGTAGTGAATGTGGTGATGCATGTTTGCCTGCGTGGGCCTTCAGATAGCGAAGTGGCGATGCATGTTTGCCCGCATGGCCTTCAGGTAGTGAATGTGGTGATGCATGTTTGCCTGCGTGGCCTTCAGGTAGTGAATGTGGTGATGCATGTTTGCCTGTGTATGCCTTGGTTAGATTGGCCGCAATAAATTATTGCCGAACCGTATGGAGCACATTAATGAATGACTTAAGGTGCTGTTGTTGCGGACGTCCACGCCCGTACAACGGCCCGATCCTGTTACAGAGCCACGCAACAACGGCATGCGCCGCTATGCGCGACCTTGCGCAGCGGGGCAAACGATTACTGTGCGGCGGGCTGCGGCTGATTAGCCCGTTTGTTGAGACAAAGTTTGTGACGGCGGGTTATGAACTGGTGTATGACGCACCTGCAGAAACCACGCTGGCGGCATCGGATCTGCGTAGCAGCAGCGTGGTGTGGCAGGAGATATTTGCCCGCGCCCGTACGCAAATTGATATTGCTCAGTTTTACGTCGCCAACGAGCCGGGTTCGAGGCTGGATAAAGCGATCGAGGCACTGCGGCAGGCGGGCGAGCGCGGCGTGAAAATCCGCTTCCTGATGGATGAAAAAGGGCTGAAGCTCAGCACGCCGGAGACGATAACACAACTGAAAGCGATTCCCGGACTCACCTTCCGCGTTATCCGTTTCACCCGGCTGGCTGGCGGTATTATTCATGCGAAATACCTGATAGTAGACGATAAACAAAGCTTCGTCGGCAGCCAGAATTTCGACTGGCGGGCGCTGGAACATATTCAGGAAACGGGCCTGCTGATTAGCGATGCGCCGGTCGTAGCGCAGATTATTGCTATTTTTAATCACGACTGGTCCGTGCAGCCGCTGCTGGAAGCCGGCGAAAAGGTGCCTGAAACCGGTACGGACGCTTTGCCTGCCGACCTACGCACAGGGCGCTATCTGGTTGCCAGTCCGCGAGCATGGAATCCGGCAGGTATTGCCGATTCACAGGCGGTGCTGCCACAGCTGCTTGCTTCGGCCAGAAAACATATTCGGGTGCAGGTAATGGACTATGCACCGCTGTCGTTTGGCACAAAGCGCAGTCGGCCTTTTTACGGCGTTATCGACAGCGCGCTGCGCGCGGCGGCGGCACGCGGCGTGCAGGTCGAATTGATGGTGGCTAACTGGAACACCCGACAGCCTGATATCGCCTGGCTAAAAAGCCTGGCGCTGATACCGGGCATAGCGATAAAAATCGTTACGATACCGGAAGCAGGCAGCGGGTTTATTCCCTACGCCCGGGTAGTGCATAGCAAAATCATGACCATTGACGGCGAGCTGGCCTGGGTAGGCACCAGTAACTGGAGCGGCGGTTATTTCGATCGCTCACGCAACCTGGAGCTGGTGCTGAATGACGCCGCTATGGCGGAGCGGCTGAATGCGCTTTATTTACAGCTTTGGCAGAGCCGCTATGCCGTGCCGTTGGGCATCGATGTTGACTATCCAACGCCCGATCCTGGCGGTCTGCTGCGAAGAAACGCGCCCTAACGCCTGCTCCTGTTTATCAACAAACACGCCAGGCGATACTCAACTTATTATCGTATAAATGGTATTCTCAGCCTGACCTACCAGGAGGAACTGATGGCGATGGTTTTATTGCCGGGCGTCATGTGCGATGCCGGTTTGTGGCAGGCTATGGCGACGGATCTGGCACCGTTTGGCCCGCTAATTTATGGCGATCTCACCCGTGAAAGCCAGCTGAAAGCGATGGCGACCAGCGTGCTGCGGCAGGCACCCGAGCGATTTACCCTGGTAGGGTTTTCGATGGGGGGGTATGTGGCTCGTGAAATGATCCGGCAGGCGCCGGAGCGGGTAGAAAAGCTGATTCTGATCGCCACCTCCAGCGAGGCAGACAGTGCGGAGCTGCGGGCTTTCAAAGCCGCTACGGCACGCTCGCTACAGTCAACAAGCGGTGCCTTTCGCGGTCTGGGGCAGAAAAGCATCGCGCTTTCGCTCAGTAAAAAACAGGCAAACAATGAACGCTTAAAAACGCAGATTTTCCAGATGAGCCTGCGGATGGGCAAAGAGGCGTACTGCCGTCAGCTGGTTATGGCACGCAACAGCGATACCGATCTGCTGTCACAGATTGCATGCCCGACGTTGATCATCGCTGCCGCAGAAGATCGCATGCGCTCAATACAGGAGTCGCAAACGCTGTATGAACGTATTCCGCATGCCGAACTGGACATAATTGCAGACTCTGGCCATATGCTACCCCTGGAACAGCCTGCCGCTCTGGCAGAGGTAATGACCTGCTGGCTACGGCGAAATGCAGTATAAACATTTACCAAAAATAATGTGGAAACGGGTTCCTTCAGCGCGCTGAGAAGGTAAATTAACCGGCAGCGTGGCGCCGTCACGCAAGACGTAACGAACAGAGATTTTTGATGAAAAAATGGATATTGGCGCTGGGTATAGCCCTACTGGCGTCCCAGGCCAGCGCGGCGGAACAGGATCCGCAAAAAATCAGCCAGGAATTTTATAGCTGGTATCTGAGCGCGTTAAGCAAGGATGAAAGCCCGATCGATGAGCACGATCCGGTGTTAAATCAGTATGTCACGCCGCAGCTGCTGCAAAAGATCAATGTCTTGATCAAAAGCCCTGACGGCATGGACGATGACTTCTTCTTACAGGATCAGGACTATAGCGACAGCTGGGTAGATCACGTTAGCGCCAGCCGTTTTACCGTCAACGGTGAAGTTGCCTCAGGTGACGTGGCGTTAGGTAAAGATCCTGAGGATCGTCAGCTGTTACTGGTCACGATGCGCAAAGATAAAAACGGCTGGAAAATAGATGATGTGGTAAAGGAAAACCGCTGAGGTAAACCGCACGCAGATCGGTGCGGTTTATCCGTAGAGCCGGATCAGCCGCTATGCGCAGTAAATTGCTCTGCAAGGGCGTCCAGCAGCTCGTAACGTTTCCGATACTCTGACCGTTTTTTGCTGGCAATCTCCTCCAGCGGCTTGCGCGCAAAAGTCGTCGGCAGGCAATAAAGCGGCGAAGACATCGGGACAGCATTAAGCGTCTGCCAAAACTCGTCGTAGCTGGCATGAAAAAGACTTTTCTTTTTCAGGCGATAGCGCCAACTGCGGAAAATATGGCCTTTGTCGCTGACGGCCTGAATCTGCACAATCCCCGTTGCCCGGCAGAACAGCGCCAGCGTCTCCAGTAACAGGCGTTTCGGAAATAAACCATAATTGGCTTTGGTCGCGGAACGGATCAGTTCGTGCGGCGTATCGCGATGCGCACCCTGAATACCGCCAATTATCACGACTTTTTTACCTTGTTGCTCGCACACGGTAAACGTCACTACCGCCAGTTTTATCCCATCCTGACTGAAGAACAGATTGACCTCGCCTTCTCTTTCGCAACGGCCAGTGCAGGCCATCGTGATGGAAAAACGTTCGCCACACTTGCCTTCAAAACTCAGCAGTTCTGATCCTTGCTGGCTAAGTAGCGCCTGCCGAAGAAGGGGATGTGGCAAGTGTTGGGCGAAACGATAGTGAGAAATAATCGCCTCGACGCGTGCTGCCACCGGCATTCCACCATACAGGTAAGGCCGGTGGATCTTGCTCGGCAACGTATGCTGGATAGTCAGTATTTCACGCATCACCGGCTCATGAACAATGGCGTCAGCCAGCTTCAGGGTCTGATATGGGCAGACAAGCGACCGGAACAGATATTTAAGGCGATATTCACGGTCATACCACAGCTTTCCTGGTTTCAGCTTGCCCGTCACCAGCGACAGAAAAAGGGTCAGACTGCTCTCCTGACCTGGTGTAAGTGTGATATCGGACATCTTCGGCGTTCCAGTAGAAAAAAATCAGTTGAACACCGACACCTTCAACGCCAGATAAATAGCGTCTTACAAAGTAAAGCCATTGCTTATTGGTTGAATGAATGTTTACTTTATTAAGTACTTAAGCAAAATTCTTTGCCTGAAAAAGGTAAATTAAAGCCAGCCTCGCTTATAGCGTTATAATTTTGTTTTATAGAGACGGATTTTCACTCACTTTTTCTGGAGGCTGGCTTGCAGGGTGTGCCCGCGCAGTTTAATGATGAAAAAGATCGCGCTCGCTTTTGCCAGCTCAAGGGTCTGCCGGGCGTGGAGCTTTATCAGGCGCATATTTCGCGTTACGCCTTCGAGCCGCACACGCACGAGGCATTCGGCATTGGCACAATAGATGCCGGTGCGGAGCGTTTTCGCTATCGCGGCGCCGTGCATACTGCCCCTGCGCAATCGCTGGTATTAATGAACCCGGACGAGCTGCATACCGGGGAATCAGCCAGCGCAGAGGGATGGCAATATCGTATGCTCTATATTGATCCAGCCCGGCTGGCCGCACTCACCGGTGAGAAAGGCTGGTGGTTTACCGATGCGGTGCGCTTCGATCCCTCACGAGCAGCCCACCTTTCCTCGCTGCTGGCTATGCTCTGGCAGGTGCGGGATCCGCTGGCGAGGGATGGCATTTTACTGTCTGCGATCGATCTTCTGCGCCCTTATGCCCGGATTGGTGACAAAATTGTGGCCGGGCCTCGGCATCGCTTCGATCAGGTAAAAGATTATTTACGCGATAACCTTGCGAACGCTATCACCCTGAATGACCTGGCCGCACTGGTTTCGCTCACTCCCTGGCATTTTCAACGTCAGTTCAAGGCGCAGTATCACGTTACGCCGCATCAAATGCTAATGGCGTTTCGCCTCTGGCGAGCAAAGGAGCTGCTGGCTCTGGGTCGGCCAGCTGCTGACGTCGCGCTGCAGGTAGGCCTGACCGATCAGGCTCACCTGACGCGCAGTTTTGCTAACCGTTACGGCACCACGCCGGTGCGCTATCAGAAGCAGGTCAGAGGGTAAGCGCAATTTGCTACAATCTTTTCCGCTGAGCGGGCGGCAAAATAACGTTTTTGCTTTGCTCAACGGGAGCGCTTATGTTTGTTGGTGTCTTGTTTGCTCTGAGCGCAGGGCTGATGTGGGGACTCATTTTTGTCGTCCCTCTGCTAATACCGGATTACCCGGGCGCATTACAGTCGGTAGGCCGCTATCTGGCTTTCGGCCTGATTGCACTTCCGCTAGCATGGCAGGATCGACGTCGGCTGCGTCAGCTGTCGCGCAGCGACTGGATGGAAGCCCTGAAACTGTCGCTGGTCGGCAATCTTCTTTATTACACTTTTCTGGCCAGTGCTATTCAGCGCACCGGCGCACCCGTCTCCAGTATGATTATCGGCACGCTGCCGGTGGTGATTTCCGTCAGCGCTAATCTGTTTTATGGGCATCATGAAGGGCGGCTACCCTGGCGTAAGCTGATGCCGGTGCTGCTGCTGATTGCGGTGGGGCTGGGGTGTGTAAACAGTGCAGAGTGGCACGATAGCGCTCAGCATGGCGATCTGCCACGTTATCTTAGCGGTATAGCGCTGGCGGTAATGGCGATGCTTTGCTGGACATGGTATCCACTTCGCAATGCACGCTGGCTACGCAGCAATCCGCAAAAAAGCACGGCAACATGGGCGACGGCACAGGGTATAGCTACGTTGCCGCTGGCAGGAGTAGGGTATCTGCTGGTCAGCGTACAGCTGCACGTCAACCAGCCTGCTTTTCCACTGCCTTTTGGTCCACATCCGGCTCTTTTCATCACCCTGATGATTGCGCTGGGCCTGCTTTGCTCATGGCTGGGCGCTTTATGTTGGAACGAAGCCAGCCAGCGCTTACCGACCGTACTGGTTGGCCCACTGATTGTATTTGAAACACTCGCGGCCTTGATTTACACCTTCTGGTTAAGGCAGGCCTGGCCTTCATCAGTAACCGTCTGCGGTATTCTGGCCCTGATAGCAGGTGTGGTTTTGGCCACACAAATCAGGCCAGAGCCGGTAAAAAAGCCTTTGCCGCTTTAAAAAGTGGTCAAAAACAGACGCACTATCTTGCGCGGCATTTGAATTAAGGGCAAAAAAGAGCATTTTCTGTACTCTTTTTTATTGTCACTGGCCGTAATTTCCGGAAACTTTTATCTCCAGGTGTGATTTTTATCACCCTTTTCTGTCCGGGAGACGATAAAAAAATGCGGATTACCTAAACGCTGCTATGACACAGCAGCGGATTGTTCCGCTATAGGAATAATCGTTAACAGGATTTCGTTATTTTCAAACACAGTCAATTCTTACTGCTCATTCATTATTCCTCCTTTTTTGAGACTGTTTTGACAATAACAAACCACTCTTAACTCAAATTACAATCATAAAAAACGAAAGAAAGAGTCCTCCCTGTCGGGCGGATACATTAATAAATCACAATAAAATGTTAGCGTCGGGCATCACTGATGGTTCTGCTAAGCATCAATGTTAAGGTTTTTTGCATAATTTATGGACTTGAAAGTACCCTGATGCAGCGGTAAAGGCCGTATGGACGGGCTTTTTTGCGAAAGAGGGTGAGAAGGCTGGCGTAAAGAACAGTGAGAAATGTAAATCATTCGTAAACAGCCATGGTTTATCATTACTAAAGTAGAAGTGGGTTTTTTGCGGGGATCTGTAAGGAAGCTTTATGTCATAGCTGGCGCATTTATCTTTGGTTGCAAAGATAAATGCGCTCATAACTATATGAAGTGTATGTAATTTTTCTGGTGACGATCAATCGTGGTGACCTGGTGGTGGAGCGCTATGGGAATAAACTCATCACCAAAACAGGTTGCCACAAAAAGGAACGGTACTTTTTAATTAAAGAACGGAATATTTTAATTTGGTCCTGAGCAGTAAAAAAAGTGCGTGTTGCATCGCACTTATTGATTCTCACAGTTGTAAGGATAGTGATAAACGCTACGGCTAATATCCAGCAAACGGCAGCTACGGCGGGTACCAATATCAAAAGTATCCTGAAGAAAATTAACTGCCTGCCGTTTATCATTGGTGGTAAAGAAGTTTTTTAACACGCTCTGCAGCATTTCTTTATCCGAAGAAAGCATCTGGAGTTCCCGCTCCATACTGTGCACGCGCTCTTCTAACTCCTTGATTTTTCTTCCCTCTTCAGAGAAGAGTCCGGCATATTTCTTTTTCCAGCTATAGAATGTGGCCTCAGAAATCCCCAGTTCTTCACAAATCTCCTTAACCTTTACGCCGCATTCAGATGCTTTAATGGCACTGGTGATTTGCTCTTCTGTATATCGTGACTTTCTCATGGATGCT
>Ga0157358_1000797_pt1 | contig 13507 bp, 11 predicted proteins | sample AttcapACBM2_FD_111484 | JGI IMG/M metagenome (GOLD analysis project Ga0157358, IMG submission 111484) | Fungus gardens microbial communities from leaf cutter ant in Botucatu, State of São Paulo, Brazil - Atta capiguara ACBM2 | ecosystem: Host-associated > Fungi > Mycelium > Unclassified ...
TACTCTCCTACTTAAACTATCCACTCTTCCCATACTCTTGCCAGCTACATGCTTCAAAGCAAAATTAAATCTTGACAAATATAACGACCATCTGGCCTGTCTTCGATTCAACTTCTGAGCCTTCATGAAGTACTCCAAGTTCTTGTGATCTGTCCATATTTCAAACCGATCCTTGGCTTCTTCTAAGAAATGCCTCCATACTTCTAAGCACCAAATTATCGCCAACATCTCCTTGTCATGAATTTCATAGTTTCTTTTGGCCTCATTCAATGATTTGGAAATATATGCTACTGGCCTCCATCTCTCGTCTTCACACTTCATCAATAATACTCCTTCCGTAGCAAAATCTGACACATCCACCTCTACTCTCATTTCTTTGTCCAAGTCTGGTGTGATCAAGACTGGCTCTGTCGTAAACCTCTCCTTCAACTCTTCAAATACCTTCTGCTGCTTCTCTCCCCAACTCTACTTATTCTCTTTTCTCGTCATCTCATGTAAGAGCTTTGCTATCTTAGCAAAATCTTTGACAAACCATCTATAGTAGTTTGCTAGCCTCAAAAACTTTTGCATATCCTTCACACTCTTTGGCACCAGCCACTCTATTACTCCCTGCACTTTTTCCTTCTCTATTCTCACTCCATTTCCTCCAATTATCACTCCTAAAAATCCCACTTCTCTAACCTTCCATACACATTTCTCTGGCTTCACAAACAAATTATTCTCTTCTAATCTTCTCAACACTTCTTCCACAGTTTCATTATATCCCTCCTCAGTCTCTATCGTTACCATCACATCATCAATGAATACTGCTACCATTTTCCTCTACTACTAGATCTCTAAGAAAATCATTTATCATTGTCTAGAATGTTGCTGGTGAGCTTGTCAACCCAAAGAACATTACTGTGGGTTCAAATGACCCCTCAGGCATTGAGAACGCTGCCTTCCACTCATCTTCCTCCTTGATTCTCACATTATTATAATCCCATTGCAAGTCCATCTTTGTAAACACTTTCTTCTTCCCGATACTATCTATCAAATCTGAAATCAGTGGCAATGGGTAATTGTTCTTGATCGTCCAGCTGTTCAGATACCAATAATCCTACACCATCCTCTTCTTCCCATCTTTCTTTGGCACAAAGAATACCAGTGACGTCTGTGGTGATTTAGATGGCCTAATATACCCCTTTCTCAACTAATCTTTCACAAATTCTTGTACCTCTTCTCTCTCTACTCTAGACAATAGATAGATCTTGCTCTTCTTTGGCACAAAACCTTCTCTGAGATCTATGGCATGATCCCAAGCCTTCCTTATTGACATCCTCTCTGACTCTTTCTTTTCAAACACCTTCAAGTACTTATGAAACCGTCTTGGAACCATTTCATCTGTCACTCTCAACTCTATTAAGTCTTCCTCTTCTTCCTCTTTTTCTTCCATTATTCTTTCTATCATTCTTACTTCCTCTATTGTCGGTTTTCTTCTTTTCTTCTTCTCTTCTTATTCTTCCTGCTTCTTCTACCCTGGTTTCATCTGCTTTCCTACTCTCCACTTCTTTCCACACTCTTCTGGACACCTCGTCATTTTTACCTTCCCTATCTTCCAATCTATTTCTGGGTTATGGTGTCCTAGCCAAGGCATGCCCAATATCACACTCCACTTCTGTCCCCCAATCACATCTATTGACGTTCTCTCTTTATGCCCCTTAAAGAATATTTCCACCTCCACTGTATCTACTATAGGTCCCACATAATTTAGTGTGCCATCAACATTCCTCATGTATACTGGTCTTTCTAACTTCATCCATTTAAACTTGTGCCTCCTCGCAAACTCTTTACTCATTACCAACCCCATTGCTCTGCTATCCAACAATGCTTCTGTCACCACTCCTTCTTCTTCTTCCTCTTGCTTTAACTCAATCTTCACTGTCACCTCTCTTAGCAATTTCTCCTTTTTCTCTTTCCTTTCTACCTTTGTCTGTCTCACCTCTAACAGCCTAATCAGACAGACAAAATTGAATTCTATTCTTTTCAGGAATGTGCAAGCTCTTGGAGATGTAAAGCAATTTTTTTCTAATGTCTCTGCACAGTATCTGACAACTGTACCCATGCTAATACTTTTGATACTTGCTACTTCTCACATATATGTGGCAAGCCAATAATTACATCAAGATAATACTCTTCTCCTTACTTCCATCTAGCAACTACTGATTGATGCATCAACTCTCATGGTTCAAAACTCATCTTAAACCTTTCTTATGGCAAATAAGAGCAAATTACCATTTCAAGTCTGGGAAACAGGGAGTCAGCCTATCATAATGATAGCCAAAGTATATAAGGTGGAATAAGAATTGAATAAGAAAATAGCAGAGCTGCTATCTCAGAGTCCTGTTGTATGTGTTGAGAATGGGACTGTGGATCAAGTGAGGCTTGTTCTGCTTACTGTAGCTAAGTTGAGATTAGGAGAGATATCAGCTATAAAAATAGAAAATTAAACTTTATTTCATTAATGTGTAAATATATATGAAGGAAATGAAGAAAGAAATTGAAGTCAGATATTCACAGTAAGCTTGCTATTGGAAATTAAATTATTGTCCTTAAAGTATGAGTTAATATTTTATTTTTTATTTTTAAGAAAAAATCAACAATTTATTACATATAGCATGAAGGCAGACTATGGTAGCTACTTTGTAACTATGTACAAAATGAGAAAACTACATGAAGAAAGAAAAAAAGAAAGAAACAAGACTAAAAAAGGTAGAAAGAAAGGAGAAGAAGATATAGACACTTGAAAGATCATCTTAGGACAATTGTGACTACCTGATTGTATTATTGAATGTAAAAGCACTGCTGTTAAACTGTAAGAAGAGAATGAAGTGACTCAGGAAGTCTCTTCTTGGATTCTAATAGTTGTTAAACCTTCTATACTTGTGGAGAATATGATGCCTTGACTCAATAGAGTAGAGTCTGTATAGACATTTGAAATCTTCTTTTGGGAAGAATACAGCCTATATTCACCTATTGGAGCATGATTGATGATAGCTCTTATTGCTCTTGTATATAAAGAATTGAAATAACCAATAAATTTCAACCATAACTTTCTATTAATATAGGATAGCTCAATAGAATTATTATCATTGTCAACAAGCTTAAGGAACTAACTTTCTTTCTGATCCAAAGTTTGGAATATCATTTTCCAGTTTTGAATTATGTTGTCACATTCACTCTTCTTGCTGAAGTCCTAAGATGACCTATAGAGAAACAAAGGAGTTTGTCAAAATTGTTTAGTGTCTCTATCCACTGACTTGAAAAGAGGCCAGTTGTATTGACTAGAGCATTCCCAAAAAGCAATTGAGTTATTGTCATTAGTGAGAAAAAACTTCTTAAGCTCTTTAAAAATAGAGGCTGAATGTGTTTGGAAAGAATAAATTGATGAATTGAAGATTCCCATTGCAGCATAGATTGAGTCTGTGATGACAACAATTTCTAAGATCCCTGATAAGTTGACAGCCTGATTAATGCTGTATCTAATGACAAAGAGTTCAGCTTCTGTTGAGGTAACATTAACTACATGATGTATCATTTTGATAATGGGTTTGTCACAGATATGAATATAAGTAATAGATGTGGCCATGTTGTTCTTGATGCCAGTATCAGAGATGACAAGAGTATGCAAGTGGTTTAACGAGGACATAATAAATGACTAGGAAAAATGTCAATAAGACAAGAACTAGGAGAGAACTCTTTATTTAGTAGATCAAAAGAAGAAAAAACTTCATTGAACCTATTGTTCATGTCAGCAATAGCACCTTTGATATTTTCTCTTTGGAAATGAGTTAGTGAGTCTAAGAAAAGACAATGGGAATTATGATAGTTGGTTGATCTTGATTTCAGTAAAGAATGCAAGATGTAATTATATAGGAGTGAATGGGCTCTTAATTGAGCTCTACCACTAAGCTTGCAAAGATGAAGATTAATGGGTATAAGTCTTGTGATGGCTTCAATACCAAAGAATGGAGAAGTATGAAATGTACCAAGAATTCAACTAGTGGCTCTTCATTGCATTTGGTTAAGTACCCTAAGTGGATATGATAATGGTACTTTCTTGTAGAACTATAGTTGAAAACTATATAAGGCAATAGAAAGAACACAACTTCTATATAAAAGTTATTTCTGTTATAGGATGAGACCTCGAGTGGAATTTCTGAGGATTTTTATGTATTTTACAGTTAAAATTGCTTTGTTTGTATAAAAATCAATATGTTGATGGAATGATAGCTTCCTGTCAAAGATAAAACCTAGGTATTTCCATATATCTCTAGATATTAGCAAAAGACTACCAATTTCCAATGAATTGAGAGGAGAAGAATTGAAGACTCCATGCGATCTAGAAAAATGGAAGACTTTCATCTTTCTATGTTCTAATATGAGGTCAAAATTTTATAAGAGAGAAGAGACAACACTATAGCTACAAAAAAGAAGAGAGTTTGAAATCGTCAAAGATTTACTCTGGACAATAAATAGACTGTCATTAACAAAGGATAAGACAGAAGCTGAAACATTTAGATTTTTTAAATGCTTTCCAAAAATGTGAAAAACTGGAGAAATATATAAAGTAGATAAAATGGGAGAGAGGGCTAAGCCTTGCTCCATACTAACATCAACATTGAAAAGATGAGAGGAAATATTATTCCAATAATACTACATTTTCCTATCTACTAGATAATTTGAAAAGAATTGGACAACTTTGAAATTACACCCAGCCTTTCTAAGAATGAGTGAGAGGTGTTATAACTTAGACTTATGTGTTAAAGTAGAAAACACACTTTTATATTAAATAATACAAGAGAACTCAATATAGTTCCTAGGTACAAATGTCTATCTTATATACCAACTACTAATGGTCTGTACTACACTCCTTTAGCTCTACTTTAATGACTATATGTTTGCCTGGAGGTCGACATGTGTTAACCATATTGTATGATGTCATCTTCTCTAGAACCTTTTATATTGTTCTATCATGTTACATAAGCATATGACTTGTGTGACTGTGATATGTTATATTTTTGTCTTCTTTGCCTTTAGTTAACAATAAGGAAATAAAGGAAAATAAATAAAAATAAAAATAGAAATAAACTAAGTCTATCATTTTCAACTTTGATAAGAGAAGCCAATGATTTAAGGATAAGAAGAATTGTATAATATCAAATACCAATATGCTTGTCATATTATTTTTGATCCAATCTAAATGAATGAAGTGAGTAAGGGCAATATCAGCATCAGTGGTTGATCTTTACTTGAGACCTTCTAACTGGCACAGATGGATAAAGTTGTTTGAAATCAAGTAAAATTGAAGACATTTGCCAATAACTTTCTTAATAAGTTTTCCTAACATGTTGAAGAGGACTATAGGTCTAAAAGACTTCAGGGAATTGTAAGACTCCTTGTTCAGTTTGGAGATGATGATTGTCATTGAATATTTGAAGTACAACAACCACAATTCTAACTCAAAACAAGCATTAGCAATACTTATGATTTTTTCAAGACATGCTTTGTCATTAATGATACACTTGAGATAGCTCTATGAAAGTTTGTTAGAATCAGGGGCAGACAAGTTGTTGCACTTAGTGATAAATTTGGTGAACTCTTCTTTCAAAAAAGATGGCCACCCTTTGGATAGTTTGTCTGGAATTTCCTCTAAAATATCCACATTGACTTGACAATTTTAAGCTAGGTTGAAAGTGGAGTAGAAAGCATGCCAAAGATCATCAATCTCTAAGCATGGATAATTATTGTACTTGATGGCTTTGACTGCTGGGAGTTTTTGTTTCTTGACCCAGTTTATGAGTTCCCAAGATCCTCTTGTCTTGTTCAATATTTCTTGGATTTTTTGATCAAAGAATAAATATTTGGTACTTTTAACTGTTTTCTTGAATTGCTTTCAGTCTACCAGACTCCTAGTCAACCTATATTTCTCCATGTCCCTACTACAATTCATATCCCACTAACTCTTTGAGTGTCTGGAGATGTTGACAATTTTTGAGTTCTTTTCCTATGTTTTTTTAATAGCTTTATACTAAAGCCATTGATGACATTTTCAAGTGAATTGATATCAGTCAAGTTGCTAGTGTTGATAGTTTTGATGTCCTTGATCAAGTCTTTGATGAAATATTTCTCTTCTACACTGCCTTTAACAATTGAGCATTTCCTATTGTAAATGTGTTATTCCACAATTAGTATAGTAACAGTGAGAGGGGCATGATCTGAGAACAGTCACCAATCAGGATGGATGATGTGGTTGTCCAATTTCTCTGAACCATATCTGAGGAATATTAAGTCAATGACCAAGTTTGAACTTTAATTGTTGTCTGAATACCTAGTAGGAATAGAGTTAGTAGAATAAGATAATCCTAAAGAAAATGAGTCCATAATGTCTATAAGAAAATTGCTATGAGTAGAATAATGAGGATATAATAGATCCCACAAGCTGTTTCTGATATTAAAATCACCTGTCATAACAAGAACATTGTGAATATCAACTTCAGTACCCTTAAGATACTTTAAAGCTGATTGCAATGAATCTGAATAGATATTGATAAAAAATAAGATGTTGTTGTTATTGAAGAATGAGATCAGTGAAATGTCTCTGTGATAAAAAATGTCTTTACAAAGGGAGAACCAAAAAGAGGAAAGTCTAATATTTACATAGGTGATAACTCTCAGATAGTTATTGATACTTAATGACATATTCACAAATGTAAGCCAGTTGGAGTGATTTGGTATTCTAACTAGTTCTTCCACATCCCTGTTTTTTAAGCTCAGAATGGCATAGATGGTCAACCAGGATAGTTCTTGAATAAAAACTATGTTGAATGCAAATTTAGTTTCTAGGATCATATTGATAATGATATTATTTTTCTACACATTTTGTAAGAAAATTTTGATATTCTTAAAAATCATTGTTTGTTGTCATTCACAGTTGAACAAATTGATTGGTTTCTAGAATTATAGAGGTCCTGATACTTCTTCATATGCCACTCTTTGTTGAAATGATGATGCCAGAATGAACAAGTATTGGAGTTTGCTTGATAGTCACCCTTGTAGTTGATATACTTGAATAAATGAGGACATAGTTTGCTCTGTTTGGTTTCAAGGTAGAGAGGGTTGATCTTGAAGTTTGTCTTGCAACATTAGGCAAAATGGTGGTGATGTTCAACTTTATGAAGACCATTACACTTTAGGCACTTAGTCTCTTGAAAATAGCACACAAAAGTAGTGTAGTCCTATCTCCAGCAATTCTTGCATTGCAAGACACTAGGATTCATATTTGCACTATGAATAGTAGCAATGAAGCTACTGATATTGAAGCAGCAGTTGATTAGCAACTTGGTGGCTGAACCACTTTCAGACTCCCATATATTGATCCATGCTATTGTTATGTTGGATTTTAAGGATATCTTGACAATACATAGTTTAGACATGTTTTTAATGTTGTCAAAAATATGTGTCAATTTTATAAATGCTTCCATCACTATAGAGTTGATAGGCATATTTGTACCTTCTATGAGATATGGGATACTAAGTATTTTCAGACATGACTTTGATTGAGAGAGCAATATATCTTGAATATCATTGACATTTATGTTGTTGTAATTTTTGATGTAATTGTTGATGATGCTGATATCTAACAGAGACATAACTCCGTTGGATATAATAATTAGTCTACAATAATTAATGTGAATGAAGTCGATGATTAGGTCTGATTTAATGTCTTTGAGGGTTCAGTTGAGGTTTGCAACATGCTTATTTGAAGCCATCATAAATCTTTTGGTGTTGTCATTGCTTATAGGAATGATAACTTGCTTGTGAGAAGGGTCTTTAGTTGTTATATTAATCTTGGGCTTTGGTTTTTCAGATTTGTTGAAAATCAACTTGTTTAGTTCTTTGATTTTTATATTTGAGAGCTCAGAGAAATTTTTCTTAATTTTGAGGATGTTGTTGATGCTCTTCAAGAAGACTTACACATAAGAAAGTTTGGTCATTTCCATTGTCTTTTTGTCTTTATCAGGAGTATTCTTTCCATGAAACTTTGATGGCCTTAGGAGAAGTTGAGGCAGAGGTAATTTCAAGAATTTGACTGGTTTGGTGGGTGGAAGTTTGTTAGCCTTATTTTCATTGTTTGGAATAGACACCTTGGTGGTAAATTCATCTTTGATGAGCTCATGGAAGGTCTTGTTGTCTTTGTTTGTCTTGAGTTGGTCCTATTCTCCCTTCAATACAGAAGAAACAAAGTCAAATATGATTTGATCAAAACTGCTTAGAAATAGAATATCAGCCTCCCTATTGTTCTTCAGCTCTCTGTTACTAATGAAGTCTAAAATATGCATAAGTGAGATCTTGATGTTATTAACATCAATTTCTTGAGAGGTATTTTGTCCAAACATAGAGATTGGATTAGTGTAGACATCCTACAAATTGGAATTGCCTGGCTGAAGCTCTTTATATGATAAAGAAGAAACACTGCTATTAATGGCAGGTACTTGAGGATGCATGTTGTAAGCAAGACCCATATGAGGTGGGGCCATGCTATCTGTGTTGTTAGGTAGACTATAGATGTTTGACTCCCCTCCCTTAGGAGTCATGTACAACAGTTTGAAAAGTTCATCTTTAATTTGGCTAGCCCAGTTAGAATCAGTACTTTGGGCTTCCATGTGAGCTAAATACTTGATGGAAGATACTTTAGAAAGCACTGACAACTCTCTTAATGAGTTTGTACTGGCTATGGCAGATTTGCCTCTTGAGGCATCTATTTGTATATCCTCAGAGACACCTTTGGACTCTGCTGGGTCAGATATGGCTGAAGTAGTAGTAAAAATGTTTGTATTCGCAATTTCTCTGTTAGATGCTACCATACATGATGGTAGTATGAGAAAGAGAAGCAGTGGCTATCTTAGCTTGTGATTGCTACAATAACTGGGCATAAGTGTAGAATTTTAGAAGAAACCTAAGAAAATAAAATAAGACCTTCTAAAAGCAATAGCTATCCTAAATAATTTGGAATCCAATCCAATACAACAGAACAATGCTGATATAACTTGGGAATAATAGTATACTGATAATCAAAAATATTATAGAAATATTTGGAATTCTTATCAGGAAAGATAGAAGCCTATCTGATGATAATAAGGGATATAGGATAACAATTATATAGGTACTAGGAGTATACATAGGTTATACTTTTTTTCTAATACTTGGGACTAAGTGATAACAACTATATTATAGTAGACTAGTAGGGCAACTGAACAAAGTCTGCAGAGTTTAGTAGGGTTTACACTTCAGAAAACCTAAGTATATTGTAAAGGTGTTAATATATTAAGTATAATCCATCTTTAGAAAACCTAAAAGAATAAAAAGAGATCTCCTGAAAGTAGCTGCTATCTTTTAAAATATAACTGTTACAGCAACTAAGCAAAGTCTGTGGGGTTTCAAAAAGTTTGTGATCTTCAGAGAAACCTAAGCTATATTGTGATGAATAACAGCTAAGTACTACACATCTTTAGGGAAACCTAAGAGAATAGAATAAGGTTTTGTTATAGTATGCTTAAACTCTTATATTTTATTTTTATTTATTTTCTTTGATTTGATTTCTCTTTTTATTTTATTTTACTTCTTAGATAATGAAGAGGCACATGACTACTGTTATATTATGTGTCACATGATATAATATTATAATCCTGGAATATAATAGAAGGAACTAGAATAATAATATCAAGAATATGGTTGTAGCATGTTCATCTTGTAGTAATAGTATGGTGGAGTCATAGACAACATATGTAGTTTAGGGTAAAACTTGTACTGGTAGTGTCAAGATTGCAAGAAGTAGATTTTGTTTATTTTATTTTTCTTTCTCATTTTTATTTTTCTTTGAATTTACTTTTCACTTTTCTATTTTTAGAACAGTTAGAGTTAGAGTCAGAAGTTATCAGTCACACTGTCACATTAGTCACAATCTGATGGAGTAGTCACAACATTGGTCACAAGACTTGAGAGAATAAAGTAGAAGATTCTAGAACAAATGATATCATACAACATGGAAACCACATGTTGACCTCATCCTTTACACATGGTCATTTAGGGTAGGGTGCACAGTAGTGAGCATGGACCATTGGTAGTAGTATAAAAGATAGACTAGTTTGTAAAGGGATCTCTATTGAGTTCTCTTGTGTTTACTCCAATACAAGAGTTTGTTCTTTTACCTAACTCTAAAGGTTTAAGTTCATAACAGGTAGTATATATAGGGTAGGAATATATTAGGAACTCCTTGTCAAGTTCCCTTATAATTCCCATGAGATATTTTGCTCTTAATTTTACTTAGTAGTTTATTAGTTGTTCTTAGACTAGTAATCACCACAATAGGTTTCTGAAAAGTAGCTAATGTTATAAATACTTCTACTATTCATTGCAATCTAGTAGAACAATACTAAGATAACCTCAGAATAATAGTGTGCAGATAGTTAGAAATCTGAGTAGAAATATCTAGATAATTACCCAAAAAGGCAAGGCATAGTCCTGAAAGTGTGGAGTATGAGCACAGGATTTGTGTTCTATAGTATTCAAGTCCACAGATCCAGTAGCAGTGTTTAGAGTTGTTTTGTAGTAGTAGTAAAGTATGCAGGATTTGGAGAAGTAGTGAAGTCTGTGGAAAAACCCACAGAATGTATAGCTAAGGGAACTTGCTTGGCTAGGTATGGTAAAGAATCAGGTTCTCCTACAATAGCCAATAAGTACAAGTAGTACTCATCTTTATGAAGTCCTAAGAGAACAAAATAAGAACTTTTAGAAGTGGTAATTATTCTAAATACTTAATAGAGTTTATTTCAATTAGGTAGAACAATATTGATATAAGTGACAAATTATAGCAGCTATATGGTCAGGAACTCTAGTAGAAATATCTAGAATTTTATTAGAAGAGGAAGAAAGAAAATTTATAGTAGAGACATCAATAGAGCTTAATAAAGGAGATTGACAAAGTCTGTGAGGTTTGATAGGTTAGCTTAAGTAAGACTATAGACTTTGGCAGGAGTAGTGGAGTGCTGACTTATAGGGAGCAAAAATACTACAGAGTTTAGTGTGATTAGAAGTAAAGTCTAGATACTTGAACTTTGTACAAAAGGAAGTCTTCTTATGCTATTCTAAATACTTTACTATTTATTATAATCCAGCAAAATAATGCTGAGCTAAGTTATAAATTATATTCCTTAGATATCTAGAAACTAGAGTGAAAGTATTTAGAATATTACCCAACAAGAAAAATGTCTATTTGATGGTCACTAGAAGTAATAAGCAATAATTTTGAGGATTATACAAAGTAATAGTGTTCAAAAATGTTTGTAACAAGGTCTGTAGGCTTTCCAATAGTATTTGGTGGTATTTGGAGTCTGAGAAGTCCAGTATAAAGTATGTAAAGTTTGAAAATATAGGATATAGTTCAGGTGAAAGTGGTTGAAAATTGAGTATCCTCTTAAAAACTTTATAAAGTTCTTTTAATATTTACTTATGTATGTTCTCAATAACTCTCTTATTGGCTGGATACAGAGGCAAATAGAAGATGACAGAGTTAGTAACAAGAAACTATTAGTGACTGGGAGTAACTAACAAGGTGGAAAAATATACAGAGGAATGTAATATATGCTAGTAAATGAAAAATAGGACAGAGATACCAGCAGGGAAGCTGAATTTGAGCAAGGTTCTAGAAAAAATGTCACAAACTTCATTTAACTTGTATCTCTACAACCAGTAGACCGATTTTCACAAACTAAGTTGCACTGGAAAGCCCCAAATGAAGGCTATCCACACATATGTGGGATGTACAAAAGAAACAACAAATGACTGAGATATAAGGCTATCAGTAGCAGTAAAAGCTTTGTCTGCTAATATCTCATGTACAGCTGAATGGATTTGCACAATCAAATTTGCATTGGAATGTGCTCATTAATCCGTTTCCAAAAATATATGATGCATCTCAAAGCAATAAGTATTTGTAGAGATAAAAGCATATCAATATAGTGACATAATTAGTTACCTTCTAAAATTAGCCTAACAGCTGCTATGACAGATGACAGCTCCCATCAGGTACAAGTTTTGATCATGTGATGGCAATAGCTTGTGCATGGACCATCACTCTTTTATATATATACTTCTGTGTCTGAAAGCTAGACCTCAGACTTAACAACATCAATTATTCTTATTGATACTACTCATCATTATCTCCTTATACTGAATCTCTAAAACACCACTAAGTTCAAGTATCACAACCAGTGAGTAGCTTATTTGTGATACTATGTATCTATAATATAAATAGAGTAGCAATATATCAGGGACTTCTTGTTGAGTTCTCTTGTAATTTCTACAAGACTCTTACTTGTAAGACTACTTAGTATACTATTGACTGTCTTAGTTAGTGATCACCACAACAACCTTGGTTTTTTCTACTTTAGTCTCTACTGCTTTCCACATTCCTCTGGATATCTTATTATTCTCACTTCCTCTGTTATTTAGTCAATTTCAGGATTGTAACATGCTAGCTATAGCATTCCCAAAATTACACTCTATTTCTGATTCCCAATAACATCTATCTCTATTCTTTCTCTATGTTCTTTATAAAAATGTTTACTTCCACAGTGATTTCTATTGATCTCTCTTTGTTAAATATTCCATCAACATTTCTCACATATATTAGTTTTTCTATTTTCTTTAACTTAAACACTTGTTTTCTCATGAACTCTAAGCCTATAACTAAACTATTATTCAATAATGCTTTCACTGTTACTCTTTTTTGGGTGACAATTATTTCAAGCCCAATCTTTACTATTACTTCTCTTAGCAAGTTTCTATTTGTATTTTACTTAGATGTATTATCCATTATTGTTTTGGTAACTAATATACTGTTCTTGTCCAACTGTTTTTTTGATTCCTCCAATTCCTATAGTATCTTGTAATATTGTCATATATAAAGTTCACCCATCCAGAAAATATATCTCTGCAGTGATACTGCTTTCTCAACCTCTATTATATAAGCCCATCTTCCATGGTAGCTATATTTCTTACAACATACCTATCAAGATTACAAGAAGTAGACTTAGTTTTTTATTATTTTCTTTTATTATTTTTATTTTCTTTATTTTCTTTTTTTATTTTCATTTTCATTTCAATTTAATTTTATATTTTCTATTTATAGAACTTAGGGTTAGGGTTGATAGTCACAGATTACAAGACATAGGGAAAGAGATAGAAGGTCCTGGAAGAGGTGATGTCATACAACATGTACACTGCATGTTGGCCTCATGCCTAACACATGGTTGTTTAGAGTAGGGTGCATAGTAGTTAGCACAGACCATCTAAATAGGTATATAAGGTAGATTACTTTGTAAAGGGCTCTCTATCAAGTTCTCTTGTGTTAACCCAATACAAGGTTCTTTTACTTGACCAACTCTAAAGTCTTGTGATTATAACA
>Ga0157358_1000798_pt1 | contig 13507 bp, 9 predicted proteins | sample AttcapACBM2_FD_111484 | JGI IMG/M metagenome (GOLD analysis project Ga0157358, IMG submission 111484) | Fungus gardens microbial communities from leaf cutter ant in Botucatu, State of São Paulo, Brazil - Atta capiguara ACBM2 | ecosystem: Host-associated > Fungi > Mycelium > Unclassified ...
ATTTGTTCTAGAACCTTCTACTTTGTTCTCCCAAGTCTCATGACCAATGTTGTGACCACCCTATCAGATTGTGACTGATGTGACAGTGTGACAGATCACTTCTAACCCTAACCCTAGCTGTTCTAAAAATAGAAAAATAAACGAAAAGAAAATAAAAAATAAAATAGAGAAAAACTAAGTCTACCATTTGTAAACTTGACAGTATAGGCTTTGGCATTTAGTTTCTTTGGTACATCCTTCATCAGATTTATTTAGTGGTTCCATTCTCTTTGTTCTAGTAGTTTTTTTGAATTTCTTCTTGTTAAAAAAATATGTAAATGATTGAATGTATTCTGGTAAATCTTCTGGATTTATTAGGTCTAGTTCTTTGCCAATTTTCTGTTGTTCTTTTTCTGTGTCTTCTATTGGTTGTAATCTCCATATTCTTAATGTAAATGAAATATCTCAGTGTTGCATCTTATATTTTCTTGAATATCTAAACTGTATTGTTTCTTTTTCCCAATTAACTTCTGGATTGTGTTTGACCAACCAGTTATATTCCAAAAACATATTCATGCCATTTAAATTCATAACTACTGTGTCAATTCTTTTTATATGTCTATTAATCTCTAGTTTCAGTGGCACAAATCTTGTCACTTCTCCATTCTTGATTCCATCTACATTGAAAACCTCAAATGATCTATCTATTAGTTTTGTCTTTATTCATTTTTCTTTCACTAGTTGATTATCAATTTTTATGTGAGTGTATCTAGAATCAACTAATATCTTTAGCTATAATTTCTTTTCATTTGATATCTTGATATTTGTATACATATTGAGTTCCTTTTCTTTATTATCTCTTTAATGAGAAATAATATATTAATTTAGGGATTCATTATGTACAGAGGTTTATTATACTGTGCCTACTCCAAATGTCTAACAAAATCCTCTTCTTTGTTGTCTTCTTTATCTGAGTCCTCCTATATACTTCTGTTCTTCATTTTCTGTCCTGTCTTATAGTTCTTTATCAAGTGTTCTACTTTATCATATTTGTTATTATGAATTAAGACTCTGAGTAGGATTAAAAACAACTCTTGTATTTGAGTAACACAAAAGAACTCAATAGAGTTCCAGTTACAAATTGTTTATCTTATATATATTTAGTTTATGGTCCATACTATACTAACCTAGCCTACTCTAAAGAAACATGTGTAGTATATGTCATTGATATATAGTATGATATTATTGCTTTCAGATCTTTCTCTATCCTTTTATGTACCACATGATTGTGTGACCATGACTGATGTATGACACCAAGTCATATTGTACAACAATTTGTAATAGTCATGTGTAATGTCATGTTACTCCTAACCCTAGATTCAAAAATAAAAGAAGAGCAAAATGAAATAAAAATAAAAATAATTGAAGTCTGCTATTTTCAATTCTGATATTTGTAGTATTTTCTTATCTCTTTTTCTTTCTTTAGCTTTCTACAATCTTTTGCTATATGTCTATAAATGTTACAGTTAAAGCATCTAAGTTTTCCATCTTTGTTGTAATTATCTTTAAACTTTCTAATCTCCATAGATATCACTCTCTCTCCATAAGTGATTCCTATTCCAGTTCAGTAATCATATCTGCTTTCTGTAGACTTGTATCTCTGTCCTACTAAGGTAATTGCTACCTTCCATTTCTTCAATTCTTCTAGTACTGCTATAGATGGGTATTTTAGTATTATTTTGATAATATCACTTCTGAAGTTCCTCTTTAACAAGAATATTGTATGCATGTCATCAGTTTCAGCCTTCATGGCTAATGCTTTGAATTTGATCATGAAGTCTGTAATATGCTTCTCTTCTTATCAGAATTTTTTGATTTTCCATTCAGCATCTGCTACCTTACTTTTGTCACTAAATGCTATCTTGACTTCTTTAACAAATTTGTCCCAATCTTGGATATTGTTTTTTTTCTTTCATTTGGTTTATCTTCTTCTGTACATATATCCCTACAATACTCTCTCTAAGTTGGGCTAATACTGGTATTATATTATTATCAGTTGCTATGACTCTGTTACTCTTGAAAAATAAATAGATTCCCTTCTATCAGTCTCTATCAAACTACCCTGGGTCTAGGACCATACTCTTTGGTGTAATTACCTATTCCAATGCTGTTGGTGCTGATACTGATACTTTTGACACGTTTCTTTCTGGTGTTCCTAGTTTGGTGGTTCTGTTCTCTTCTAAGATGTATTCTTCAGTAATTCTTAATAATCCAAGTATTTCTTTGAGTGCCTCAATATTTTTTTCTTAATGTTGTTGATCCATCTTGCCTGTCTATAAATTCTACCACAATAATTAGTGTCTGCTCTCTATCCTGTCTATGGTATTTCACACCACAATCTGTGTTGCTGTTTCCTCTAACAGTCTAACCATCCATCCATGGTCCCACCACAAAGTAGTTTTACTAGTTCTTCAATAATCTAACCATTATGATATTCTAGTAGCCTAACTACTATGTACTTTCTTTTTGCAAAGTAAGCCTGTCAACACTTTACCAAATGTTATGACCTTAGGCTTGGCTTAGGTTGCAACTTAGGACTTGAGTAAAAATGAAAGAAATGATCAATTAGTAAAGTGTAGTATTTACAGCTATATATACATGATAACCATAAAGAATATATAAAGCATCCTTGAGGAAACAATAAGAAAGGAAATGAAAAAGCCTCTACTACTATATGAGGTACTGACTGATGTTATATGAGGTAGAAGTAAGATACAGTAAATAATGAGTCAAGAATAAAACAAACCCTAGCATATATTCTTTATGAGGTAAACATCTATAAGTCATAAGGTAGTGATTGTAACATATACTTTCTCCTTTTTTAATACTAAGTCTTTCTCTATTTGCTATTTATTCTCTCTCAGTACTTTTACTTCCATCTTTTTCATCTCTTCTACTACTCTAACTACTTCTTTGTTCTTTTCTCTAACTATTTTTATTTTTCTATTATTTTTATATCCCTACCATCCAATCTAGCCTTCTACTCAGTCTATTTGCCTTTCTTATTTCTGTCTTTAGTATATGTTTCAAGATAAAATCAAATTTTAACAAATATAATATTCATTAAGCCTGCCTACAATTTAATTTCTGTGCCTTCATAAAGTACTCTAAATTCTTATGGTCTGTTCAGACCTTAAACTTGAATTTTATACTCTCTAACAAGTACTTCTAATTTTCTAAACCCCTAATTACTGCTAATATCTTCTTATCATAGTTCCTTTCTATCTCACTGAGAGATTTTGATGGGTATTCTACTGGTCTCCATTGTCTATCTTCACACTTCATAGATAAAACCTCTTTTATTGCATAATCTAACATATCTACTTCCATTCTTATTTTTTTATCTAAGTTCAGTACTACTAACACTAGTTCTTTTGTAAACCTCTTCTTAAATACCTTTTCTTGCTTCTCCATCTAATCCCACTTCTGATCCTTTTTCACCAAGTTATGCAATAGTCTAGTTATAAATATAAAATCTTTGATAAACTGCCTATAATTAATTGGCAAGTTCCAAAAACTTCTATATATCTTTGATTCCTTTAGTAGTCAGCCGATCCAACTACAAGTCTGGGTAGACTTCACTTGACTCAAACACCAAACACTGAGTGCTTAAGGTTATGATGCTTAATGTAAAAGTAAGTATATGATACTAAGATAAGTTCCTATCTGTGATACTTAATGTGAGAGTAAAAAAGCATCACAGGAGAAACTATAATTTTTTAGGTAATTATGTAATTATATAATCAGTAGTAATCTCCAAGATTACACCAATACTTCTTTCACCTTCTCTTCTTCCATCTTAATTCTCTGTATTTCTACCACTACTCCCTAGAATCCTACTTCTTTAATCTTTCACTTGCATTTTTCTAGTTTTACATATAAATTGTTCTCTGCTAATTTCTTTACTACTTCCTCTACTTTATTATGCCCCTTCTCTTCCTCTGTTCTCACTATGAAATGTTGCTGAGAAGTTAGTAAGTCCAAAGAACATTACTGTAGGTTTGAACAACCCTTCTGAAGTCATAGACACCACCTTCTACTCATCTCCCTTCTTTATTCATATATTATTGTACTCCTATCATAAGTTTCATTTAGTAAATACTTTCTTAGTACTAATATTTTCTACAATATCCAAAATCAAAGGCAAAGAGTAATTGTTTTTTACAGTCTATTTGTTTAAATATCTATAGTTCTGTACCATTCTCTTCTTACCATTCTTCTTTCCTACAAAATACACCAGTGCTGTTTAAGATGACTTTAAAGGTTTGATATACTCTTTTCTCAATTGTTTGTTGATAAACTCATACACCTCTCTCTTTTCTCTTAACAACAGATACACCCTCCCCTTTCTTGGCACAAATCTTTCTTTCACTTCTATTGTGTGATTCCACATCTTCTTTATTAACATCCTCTCACTTGCTTTCTTTCCAAAAACATGAATCCACTTATAGAATCTTTGAAGAATCAATTTCTTCTCTTCTTCTTTAAACTTTGTTACTTTTTCTTCCTCATCCCAAATCTCCTATTCTTTTGCCATCTTCTTTATCTCCATTGTTCTTTTTCTTTTTGGTTTTTTCTTCTTTTTTTCTTTTTTCTTCTGCTCTTTTTCCTCTTGTCTCCTTCCCTTTTCTTCTTTTTGCTCTTCTTTTTTCTGTTTTTGCTACTTTTGTTTTCCCTGCTTCAGTCTCTACTACTTTCCACATTTCTCTAGATATCTTGTTGTCTTTTTCTATTCTCCAGTCAATCTTAGAGTTATAACATGCTAGTCACAACATTCTCAAAATCATGTTCCACTTCTGTTTACTAATTACATCAATCTCTGTTCTTTCCCTATTTCTCTGATAGTATATATTAATCTCTACTATACATTCTCTTTATTAAAGAAACCATCCACATTCCTCACATATATTAGTTTTTCTATTTTCTTCAACTTAAACCTCTACTTTCTTGCAAACTCTAAACTCATTATCAGTCTTATCATACCACTATCTAACAATGCTTCTACTATTACTTCTTCTTATGTATTAACTCTCTCCAGCCAAATCTTTACTGTTACTTCTCTTAACATGTCTCTATTTAGGTTGTAGTAGGATGTATTATCTATTACTCTACTGAGTATTGCAAACCTATCGTAATTAGAGCCTAGTAAGTTCTTCTTCTCTTTTAAATGTCCATCATTATTCTGATAGCTAATCTGCTTCTCCTGTCCAATTGTCCTCCAATTTCTATAATGTCTAGCAATGTACTCAAATTTCTCATAATTATAGTATCACAAAATGAGCTACTCACTTATTTGCGATATCTGAACCTTAAGTGCACTCTCAGAGGTTTAGGAGTGATTCAGAAGTTCAATAATGATGATAATGATGATTAAGATCAATACAGATAATAAAGAATAAAGATTGATGTAAATTGATATTGTTAAGTCTAAGGTCTAATCTTCAGATACAAAAGTATATATATAAAAGAGTGATGGTCTGTGTGCAAGCTATTGCCATCACATGATCAAAACTTGTACCTGATGGGAGCTGTCATCTGTCATAACAGATGTCAGGCTAATTTTAGAAGATAACTAATTATGTCACTATATTGATATGCTTGTATCTCTACCAATACTTATTGCTTTGAGATGCATCATATATCATTGTAAACAGATTGATGAGCACTTTCCAAAACAAGTTCAATTGTGCGAATCCATTCAGCCGTTCATGAGATATTAGTAGACAAAGCTTTTACAGCTACTGATGGTCTGATATCTCAGTCATTTGTTGTCTCTTTTGTACATCCTGCATATGTACGGATAGCTCTCATTTGGGGCTTTCCAGCACAGCTTAGTTTGTGAAAATCGGTCCACTGGTCATGGAGATACAAGCTGAATGAAGTTTGTGATATAATCTTCTATACACATTTTTCTGATTTTACAAATAAATCATTCTCTACTATTCTCCTTAATACTTCTTCTACAATATCATCATATTCTTCCTCTGTTTCCATTCCTACCATTACATCATCAATAAACACTGCTACATTTTCTACCTCTATCATATCCCTTAGCAAATTATTCATTATTACCTGAAAGATTGCCAATGAGTTTGTCAGTTCAAAGAATATTACTGTCAGCTCAAAGGCACTCTCTAGTGTTGAGAATGCTACCTTCCACTCATCTCTCTTCTTAATCCTCACATTGTTATACCTCCACCATAAGTCCATCTTTGTAAACACCTTCTTTCCAATATTATCTGTCAAATCCAAAATCAGTAGCAATAGGTAATTGTTTTTAATTGTCCAACTGTTCAAATATTGATAGTTTTGTACTATCCTCTTCTTCCTATCTTTTTTAGCACAAAGAACACTAGTGACATCCATGATAATTTCAATGGCTGAATATATCCCTTTCTTAACTGATCTCTAACAAACTTCTAAACCTCCTTCCTTTCTATCCTTGATAACAGATATATCTTTCCTTTTTTTGGAACAAATCCTTTCTTAAGATCTATGACATAATCCCATATCTTCTTTGTTGGCATCCTCTCTGATTCTTTCTTCTCAAACACCTTCAAATACTTATAGAACCTTTTAGGAACCATTTCTTCTACTGTTCTAATCTCTATCAAATCTTCTTCCTCATTCTGTTTCTCCTCCACTATCTTTGCTATCTCTATCTCTTTCTCTACTATTGGTTTTTTAAACTCTTTCTTCTTCTCTTCTTCTTTTTCTTCTATTCCTTCTCTTTCTGTTTTTGCCATTCTAACTTTGTTTACTTTGTCTTCCACTGTTTTCTATATTTGTCTGGACATCTTGTTATCTTTACCTCCCCCATCTTCCAATCAATCTCTGGATTATAACATGCTATTCATAACATCCCTAATATTACACTCCATTTCTTTCCTTCTATTACATCTATCTCTATTCTTTTCTTGTGTCCTTTGTAAAACAATTCTATCTCTACTGTATGTTCAATTGATCCTTCATGATTAAAGGTACCATTAATGTTTCTTATATATATTGGCCTTTCCAACTTTCTCTTCTTAAACTCATTCTTCCTTGCAAATTCCAAACTTATCACCAGCCCTGTTACACCACTATTCCTTCCTTCTTCTTCTTCTACTTTAACCTTATCTTTATTATTACTTTCCTCAACATTTTTCCTTCTTCTACTTTTCTTGAGCTCTCAGTGCCATTACAGCTACTATCTACTCCTATCTTTCATACATTCACTAGTCTTTCTTTCTTCAATTTTTCTTCTCTCAAAATTGTTTTCCTATTCTTCTTTACTTTCCTTCTACTCCCTTCTCCTATGTTCATCACTCTGCTTTTCAATACTTCAAATTTATTTAAGGACCTTTATATTGGTTCTTCCTCTTGCCTATTCTCCACATTTCTACAATAGCAGGTCATATGCCCAAAACCTCCACAAACAAAATATTTCCTCTCTATTATTGCTCTTTTTCTGTTTACTTCTCTTCTTCTTTCCCACATCTCTTGTCATCTCCATTCTTTTTCCACTCTTCTTCTCTTATTCCTATTTCTTTTACTCTTCTTCACTCATTATCTATCCTCTTCCTTTTTTCTTTCTTCTCTGTTCTTTTTCTTTCTATCTTTCATCATATTCTTTTCTCTTCTATTCTCTTTCTTGTTCTCTTCTACTTTTCTGCTTTTTGTAAATCCAACAATTGTTTTTGTAATTTTAATATTATTATGTTGTTTTCTATCACCTACTTCAACAACCTCATTGCTTCTTCTTCTCCTTTTATATTTATTTGACTAATATCAACAATACTTGTTACCATGGCATCTGACAACTTCAAAAACAATATCTTCCAAAAACATTCCTTTGTAAATACTAGCTGGTATTCTTCTTATCTGATCTCACACTGTCTACTAACTACTTGTCTACTACCTTACTGACTACTACCCTAATAAACACTGGCTACTATTTCTAAGAAGGGAATCTCTAAACTAAATACTTTCTTACTAGATAATATTGCTCCTCTGCATAGAAAGATCACAATGGACCTTCAACACAAGGCTTCTACTCAAAAATATACAAATATGCTACTTAACACCACCTACTTAAACAATAAGTATATCTAGATGCTGGTCTAGGCCTGATCAATACTATCTATAACAACCTTTCAGTAGCTGTTATCTATCTCTTAAGCCTAAGGTCTAACTATATAAAGTTTGTAACAATTGACCATAATGGTTACACACTACATATAAATAAAGAGTAAGAGAAAGAAGACCATGTAATGCAGTGTCCTTGAAGTTCTACTATTGTAACAACTACTAACCAAAGATAGTCAATAGTATACTAATTAGTCTTATAGAACAAGAGTCTTGTGGAGATTACAAGAGAACTTAACAAGAAGTCTCTAATGATTTACTTTCCTATTTATACAATAGATACATGGTCCATACTAGCAATAAATAATCCTACTCTAAAGTCTATGTGTCAACCATAAGTATACTATGAGGTCAACATACTATAAACATATATCTTGATATCAGTCTTTCTAGTTCTTTCTCTAATATTCTAGATCTATGATGTAATTGTCATGTAATACATCATGTAATTACATCATATACCTTTTCATTGTCTAAGAGATAAAAGAAAAAGAAAAAGAAATCAAATAAAATAAATAAAAAGAAAAGAAAATATAAGAGTTCAAGCATACTATAACATCACAAGATCTAATGACTCTTATATACATGGCTCATAACATTTAGAATGGTATCACAAACTTTATTCAACTTGTATTTTTATAACTAGTAAATTAATTCTCATAAACCAAGTTACACTGGAAAGCTCCAAATAAGAGCTATTCATATATATATGGAATGTACAAAAGTGACTACAGATTACTAAGATATTAGCTATCAGTAACTACAAGTTTAATTGGCTATTATTTGAAAAACAACTAAACAGTTTTCCATAATCAAACTTGTATTGGAAAACACTTATCAAACTATCTCTAATAATATATCATACATTATATAGAGATCAGTATTTATAGAAATACAAGTATATTGATATAATTAGTTACCTTCCAAAATCAGCTTAACATCTACTATAACAGATAACAGTCCTACTAGATACAAGTTTTGATTATGTGATAGAAATAGCTTGTACATAGACTGCCACTATTTTATATATATACTTCTGTATCCAAGAAACCTCAGACTTAACAACATTAATTATGATTAATTTAAATATGTAGAATATAAAAGTCAGAACAACCTTTAGCTTATATACTATATCTCTACTAGTCATACAGATTATATATTTTGAAAGAGATACTTAGGATATCTTAATAGACAAGTCTACTAGAAGATAGGAGATATATCATTATTAATACTAAAAGATAGTGATATTTTTAGTCAATTTTCAAAATAAAACTTTTTACAATGTAACTACTAACTTATATACTAAATATGCTATTTAGTGTAGTTATCTAGAAGTGAACACTGTTAAGCAAGTTATTCTGGTTCTGAGTGATTCTTGAATATTTAGAATAGAGATCTATAGAGTTGGTAAGAGTCCAGCAAGAATATCTGAAGTGGAATAAAGATTGATTTGATATACAACAGAATTTTATTTATTTTCTTATTTGAAACTTGTTAAAGTTAGTGTAATATTATATATGGCTGTCAAAACTGTTATATACCATGACAAGATGTTATATATCAATTACATATATCACAGTTATGGTTATATAATTATGTAATACATAAAAGAATGTAAAAAGTTCTGAAACAATAATATTATACAATGTGTTTTACATATATTGACCTTATGAATAATATATGGCCTTTAGAATAGATTAGATATAGTATTGTATAGACTGCTAGTCTAGCATATATAAGGTAGATACTTTGTACTTGGAATTCTATTAAGTTCTTTTGTGTAAATCCTATACAAGGTTCTTGTTGTAATTGATACAATCTATACCTCATGTTCTACAGATATTTGTCTTATGTTTAACATACTTCAAACATGTATTATGGTTTGTTTCATTTGTAACTCATATTTATTACACTATATGTTTTTTTCATATATCATCAGTAGATATATCTTCATATATTCTTCATTCTTCACTTATTGTTTACTCAAAGATATCTTACTTATTCCTCATAATCATTAGGTATATTTTATACTTTACTAATTAATCATCTTCTTACTTCTTTCTCAAGTCTTTGCCTTAGTTATAATCTGAGCCAAGCTTAAATTATGACAGTTCTTTTGTTAACTAATCACCAAGTCTTCAATTTTAACAAGAAGATGCAAATAAGGAAGAGAGTATTATCTATAAGTTGAAACAAATGTGACAAGATCAGAATATAACAGAATATATAAAACACAAATGTTAAAATGATCTTTAGCTTCAACTTATATACTATATCTTTACTAGTCACACTAGTTATATATATTTCAAAAGAACTACTTCAAAATATTAATAGAAAACAAGTTTACTAAAAGGTGGTGTAATGTATTATCACCAACACTAGAAAATAATGTTAGATTTTCAGAATAAGATTTACAGTGTAACTATCAGCTTATATACTAAATATTCTACCTAGAATAGTTATTTAGAAATGAAGTATCAAAGTTAAAGATAGTAGACTTTGTATTTTTTATTTTTCTTTCTCCTATTTTATTTTATTTTTTCTTTTACTTTTACTTTTGAACTTAGAATTAGGAGTTAGCATAATGTCACAAACTGTCACACATCTGTCATATGAAATATGAAACATTATAGAAAGTCCTAAAACAAGATAATATCATATAGTATGTTTTACACATATTGATCTTAAAAAGAATACATAGTTCTTTAGGATAGGCTAAGATTAGTGTAGCACAGACTAGTAGTCTAACATATATAAGGTAAATATTTTTGTACTTAGAATTCTATCAGGTTCTCTTATATAATATCTATATAAGGTTTTTTCTTTTAATCTACTCTAAGGTCTTGAGTTTATAATATAGAGACTATAAATAAGTTACTCTAGTTTTAGATAGTCCTCAGATATTAGAGTAAAGATTCATAAAGTTGTTAAGAAAACTAGTAAGAATGTTTAAGATCAAATAGAAAGTATGATCTGTACTAGAAGATGTTTGAAAGTTATTAGGCACAATTTGTTGTAGCAACCACTAGTTACAAAGACCAATAGTGTCACAAGCAAGTAAATCTCTTAGGTGGATATCTAGTGGGAATTTCACAAAAGAACTCGACAAGGAGCCTCTTCTTAATTAGAGTCCTATTTATACAAAAGGTTCATGGTCCGTGCTACTAATAATTAACCCTGCTCTTATGTCCATGCTCCTTCCTCATGTTCACCTCAAGACCACCATATTATGTACATGTGCCCTGATATCATCTTCCAGATCCTTCTACCACATTCTAGGCCTTATGACATCACATCATGTGATACATCATGTGACTGCGATGTCACATGCTTCTTCATTGTCACTAAAAGAAAAAGAAATTCAAAAGAAAAGAAATATAAAATCAAGAAAAATAGATAAAAGAAAAAGAAAAATGTTAATGTCCAAAGCATCCCATAACACAGTTCATACTAGAGGTGAAAGTTTGCAAGATTGGCTCAGAGATATATGGACTTGCTGAATGACACTGGCTTCAGCTCATATACTGTGCTGTCTATCTACCTATATGATCACAACTTCAAATAGAAGGAAAAAATCTGAGATGGAAGTAAGTACTGATTGGTATATTACTGTTGAATACTAGAGATTGAGTTCAATAAGGATTATCTTTGTCAATTATCAGACTAGCAAATTACAGTGTAACTACTAGTCTTATATATAAAGAAATAATATAGGAGATGCTCAGGGTTTCAGTAGTATAGCCCCTATTGTCTTGAGCAAAGGTTTCAGTGGTAGAATACTGACAGGAGTATGACTCTGCTATGAAAGACTGAGTCAAATAAGAGTATCCCTATTATGGAAGATAGAATACCTGGATAGTTACATCACCATCACATAGATATGTTGCAAGAAAGGTAGCTGCCATGGAAGGCAGACTTGTATAGTAGATGTTGAGAAAGCAGTATCACCATAGAGATGTATTTTCTAGATAGGTGGACTTGACATATGATAGAAGTATAGATAGGTTGGAAAGTATTATTCATATGTTGGGATGGATATAACTAGATCAGAATGTGATATTTGGTAGTATTTGAGACTCAAGTCTAGATAAAGTGGTTGGTCCTGTTACAATTTATCTTCTCTCTTACTCAAGTCTTTTACATATTTACAATTTGAATATCTATCTATTATAAAATAAAAATTAAAAAAGAGACAACAAACTGTCAACAAACTATTTTTCTTACTGAATAATGGCAAATATACTACCAGTTAAATATGCTCCATACAATCTCATTGAAATCAGTGTAGACTTAACTAGCTTGCAACTACAAGCTAACTACTCACTTAATCAGTAGATTGCCTGATTGTTCATTCAACTCTCTGTGGATCCATTTTTTTGACTCCTAGTCACGTATAGTTGTCTGGGTGATTCTTGAGCTGTTGAAATGGTTCCTAAGGCCATTAGGTTCAGAACCTGCTCTCCAATTCCATCAATAGCAGCTTCCTATTATGATTTAATCCTTCTTGATGGCCAATGCTTCAAACACCAGCGAAATCAATACCCGCATCAGACATATGATTGGATAAGAGCAACCCTTTTACGCTTGGCATGTGTGTGGAGACGATTTTTTCTTTTACGAGATATTGAATGCGAGAGGAAAAGTTCGAAAGAATCAGCGTATCAAGGGGTCCGGGTCCAGCTCGACACACCGGCCTTGACTCCATCTCCATAACCTTAGATGCTTTTGCACTCTTGAATTGCAATTAGATTGAACCTGGACCCGTTCGCTTTCCATACATTGATCTTTCGTTTTATTTCACTGGCATCTTGATCGAATAGTCAGTGGGCTCCACAGTACTGCCTTCTCAACCCCTTTTATTCGTTCCTAGAATTCGTCAAGTAGAGGATAGGTGGCCAGAAGGTCATTTGACCTTCCGTACCTAGTTTTTGCTTGCATCCTCAGGATTTGGGCGACATACTCCGAGATCTGGACACACGAAGCACATGTCCGACCATGTTTTGGCATACTTGTCGGGTTATGTCAACCAGTACCAGTATCTCTTTCGTCGTGGGCTCTCATGGAATTCACTATCTCGACAAGTTCTTGTAACCGAGACATTATAGAATTCAGCTCAGGTGGGCTGCGCAGATGACGATCGGGTTAGGGCATGTTGACTAATGAATAGTCACACGTTCAAGTTAAGGTCGGCCAAATGACGACCACCGACGGCCCGGATACTGCCGTTTACTCCATCGAGATTTAGAAGCTTATACTTGTGCTTCTGAGATCTCATGGCTGCGGTTCGTCTCATCTCCGCGCCAGCTACAATTTCAAGTTCGAGCGTTCGAACGCTGACTAC
>Ga0157358_1000802_pt1 | contig 13493 bp, 10 predicted proteins | sample AttcapACBM2_FD_111484 | JGI IMG/M metagenome (GOLD analysis project Ga0157358, IMG submission 111484) | Fungus gardens microbial communities from leaf cutter ant in Botucatu, State of São Paulo, Brazil - Atta capiguara ACBM2 | ecosystem: Host-associated > Fungi > Mycelium > Unclassified ...
GCAAGCTTACCTTGTCGCACGTGATGCTCACGAGGGACAGACTCGCTCCAGCGGTGAGCCTTATATTACCCATCCGGTTGCTGTCGCCTGTATTCTGGCGGAAATGAAGCTCGACCATGAAACACTCATGGCCGCGCTTCTGCACGATGTTATTGAGGATACCCCCGCAACCTATCAGGATATGGAACAACTGTTCGGTAAGAACGTTGCTGAACTGGTAGAAGGGGTCTCCAAGCTCGACAAGCTGAAATTCCGCGACAAGAAAGAGGCGCAGGCCGAAAACTTTCGCAAAATGATCATGGCGATGGTGCAGGATATCCGCGTCATTCTGATCAAGCTGGCTGACCGCACGCACAATATGCGTACGCTGGGCTCGCTGCGGCCAGATAAACGCCGCCGTATCGCGCTGGAAACGCTAGAGATTTACAGCCCGCTCGCGCATCGCCTGGGTATTCACCATCTGAAAACCGAGCTGGAAGAGCTGGGTTTCGAGGCGCTCTATCCTAACCGCTACCGCGTGATCAAAGAGGTAGTGAAAGCGGCACGCGGCAACCGTAAAGAGATGATCCAAAAAATCCTTGCGGAAATTGATGGCCGTCTGCAGGAAGCCGGTATTCCATGTCGCGTCAGCGGCAGGGAAAAACACCTCTATTCTATCTATTGCAAAATGCACCTGAAAGAACAGCGTTTCCATTCCATTATGGATATTTACGCCTTCAGGGTCATCGTCCACGATGTGGATACCTGTTACCGGGTGCTGGGCCAGATGCACAGTCTTTATAAGCCTCGTCCGGGTCGGGTAAAAGATTATATCGCTATCCCCAAGGCCAACGGCTATCAGTCGCTACATACCTCGATGATCGGTCCGCATGGCGTGCCGGTTGAGGTGCAGATCCGTACGGAAGATATGGATCAGATGGCAGAGATGGGTGTCGCGGCGCACTGGGCTTATAAAGAACAGGGCGAAAGCAGCACTACGGCACAAATCCGCGCCCAACGCTGGCTGCAAAGCCTGCTGGAATTACAACAAAGTGCGGGCAGCTCCTTTGAATTTATCGAAAGCGTAAAATCGGATCTTTTCCCCGATGAGATTTACGTTTTCACGCCTGAAGGCCGCATAGTTGAACTGCCTGCGGGCGCGACGCCGGTCGATTTTGCCTATGCTGTGCATACCGATATTGGTCATGCCTGTGTAGGCGCGCGTGTCGATCGCCAACCCTACCCGCTTTCTCAGCCACTGACCAGCGGGCAGACCGTTGAGATCATTACAGCACCGGGCGCACGGCCTAATGCCGCCTGGCTGAACTTTGTGGTCAGCTCCAAAGCACGAGCCAAAATTCGCCAGCTGTTGAAAAACCTCAAGCGCGACGATTCCGTCAGCCTGGGTCGACGTCTGCTGAATCATGCGCTGGGGGGCAGCCGGAAGCTGGCCGAGATTTCGCCGGAAAGCATTCAACACGAGCTGGAACGCATGAAGCTGGCTACGCTGGACGATCTGCTGGCAGAGATTGGCTTGGGTAACGCCATGAGCGTGGTGGTGGCAAAAAACCTGCAGCAGAGCGACCAGCCTGCGCCGGTTGTCTCCGGCACGCCGTCGCGTGGCAAGCTGCCTATCAAAGGTGCCGATGGCGTCCTGATTACGTTTGCCAAGTGCTGCCGTCCTATTCCCGGCGATCCTATCGTCGCGCATGTCAGCCCTGGCAAAGGCCTGGTGGTGCACCATGAATCCTGCCGGAACATCCGAGGCTACCAAAAAGAGCCGGAGAAATTTATGGCGGTGGAATGGGATAAGGTGACCGAGCAGGAGTTCGTAGCGGAGATCAAGGTGGATATGTTTAACCATCAGGGCGCGCTGGCAAACCTGACGGCCGCCATTAATACCGCCGGATCAAATATTCAGAGCCTGAACACGGAAGAGAAAGATGGCCGGGTTTACAGCGCCTTTATCCGTCTGACGGCACGCGATCGCGTTCATCTGGCAAACATTATGCGCAAAATCCGCGTAATGCCTGACGTGATTAAAGTTCACCGCAACAGAAACTAGCGCATGAATGCTCAACGTTTTGCCCGTATTCGTGAAATGCTGGCCGCCCGCCAGCATGATTTGACCGTCTGTATGGAACTGGTGCACAAACCGCATAACGTCTCTGCGGTTATACGCACGGCGGATGCGGTTGGCGTGCACGAAGTCCATGCGATCTGGCCGGGCAGCCGGATGCGTACGATGGCTTCTGCTGCTGCCGGGAGCAATAGCTGGGTGCAGGTAAAAACGCATCCGACTATAGCCGAGGCGGTTACGCATCTTAAGGGCCAGGGGATGCAGATCCTGGCTACGCACCTCTCTGATAAAGCGGTAGATTTCCGCGAGATCGATTACACCCGCCCGACCTGTATATTAATGGGTCAGGAAAAAACCGGTATTACCCAACAGGCGCTTGAACTGGCCGACCAGGAGATCGTTATTCCTATGGTAGGCATGGTGCAATCGCTGAACGTTTCCGTGGCTTCGGCGCTCATCCTCTATGAAGCGCAGCGCCAGCGCCAGAACGCTGGCATGTATCAGCGTCAGGAGAGCCTGCTTGATTGGCACGACCAGCAGCGTCTGCTTTTCGAGGGCGGCTATCCCGTTCTGGCCCGGGTTGCCAAACATAAAGGCTTACCTTATCCGCTCATTAGCGAGACGGGCGAGGTAATCGCCGATCCGGACTGGTGGGCCACCATGCAGGCATCGGTACGCAAAAAATGACGGGCCGCCTGATGGATGCCATTCCGCTCAGCACGCTTGCCGGCGTTGGCGCAAGCCAGGCTGGCAAGCTGGCAAAACTCGGGCTGACCACCGTACAGGATCTGCTGCTTCATCTGCCCCTTCGCTACGAAGATCGCACTCAGCTTTACGCCATTAACGACCTTCTGCCCAATATTTACGCCACCGTAGAAGGCGAAGTACTGCAAAGCGATATCTCTTTTGGCCGCCGCCGAATGCTGACCTGCCAAATCAGCGACGGCACCGGCATCCTGACGCTACGCTTTTTCAATTTTAACGCCGGAATGAAAAACAGCCTGGCGCCTGGCCGACGCGTCACGGCTTATGGTGAAATTAAGCGTGGCCAGCGTGGGGCCGAAATCATTCATCCTGAATATCGCGTTCAGGGCGATAACAGCGTAGTAGAGTTACAGGAAACGCTGACGCCGGTTTACTCCACGACGGAAGGAGTGCGCCAGGCAACGCTGCGTAATTTGACCGATCAAGCGCTAAAGCTGCTGGATACCTGCCCTATTGTCGAACTTCTGCCGCCGGAACTGAGTCAGGGAATGATCAGCCTGCCGGATGCGCTACGGATGCTGCACCGACCGCCGCCCGATACGGCGCTGGTGGATCTGGAAAACGGCAGGCACCCTGCGCAACGCCGCCTGATTATGGAAGAGCTGCTGGCCCACAATCTCAGTATGCTGGCGGTGCGAGCGGGCGCCCAGCGCTATCGGGCTTTAGCTATGCCGGCTCGTCATGCGCTGAGCGACAGGCTACTGGCCGCATTGCCCTTTAAGCCAACTAACGCTCAGGCGCGGGTGGTACAGGAAATAGAGCAGGATCTGGCGCAGAGCTATCCTATGATGCGTCTGGTGCAGGGCGACGTAGGATCGGGTAAAACACTGGTAGCCGCGCTGACCGCGCTAAACGTAATTGCCTGGGGCAAGCAGGTGGCGCTGATGGCACCTACCGAACTACTGGCCGAGCAGCATGCCAACAACTTCCGTCAGTGGTTTGCGCCGTTAGGGATTGAGGTTGGCTGGCTGGCTGGCAAGCAGAAAGGTAAAGCGCGCCTGGCCCAGCAGGATGCCATCGCCAGCGGCCAGGTATCGATGATTGTCGGCACCCACGCGATTTTTCAGGAACAGGTGCAGTTTAACGGCCTGGCGCTGGTGATTATCGATGAGCAACATCGCTTTGGCGTCCACCAGCGGCTGGCACTGTGGGAAAAAGGCCAGGAGCAGGGTTTTCATCCCCATCAGCTGATTATGACCGCGACGCCTATCCCGCGCACGCTGGCGATGACCGCTTATGCAGATTTGGAAACCTCAACTATTGACGAGCTGCCGCCGGGCCGTACGCCGGTTACCACCGTTGCCATTCCCGATACGCGGCGGGCCGATATTATCACCCGCGTACAGAATGCCTGTAGCGGCGAAGGACGCCAGGCCTATTGGGTCTGTACACTGATCGAAGAGTCTGAACAGCTGGAAGCCCAGGCGGCCGAAGCGACCTGGGAAGAGCTGAAGCTGGCGTTGCCGGAACTGCACGTAGGCCTGGTGCATGGCAGGATGAAACCCACCGAAAAGCAGGCGGTCATGCAGGCCTTTAAACAGGGCGAGATCGATCTGCTGGTTGCCACCACAGTTATTGAAGTGGGCGTGGACGTGCCTAACGCCAGCCTGATGATCATTGAAAACCCGGAGCGATTAGGTCTGGCGCAGCTGCATCAGCTGCGGGGCCGCGTGGGTCGCGGCTCGGTTGCTTCCCACTGCGTACTGCTTTATAAAGCCCCGCTAAGCAAAACGGCACAGAAACGCCTGCAGGTTCTGCGTGACAGCAACGACGGCTTCGTGATTGCGCAGTGCGATCTGGAAATCCGCGGCCCGGGTGAACTCTTAGGTACGCGCCAGACGGGCAATGCTGAATTTAAGGTCGCCGATTTAGTGCGGGACGGTGCCATGATCCCGGAAGTACAGCGCGTCGCCCGCCATATTCATCAGCACTATCCTGAGCAGGCGCAGGCGCTGATTGAGCGCTGGATGCCGGAAACAGAGCGCTATACCAACGCCTGAATCGCGGGGCCCCCTCCTGGGCCCGGCTACCGGCCGCTAAAGGCGGCCATCGCAGCCACCGCTTCGTTAACGGGCTGCTCGCCGCCGGTTAACTCGATAATGACCCTTTTCACTTCTGGCTGTTCAAGCAGCGTATGCAGAACAGCAGCCACATCATCTCGCGGAACCGTGCCGTAAGGGATGGCCAGCCCGGCTTTGACTTTTCCCGTACCGGCTTCGTTAACCAGCGTGCCGGGCCGTAAGATTACCCAATCCAGCGAGGAGGAGGCCAGCATGACGTCGGCCTGCTTTTTTACCTGCATATAGTGCTCAAAACCCGGTGAAGGTTCTTTACCCCTTCCCGCATCCGGAAAAGCAGAGACCAGCAGAAAGCGCTGAATGCCTGCCAGCCTGGCCGCCTCGGCAGCAAAACGCGCCCCGCGGCCGTCGATGCCGTCAGTTAAATCCACGCCAGCCCCTGCGGCGCCTGCTGAAAATACCACGGCCTCGCAGCCCTGCATCGCCGCCGCCAGCCTTTCGCTGCTGGTATTCATCAGGTCGATATTGACCGGTTTAACGCCATCGGCCTCCAGCGAGGCTATCTGACTGTCGCGGCGATAAAGCCCCGTTACCTGATGGCCCGCCTTAACCAGCCGTTTTCTCAGACGGCGACCTACGCCGCCCGTTGCGCCAATAATAAATATGTTCATGTTCAGATCCCTTTGGTTGGCCCGCAGGCGTGAGGCTTAAGCTTAGTGAATTGTGGGTCGCTTTGCCGTCCGGCGTTTAACCTATGTGGTTGGCAATCGTTTGCTTTTGTCGTGCAGAAGCTTAAAATCGCCACTTTGTTCGCCATGGAACCCCTGAGCATGTCCGCCAATCTTTCTGAAGCCAGCCGCAGCGCTGTGCCCGCTGCGAAAAGTGAATTGATTTATCGCCTTGAAGATCGCCCGCCGCTGCCGCAAACATTGTTTGCCGCTTGCCAGCATTTGCTGGCGATGTTTGTGGCGGTTATCACGCCTGCATTGCTGATTTGTCAGGCTTTGGGCCTGCCTGCACAGGATACACAGCATATTATCAGCATGTCGCTGTTTGCCTCCGGCGTCGCCTCGGTACTGCAAATAAAAACCTGGGGGCCGGTAGGCTCGGGGCTGCTGTCGATTCAGGGCACCAGCTTTAACTTTGTCACGCCGCTGATAATGGGGGGCATGGCGTTAAAAAACGGCGGAGCGGACGTGCCAACGATGATGGCCGCCCTGTTCGGTACACTGATGCTGGCTTCCGTTACCGAAATGGCGCTTTCTCGCGTGTTGCACCTGGCACGCCGTATCATTACGCCGCTGGTTTCCGGCATCGTAGTGATGATTATCGGATTGTCGCTGATTCAGGTCGGTCTCACCTCTATCGGCGGGGGGTTTGCCGCCATGAGCGACCACACCTTTGGTGCACCAAAGAACCTGCTGCTGGCCGGTGCCGTGCTGTTAGTCATTGTTTTACTGAACCGACAGCGTAATCCCTATTTGCGCGTAGCTTCTCTGGTTATCGCCATGGCCGTTGGTTATTTGCTGGCCTGGGTGATGAATATGCTGCCCACCGGGAACGCCCCGGCTACCCAGCCGTTGATTGCCATACCCACGCCTTTTTATTACGGGCTGGGCATCGACTGGAATCTGCTGATCCCGCTGATGCTGGTATTTATGGTGACCTCCCTGGAAACCATCGGCGATATTACTGCCACTTCTGACGTTTCAGAGCAGCCGGTCAGCGGGCCACTCTACATGAAGCGGCTGAAAGGCGGCGTGCTGGCAAACGGGCTGAATTCATGCGTATCTGCGCTGTTTAATACCTTCCCCAACTCTTGTTTTGGTCAGAACAATGGCGTGATCCAGCTGACCGGCGTCGCCAGCCGTTATGTCGGTTTTGTGGTGGCGCTGATGCTGATCGTGCTGGGACTTTTCCCGGCGGTCAGTGGCTTTGTACAGCATATTCCTGAGCCGGTGCTGGGCGGCGCGACCATCGTGATGTTTGGCACCATCGCCGCTTCGGGCGTGCGCATCGTTTCACGCGAGCCGCTGAATCGTCGGGCCATTATGATTATTGCGCTGTCGCTGGCGGTTGGGTTGGGCGTTTCACAGCAGCCGCTGATCCTGCAATTTGCGCCAGAATGGCTGAAAACACTGCTTTCTTCCGGTATCGCCGCTGGGGGCATTACGGCCATCGTCCTGAATTTGCTTTTCCCTCAGGAGAAGTAGCGTAAATGGCAGAGGTGAGCGCCCTCTGCCGCCTTTCCAGGGTTGAGCTTCGTGCATAAATCAGGCATAACACCCCTTAATAAAAGCGCACAGGGATAGCTCATGAAATCTGTTGGAAAAGTTCTTCTTTCGCTGCTGGTTATCCTGCTGGCGATTGTCATCATCGTGTATTTGCTTTTGGGAACACGCTGGGGAGCCAGCTGGCTCAGTCGCACCCTTAGCCAGCACAGCACTTACCAACTTGTCGTAGGCCGGCTGGAACATAATTTTTCCACGCCATCACACCTGATTCTGCATGACGTCTCGTTCGGCCGTAAAACTAAACCTGCTATTTTGGTGGCAAAAAAAGTCGATTTAGGGTTGGGCATTGCATCGTTCTCCCGGCCCCTGCATTTTGCCAGCATCGTGCTCAGTCAGGGCACGTTAAGGGCTACCGATAAGACCAGTCAGCTGCCTCTTTCCGCCGAGCGTTTCCAGCTAAGTGACATGGCCGTTGACAGCTACCACAATGCGCTGCCTTTGAATGCACAGCATGTAAATGGCGGCGTGATGCCGTGGCAACCCGAGGCTACCAGCTTTATTGGCCATAACGCCCGTTTTCAGTTCAGTGCCGGTTCGCTAAATTTTAAAGGCGTACCTGCCAGTAATGTCCTGCTTGAAGGCCATGTTACGCCCCAACAGCTGGTGATAAGCAATCTGGGCGCCGATGTGGCGCGAGGGTCGATAACGGCCAGCGCACAGCGTGACGAACAGGGCAGCTGGCAAGTCAGCACGTTAAGGCTGAGCAATCTGCGTTTACAAAGCAGCAAAACGCCTGCCGGGTTTTTACAGCCTTTACTGACGCTGCCCGCCGTACATTTCGGGCGGGTCGATGTGACCGATGCACGGTTAGAAGGGAAGGACTGGGCAGTAACCGATCTTAATCTGACGCTGAAAAATATGACGCTGCGTGAAGGCAGCTGGGAAAGCGACGACGGCTCGCTGTCGATGAATGCCAGCAGTTTTGTGAACGGCACGCTGCTGCTGAACGATCCTATCGTCAATATGAGCTTTTCGCCGCAGGGTATCGCGCTGACGCAGTTTAGCTCCCGCTGGGTAAACGGAGTCATCCGTGCTTCGGGCAACTGGACGCGCCGCGATAAAAAGCTGACGCTGGATGAAGCGGTTATCGCCGGGCTGGAGTACACGCTGCCGCAAAGCTGGCGGACATTCTGGCTGAGCCGTCTGCCGGAGTGGCTCCAGGCGGTGGAAGTGATAAAGCTGAACGTCAGTCATAACCTGATTATTGATGTCGATCCGGCCTTTCCTTTTCAAATGACCTCGCTGGAGGGTAACGGCAGCAATCTGCAGCTGGTGCGTGACCGGGAATGGGGGATCTGGGGCGGCAACCTGAGCTTTAATGCGGCGGAAGCAACGTTTAACCGTGTGGATCTGCGTCACCCTTCTCTCGCCCTGACGGCGGATGACAAGGTCATCAACGTAACGGAGATGAGCGCCTTTCCCCGCAGCGGCATCATTGAGGGGCTGGCAACGGTCTCGCAGCAGCCGCAACGCGCATTTACGCTTTCACTCCATGGCCGTGAAACGCCGCTGAATCTGTTGCAGGATTGGGGATGGCCAGCGGTTCCTCTTGATGAAAACGGTGAGCTGATCCTGAAAATGCAGGGCAGCCTGGCGAAAGACGCGCCGCTGAAGCCGTCCGTTGACGGCACGCTTTCTGCCGTGGCGGGTGATAAGTCGATACAGCAAACCGTGCAGGCGGGCAATCTGAGCAGCAGGTAAAAACGCCGCCCTTAGCGGACTATATGATTAACCCGTATTCGCAACGTAGCGCGGTTAATGTATAGTCCGCTTTTTTACGGAGGAACCATGCTGACCAACTCATCCATTCGTCTCAATAAATACATTAGCGAGAGCGGTATCTGTTCTCGTCGCGACGCCGATCGCTATATCGAACAGGGAAATGTCTTTATTAACGGCAAGCGGGCCGCCGTTGGCGCGCAGGTTTTTGCCGGTGACGTGGTGAAAGTGAACGGTCAGCTTATCGAACCGCGCGATGAAGAAGACCTGGTTTTTATTGCCCTGAATAAACCCGTTGGCATTATCACCACCATGGAAGAAGGCGAACGGGATAATATCAGCGATTTCGTTAACCACAGCAAACGCGTTTTCCCTATCGGCCGACTGGATAAAGATTCACAGGGCCTGATTTTTCTGACCAATCACGGCGATTTAGTGAATAAGATCCTGCGCGCCGGAAACAATCACGAAAAAGAATATGTGGTTACGGTAAATAAACTGGTTACGGATGAGTTTATTGAGGGGATGAGCGCGGGCGTGCCGATGCTGGGTACGGTGACGCTAAAGTGTAAAGTACAAAAGGAAGCCCCCTTCGTTTTCCGCATCACGCTGGTGCAGGGACTTAACCGCCAAATTCGCCGCATGTGTAAGCACTTTGGCTATGAGGTCACTAAGCTCGAACGCACAAGGATTATGAACGTCAGCCTGAAAGGGCTGCCTTTGGGCGAGTGGCGTGACTTAACGGAAGACGAGCTGAGCGAGCTGTTCAGCCTGATCGAGGACTCCTCGTCTGAGGCAAAGCCAGCCAAAAAAACGCCGGCTAAAGCCAAACCCGCCGCCCTGAAGAAACCGGCAGGCGGGCCGAAGGGCGGCGACAAGGGCAGCAAAGAAGGCGCAAAAACGCCGGGCAATCTGGCTTCCCGCAAGCGCTTTACCCAACCGGGCCGCAAGAAAAAAGGCCGTTAAGGCATATTCGATCCGGCTGGCTCCAGCGGGCCATCCGGATCGGCGGGCAGGACAATGTAAACGCCTTCAAATACCGCGCCGCATACCTCATTGCCAAACAGTTCCACTTCCAGCTGCACGCGCGCCTTGCGACCCCGGGCCAGCCTGTCCAGATCGCCGCTCAACGATCCCAGATCCGCTACCGCGCCAGGCCTGCCGCTGATGGGGTGGCTGTAGCGGATATGCGCATCTGCCAGAATGATGGTGCCGCCTAAATGCCGCTCGCGTAGCAGCAGTCAGATTAGTCCCCAGCCGGTTAGTGTCGCCAGCGAAAACAGGCTTCCTGCAAACAGCGTATGATGAGGATTCTGGTTACCGGTTTCCGGCATCGTGGTAATAAATTTTTGACCGGTATACTGCAAAATACGCACGCCCATTTTTTCGCTGAGCGGAATATGCTCGTACCAGGCCTGCTGCAGCTGCCCGCACCAGTCGGCCCGATGCAGAATATCGTCCAGCGTAATCACCGGCTTAATCATTAAAAAGTGGCGGACCGGCGTGGTCTGCGGCACGGTAATTTCACCCTGGTTAACGTAGCCAAGCTTGGCAAAAAACTCGACGGCATCTTCTCGGGCGCTACACACCACGCGCTTGGCCCCCTCCTGACGCGCCACGGATTCCAGCGTCATGGCGACCAGCGTGCCCAATCCTTTCCCCTGCACGGCAGGATGTACGGCAAGAAAGCGGATAGCCGCTTCGTTATCCGCATTAATATAGAGTCGTCCGGCCGCCACCGGAGCACCGTTTTCATCGACAACCATTTGGTGATGCGCAAACGCATCCCAGGCATCCCGTTCCGATCCTTTTGGCTGGCGCAGCGGTTTGCGCAGCATTTCCCAACGAAACTGGTAGTAAATATCCAGCTCTTCTGCGGTTTCAGGTACACGAAGATGATACATAAAGTGGTTCTCTCTTTCCGGGGCGCCCGTTGGCCTTTCCGGCCGCTTCATACCTGGAGCCAGAACGTCACCGGCCCATCGTTAACCAGCGCTACCTGCATATCCGCCGCAAAGCGACCCGTCTCGGCGACAAGGCCCTTTTCGCGACAGCAGGTGACAAAATAGTCATATAACCGCTCGGCGTCCGCCGGCGCCGCACCACCTGAAAAGCCCGGACGCATGCCTTTTTGCGTATCGGCGGCCAGCGTAAACTGCGATACCACCAGCACGCTGCCGCCCGCCTGCTGTACGTTGAGGTTCATTTTACCGTTCTCATCGCTGAAAATACGGTAGCCCAAAACGCGATCGCACAGCCGCTGCGCTTTTTGTTCGTCGTCGCCTTTTTCCACGCCCAGTAAGATTAGCAATCCCGGGCCGATTTCACCGATGGTCTGACCGGCTACCGTCACGCTGGCGCTCAGCGCCCGTTGAATTAAGGCAATCATTTTCTTCCTTCTCTTCTTCCTGCCTGAGCTGGCGATAGTCGTCCAGCGAGGCGGTTATCTCTGCTCCCAGTAAGACAATACACCATGTCCAGTAAACCCACAGAAACAGAATAGGGATAACCGCCAGCACGCCATAGATAAGCTGGTATGAGGGAAACATCGTAACATAGAGCGCGAAACCTTTTTTCCCCAACTCAAACAGCAGCCCCGCTACCAGCGCACCAACCAGCGCATCTTTTCCGGGCACCTGCCGCGTCGGCACGATACTGTAGAGCAGCCAGAAGGAAAGCCAGGAAAGCAGCAGCGGGAAAATACGCAGGCCGTAGTCGATTAGCCCGCTGACGCCGCTGACCGAGGCCCAGCGCAGCGACAGGAGGTAGGAGCTGAGTCCTAAGCTGGCGCCCGCCAGCAGAGGGCCGAGCGTCAGGATCATCCAGTAGACGGCAAAAGAGTAAACGATGGGTCTTTTACGTTTGCTGCGCCAGATAACGTTTAGCGCGCTGTCGATGGAATACATCAGCAGCAGCGCCGTCACCATCAGCCCACAGGCGCCTACTGCCGTCATTTTATTGACGTTAGCGACAAACTGCTCCAGATAGCTCTGGATCACCGTGCCGGAAGATGGCACGAAGTTCTGAAAAATGAACACCTTGAGCTGTCTGCTGATATCAGAAAAAGCCGGGAACGCGGCGAAAAGCGCAAACACTACCGCTATCAGCGGCACCAGCGACAGCAGCGAAACGTAGGCAAGATGCCCTGCCAGCAGCGTCATGCCATCCTCATCAATACGCTGCCACAGCAGTTTTACCCAGCGCCAGGTAGCACGCAGACGGTGTCGATAAGGGTTAGTCGGCCGCATTAGCGAAAAAGGCCGGTATAGTGGTCGCGTCAAAAACGGGGACGCTCTGAATACCCAGCGCCTGCGCCGCGTCGATATTTTCCTGATTATCGTCAAAGAAAATAGCCTGGTCGGCGGGGAATCCCTCTTCGCTAAGCACCTGCTGATAGATGCGCACTTCCGGCTTACGCATCCCCATTTCCTGCGAGAGATAGAGCTTGTCCGCCGCGCTTTGCACCTCAGGGTATTGCGATGGCCAGAAACGCTGATGCAGCCGGTTGGTATTGGATAAAATCACCACCCGATCGCCGCGCGCGCGCAGCTGGTTCATAATACGAAGCGTATCCGCCCTGACGTCCACAAATACAGCCTGCCAGCCTGCGGTGAATTGTTCGAAGCTCAGCGCCAGCCCCAGCTGCGCACAAAGCTGTTCGGCAAAGTCTTCGTCGCTGATTTCTCCCCGTTCATGACGATGAAAGTTTTCGTCCATCGTAAAGCGGCTTTGCAGCGTGGCCAGCGGCACGCGTCCCAGATCGCTCCAAACGCCCAAAACCCGGTTGAAATCAATATCAACAATGACGTTACCTAAATCAAAGATATACAGCATAGCCATCTCCATTTGTTCCGGTAGGGTATTCACTCTAGCGGTAAAAAGAGAAGCTGAACAGGGCGGGGTTTTGAAATCTGGAAGGAAGGTTCTGGCGACGAAAAAAAACAGGGCCGGAAAGCTCCGGCCCTGTATTACAGCTTACAAAAAAGCGATTAGCCTTCTTTGCCGCCGCGTGATGCGCGTTTACGATCGTTTTCAGTCAGGTGACGTTTACGGATACGTACGGACTGCGGGGTCACTTCTACCAGCTCGTCGTCATCGATAAATTCAATCGCCTGCTCCAGCGTCATCTTGATAGCAGGTACCAGCGTAGTCGCTTCATCCGTACCAGAAGCACGCATGTTAGTCAGCTTCTTACCGGTCAGACAGTTAACCGTCAGGTCGTTAGAACGGCTATGAATACCGATAACCTGGCCTTCATAGACTTCTGCACCGTGACCCAGGAACAGCTTGCCGCGATCCTGCAGGCTGTACAGGGCGAAAGCTACTGCTTTACCCTGGCCGTTAGAGATCAGCACGCCGTTCTGACGCTGGCCAACTTCGCCCGGACGGATATCGTCGTAGTGGCTGAAGGTGGAGTACAGCAGGCCGGTACCGGAAGTCATGGTCATGAATTCGTTACGGAAACCGATCAGGCCACGGCTTGGGATCACGTAGTCAAGACGCACGCGACCTTTACCATCCGGATCCATGTTTTTCATGTCCGCTTTACGTTCGCCCATCGCCTGCATCACAGAGCCCTGATGCTGCTCTTCGATATCCAGGGTGACGTTCTCGAACGGCTCCTGCTTACGACCGTCA
>Ga0157358_1000803_pt1 | contig 13482 bp, 15 predicted proteins | sample AttcapACBM2_FD_111484 | JGI IMG/M metagenome (GOLD analysis project Ga0157358, IMG submission 111484) | Fungus gardens microbial communities from leaf cutter ant in Botucatu, State of São Paulo, Brazil - Atta capiguara ACBM2 | ecosystem: Host-associated > Fungi > Mycelium > Unclassified ...
AAGCCTGCGGAAAAGTGGGTGATCATCACCGCATTTCGCTGCCAGGTTCCCTTCTCTGCCATCCAGCGCAGCTCGATAGTAGCGTAGGCGACGACAATCAGTAAGACCGTCAGCCAGTGGAAAAGAATTTGCGAACCCCGATATTTCTTCAGCATAGATAAACTTCCGTCACTATTTTTTTGCGTCACTATACCAGTTAATTATTAGATGTTTATTAGGAGTTTACTGGATCATTATGACAGGCCATGCCGCTTAAACACTGAGGCTGATGCAGGCTAATCTGCCTCAAACTGAATGCAACGCAGAGTCAGCATGCTGGCACAGCGAAGCCTGCGGTTTGAGGCTGAATAGCGCTGGCACATTTTAACAAAAACCTGCAGGGCACGATTCAGTCAAAGGCATTCAATAATACTGAAAGGTCGTGATAGATTGACAATCTGGAAGATAAATCACGGGTGATCAATGTTTTACATTTCGGAAGTAAACAAAAGTGATTCTGAATTAGGTTGTCTGGTGAATGAACTCGATATTTTTTTAGCAGAACTTTATCCCGCCGAGAGTAATCATTCGCTGGACTTATCAACCGTCAGTGATGAAAACCTCCGTTGTCTGATGGTCAGAGATAAAGAAGGTGTTCCAGCGGGGTGTGGTGCTGTGCTCTTTAAGGAAGCTGGCTTTGGTGAAATTAAGCGCGTTTATATCCGCCCTGAGTTCAGAGGCCGTAAGCTGGGAGAACTTATCGTCGGGTCTCTGGAGCAGCTTGCGCGGGAGAATCGGTGCCATCAGTTACGACTGGAAACGGGCATTCATCAACAACCTGCTATAGCACTCTATCGCAGATGCGGATATGAGGTGTGTGACCCTTTCCCCCCTTACCTTGCAGACCCACTGAGCATTTTCATGCGTAAGAATATCCAGTGAATCGCGGAAGCATATCAGGCTTTTAGTTCATTGCTTCTTTAGCATTCAGCGCTGCGGGTATAAGAAGTTTATGATTTAACACAGCGATAAATCTTAAACTTAATCTAATGTTCATCGTGTAAAATGACGAAAGCACGCGGCTGACACGCTGTGTGCTGCTATAAATACACTCCGCACTGGAACGGTTAGCCGGCCCTGTGAGAATGTTTCTTTAAGTCAAATCCGCGCCCTGCCGCCATGACCCGCCTGCGCTTCGCTTAACTTTAGTGCCATCCTAAATAAGAGTAAAAATAACGCGCGTTATCGTAACCTTAGAACTCTACATTTCTCATGCAAAAACAGTAACTTCTCCTCTCATTAGAGTTCGCCTATGCTGGCTGCTCACTACATTTTGCGTCAGAGGGATTTGCTATGTTTAATGTGCCCGCAACCTACAGTGCAGAGGCTGTTGAGTGCCTTTACGAAGTTATCGACATACTCAATCTGAACGGCGCACGATGCCACGTTATCTTTGACAGTCAGGCGTCCCGCGCCGCGGTGATAGAAGCAGATACAACAGAGCAACTCGGCGAAATGCGCTACCCTGTGCTGGCTGTGCTGGAGATGGAGCGCGTCACCAGCATTAATACCCTGTTGCGTATTAAATCGTTCTGGACCGATTCAGACGGCGCTCATCCTGAAATAGCGTCAGGCAACCTGGCGAACGCGTTATATAAAGCGCTGACGATGAAGAAGCATATTACGCTGGTGGGATTGTAAAGCAGCCTAAAGCCCGTGCGGTGCGGGCTTGCTATAGTGTGCAGTGACAGGCCTGACAGCACGCATCCACGCATTACACCTGAACGTTGCTTTTCAGAGATATCCGTCTTTTCCGCCTTACACTGCCGCAGGTCATATTTTCACGTGCTTTAACCCCCACGCCTTATTGCCAGACATCTCAACCTGTTTTAATGCTCTTTTACCTGCTTCCCTCCGCTTCAGATAAATGCCCTGACCAGTAGCACGGCGCACATCACCCATATCACGATAAACACGCCTGCCGTTATGCGACTGACCGGACGTCTGCTGGCCTGCGCTGCGGTTTCCCGATGCTCACGCATGACTTCGGCTGGAATAAGACGCACCACCAGCATGATGCCCAATGGCACGATGATCAGGTCATCGAGGTAGCCGATGAGGGGAATGAAGTCGGGAATCAAATCGATGGGGGAAACGGCATAGGCAGCGACAATCAACGCCAGCACTTTAGCCAGCAACGGCGTCCGGGGATCGCGGGCGGCAAGCCATACCGCGTGTACATCCCGTTTAATGTTTTTCGCCCACGTTTTGGCGTCAGCGATAAATCTGATTGTCATCAGGGTGCTTTTCCATAGTCAGGGCAATCGGCTTTACGCATCTGCATCGCTGCACCTTTGATACTCGCGCTGTGTGTTGAAAACGATCTTACTCATCAATTCTTCGCATCAGGGATGTTTGCATCCCACAATTTCATCACGGCTGATACCGCCGCATCCAGCTCTTTACCGCTTGCCCCATCCCGGGCTTCTGTTGACAGGCCGAGTTCAAAACTGTGGAGAGTGATGGCCAGCGCCCGCACGTTTGTATCGGCAGCCAGCTGTCCCGCCTCTTTCGCTCTTGTGACGCATCGCAAAAATCCCGCCCTTGTCCGTTCGCGTTGCACCGCCAGAATTTTACGGATGTGATCATTCGCGGGTGAACAGGTATTTACGGACAACGCAATCAGGCAGCCGCTGGGATGCCCCGGTTCTGTCTGCATTTTTGCCGAACGGCGCAATGCCAGTTCGACAGCTTCACGAGGTTCAGGCGTGTCAACCCACAGGCAATTGTTAACCTGGCCGTAAGTCGACGCATAGCATTCAACCACTTCTTCAAACAGCGCCTCTTTTGAACCAAACGCTGCATAAAAACTCGGTGCAGTAATGCCGTTACCAAGGTTCGACTTGAGCATGGCAAGCGAGGTGGACTCGTAGCCATACTGCCAGAAAAGGGTCATCGCCTGACGAATGGCCTCATCACGATCAAATGTCCGTGGACGTCCCATCTGAGCCATATCCGCTCCTGTTTGTACATGTCAGATATAAATACTAATCGATACATATGTGCTTGACAAGGCTCATGCCGGTCTATAGCTTCATATATATACCAATCGATACATTAATCAGAAAATCTTTTGCCACAAGGTTTTCACGCTATCAATGATTTAAAAGAGGCTCACGTGCACACCACTTCAGAATTCAGTGAAACCACAATCCAGCGGGGTCTGCCTCTGGCTTCCCTGCTGGCCTTTGCCATGACAGGCTTTATTGCCATCCTGACAGAGACGCTGCCGGCAGGTCTGCTTCCGGAAATCGGAGAAGGCCTGGGTGTTACCCAGGTAATGGCGGGCCAGCTGGTCAGTATTTATGCGCTGGGATCGCTGCTTGCGGCGATCCCGTTAACGGTGCTGACCAGTGGATGGCGGCGTAAAAAAGTGCTGCTGCTTGCCGTCGGCACTTTTTTGATTTTCAACACCATTACCACCCTGTCATCCAGTTACTGGCTGACGATGGCGGCCCGTTTTATGTCGGGTGTGGCAGCCGGACTGGCATGGGGGATCCTGGCGGGCTATGCACGCCGCCTCGTTCCTGCTGCGTTGCAGGGGCGCGCACTGGCTATTGCTATGGTGGGTATTCCTGTTGCTCTTTCACTGGGTACACCGGCAGGCGCATGGCTGGGCAGCCTGATGGGATGGAGAGTGCCGTTTGGGATTATGGCAGCCCTGGCCGTGATTCTGTTTATCTGGACATGGATCGCGGTGCCTGACCTGCCTGGGCAGCAGTCTGGTCGTCGCCTCCCTGTGTGGAAAGTTTTCCTGATGCCCGGCGTCACACCCGTTCTGGCGGTTATCTTTCTGTGGATGACGGCACACAACATTCTTTACACGTTTATCGGCCCGTTCCTGCAGCTGTCGGGACTGGCTGCAAACGTGGGGCTCATTCTGCTGGTTTTTGGCATTGCGGCACTTATTGGCATCTGGATTACCGGAATGCTGGTGGATCGCCATCTGCGCAATCTGGTTCTGCTCAGCCTTGCGGCCCTGGCGGTTGTCTCTGTGGTGCTTGCAGCAGGCATGCGGGAACAGGTTGTTGTCTATCTGGCCGTCATCGTCTGGGGATGGTCGTTTGGCGGCGCGTCAACCCAGATGCAGACCGCCGCCGCCGACTCGGCGGGCAATCATGTCGATGTCGTTCAGGCGATGGTAACGACCGCATGGAATCTGGCCATTGCCAGCGGTGGCGTCGCTGGCGGGCTGCTGCTCAATAATGCCGGTGCTGAATCATTCCCCTGGGCGCTTCTGGCCTTTATGGCTGTTGCGTTTGTCATCGCCTGGCGCGCGAAAAAGCACGCTTTCAGGCCTGGCGCCAGAGGCGGTTCAGTCAAGTCGTAACCGCGTAAATTGTCTGAAATCACGCGACTCTTTCACCTGCTTTGCAATCTGCGACAGGGATGTCCGCCTGAAAACGCTGAGCAGAATGGCGTTCTTGCGTTGCCTGAAATGTTTTAACCCGGCGCAGTGGTGCAACCACGCGCCGGTCAGACATCGGTGATGACTCTTCTCTGACACCAGCCGCGTGATGACTGAGTCAGTCTGAACAACATCACGGTTTCATTATTTTTTGAATAATCCATTCACAGAATATTTGCATCGACTGGGTCATTTTTCGGGCTTTCTGCCATGTTAACCAGTAACCATCATTGCCTGAATAAATATCAAAAGGCCTGACAAGCTGTCCGCGTTTTATTTCCGTTTCAAACATAATATCAGGTGCCAGTGCGATGCCACCGGTGATCAGGACAGCATCAATAATCAGACGTGATGAATCGAAAACTGGACCGTTAACTCTGAATGAGGGTATGCCTGCTGCCACAAACCAGTTATCCCACTCGTCATGACGATAAGATCGTAATAATGTCTCACCGATGATATCCGCAGGCTTTGCCAGCCTCTTTGCTGTTTCAGGTCGGCACAATAGCGTCAGCGGTGCATCAAACAGAAGTTGATTATGTGATGATGCCCAATTGCCAGAACCAAATCTTATAGCGAAATCGACGCCCTCTCCGGCAATGCTCACAACGTTGTTGTTGGTCTGAATACTCAGCTCGATAGCAGGATGTTGCTGCTGGAAATCTTCGATTTTTGGCAGCAGCCAGCCCAGCGCGAAGGTACCCACACAGGATAGCGTCAGAGCCTCCCTGAAGTGCCCGCCTTCAAACTGGCGATAGGCTTTCTCAATACGATGAAATTGTTCTGAAATTTCAGAAAAAAGCAGCCGGGCTTCATCGGTTAATTCAAGGCCGCGTGAAAGTCTTTTAAATAACGTCACACCTAATCTTTCTTCGAGCAGCCTGACCTGCTGGCTGACAGCAGCCTGAGAAACGAAGAGCTCCATGCCTGCACGAGTGAAGTTGAGGTGACGGGCAGAAGCTTCAAATGCGCGCAGAGCATTGAGCGGGATATCACTTTTCAATGCTGACCCCAGAAAAAGTTATGACAGACATCAATTTATACCGTTTTTTCTCATCGTGAAATTGATTTATTTTGGCGCACATAACTTAAGCGAAGCGAAGTCTTTCAGCGTGTTTTGTTTGGCACCATGATGTTATTAATCTCAGAACAAGGTGATTCCTGATGGTAAATTTTAAAGTAAGTCTGACCAGCCTGTTACTGATCGCAACAGCAGGTTGTTCTGTGTCAGCCTGTGCTGCTTTTAACCAGCAAACCCTGACGAGCCAGCTTGAAACACTTGAAAGTAAATCAGGAGGAAGACTCGGCCTGGCCGTCATTGACACAGCGGATGGTTCGAAATATGCATGGCGTGGCAATGAAAGATTTCCACTCTGCAGCACAAGTAAAGTGATGGCGGTTGCAGCGATATTAAAGAAAAATGAACGTGACCCTCATCTGCTTGATAAGAAAATTCATATTAGTAAAAGTGACATGGTAAATTATAACCCTGTTACCCGGAAGCATATTGACTCATATATGTCAGTCGCTGAGCTGAGTGCAGCGGCGCTGCAATACAGCGATAACGCCGCGATGAATAAACTCCTTTCCTATCTGGGTGGTCCGCAGCAGGCCACGCACTTCGCCCGGACAATCGGTGATAAGGATTTTCGTCTGGACAGAAACGAGCCGGGGCTTAATACCGCCATCCCCGGCGATGAGCGCGATACAACGACACCTTCAGCGATGGCTGAAAGCCTTAAAAAAGTGGTTCTGGGTACGGCGCTTAAGGAAGAGCAGCGAGCGAAACTTTCAGACTGGATGAAGGGGAATACTACCGGTTCTGACAGTATTAAAGCGGGTCTTCCGGACGACTGGATTGTGGCAGATAAAACAGGCAGTGGAGACTACGGTTCTACAAATGATATCGCCGTTATCTGGCCAAAAAATCACGCACCTGTCATCCTCACCACTTACTTTACACAGCGCGATAAAGATGCGGCCACACGCAAAGACGTACTCGCCAGTGCAGCAAAACTGGTGGCCGACGCAGTCGATAAATAGTCAATGCTGAAAGTTGACGATTCAGTACGGAAAACGGCTCAGCGTGAGCCGATTTCTCTCTTGCCCCCCAGTTAATCATTAACAGGCGAATCCAGTGTTTACGCCCCCCTCGCCGTGTGTAACCTGATTCATAAAGGTCAGCCCACATTGATAACGATTTTTCCAAACGCACCATTGTCAAGTTGATCCAGTGCCTGCATAAGTTCGCTGAAGCTGTACGTTTTATCGATAACCGGCTTCAGTTTAATGCAGTCAACAGCCCTGACGAGATCTTCAAGCGCACGACGGTGACCCACACCAATGCCCTGCACCGTGGGTGACTTAAGCAGCAGCATCGATCCGGAAACAGTGATATCGTCAGTGTCCATCATGCCAATCAGAGAGATTCGTCCATGAGAAGCCACGGCACGGACAGAATCTGCCACGTTACGTCCTCCTACAGTATCCACCACGTGATCGATGCCACGTTCGCCAGTCAAACGATGAACCGCGTCGACCCAATCCTCTTTCTTACGGTTAATACCGTGATCGGCACCGAGCGCTTTCGCAGCAGCCAGCTTCTCATCGCTGGATGAAGTGATAAACACCTCAGCGCCCACCGCTTTAGCAATCTGTAATGCAAAAAGCGCCACGCCACCGGTTCCCTGAATCAGTACGGTTTCGCCAGCCCGCAGACCTCCGCGTTCAACCAGTGCGAACCAGGCTGTCAAACCTGCACAGACCAGCGTGCTGGCTTCCGCATCAGAAAGCGACTGCGGTGATTTCACCAGCCACGCTTCATTCATGATCACGTATTCAGCAAGTACTCCCTGAAACGCATAGCCTATTGTGTCGTAGCGCGGGTTTCTGGCAGTGTTGGGAAGTTTTCCGTCTATCCAGTCCGGGAAAAAGGTGGAGATAACACGTTCTCCGGGACTGAAGCGGGTTGTGCCCGGCCCGACAGCCTCCACCACACCGGTCATGTCCGATCCTGGGGTAAAAGGCATCGGCAACCCGTTACCCATTCCACCTTCAATAATGACCTTGTCCCGGAAGTTGAGTGAAACGGCGCTGACCCGGACGAGCACTTCGTTCTGCCCTGGCAGAGGGATCTCTGCTGAAATCATTTTCAGGTTCTGACGACCAGGCTGGTCTGATGTCCAGCGTTTCATTGTGCGATTCATAGTGGTTCCTGCGGTTAATATTTCATAGTCAGGATTCTAGCATTGCTATTTATTTGACAGTGGCGATAGTATTTCCGGTTATTGATTCCTGAATGGCGACAATATGAAAAGCGAGATGAATACTATTCCTGTTTTTGTGGCTGTCGCGGAGTCGGTGAGTTTTTCGCAGGCAGCTGAAAAACTGCACGTCACACGCTCAGCCGTTGCTAAAACCATTTCCCGACTTGAAGAAAGGCTTGGCGTTACGCTTTTCAACCGCACAACCCGCAGCCAGAGCCTGACTGCTGAGGGCACGCTCTATTATGAATCCTGCCGTCGGGCGCTGGATGAGATCAACAGGGCAGAAGATATTCTGGAAGGCGGTAAGCTTCAGGTAAGCGGAAAACTCAGAGTTTCTGTGCCGGTTCTGCTTGGACAAATGTGTGTGTCACCCATCCTCTTGACGCTGGCGAAACAACATCCCGGACTTGAACTGGAAATATCGTTCAGCGATCGGCCAGTGGATTTGCAGGAAGAGGGATTTGACCTGGCCGTTAGAATCGGCGTACTGCCTGACAGCAGTAGTCTTGTCGCACGGTATCTTGGATCTCATAGCATGGTTTTCTGCGCCTCACCTGGATATCTTCGGGATGCAGGCGAGCCGATTTCACCGGATGAACTGAATCAGCACGCCGCCGTGGCTTACATCCGTTCCGGACGCATTCTTAAGTGGCGCATTAAAAATGAAAAGGATGAAATAACAGATTTAATCCCTCCAGCCAGATTCACAATGGATGATATGCAGGCGGTCAGAGACATTACTGTAGCTGGCGGTGGTATCGCCTCACTGCCTTACTGGCTTGTACGGGAAGAACTTGCGACTGGCAGCCTGACAGAAATATTAAAAGACCGGTCGGCTGGAAGCTGGCCTGTCTATGCGGTATGGCCGCGTACGCCTCATCTCACACTGAAAGTCAGACTGGCCGTGGATAAACTGGTGAGTGATTTTCCGTCAATGATGGCGACGCTTTGAGGTTTGGTTTCATGTCTGACTTAAGCCTCAGCGGTTGTTGATTTGATAATTTTCATAGCATGCCAGTTCACCTCTGTATGACCTGTCAGTTTATTGTTATTCACTAAACCAGTCCTGAAATCCCGATATTGCCGCCGGCATAATGTCGCGTGCGCGTTCCATGATGAGGTTTTCCGCATGACGTAAACCGTTAAGCGGATGCGATGCTTCACTTACAGCAAGAGCTATATCAGAAGCATCAAGCATTGCCAGATTGACGCCGACGCCGACAGGTGGTATCAGGTGAGCCGCATCTCCGATGAGCGTGATGCCCGGACGCGGTGCCCAGCCAAAATCCACAGGCAGGCTATGAATCGGACGTCTGACATACTCACCGGTTGCGCTGAGGACAGACTGCAGGGAGGAATCCCAGCCCTGGTAACTTGTGCGTACATAAGAGGAAATATCCTGTCGCGCGATATTTTGATCGATAACATCAATGTCACGCTTCATGGCCGCGTAAACGCAAATCCTTCCGCCTCCATTACGTTGTGTAATCAGAGCCTCAGAGCCGCCAAAACTGAAAGCGGTTCCTTTTCCTGCAATACTATCGATTCGTCCTGAGGGTTGATTAATCCACCCCTCAAAAAAGGTTATGCCCGAATAGCGTGGGCGTTCGGGCGTAAGATAAGCTCTGACCCGTGACCAGGCCCCGTCGGCGCCAATAACAATGTCAGCTTCATAGCGGCTGCCGTTTCGGAACATCAGTCCATGATTTTTTTTCAGGCCATAATCCATATAATGAAGTTTATGACCCCATTGAATGGTTTTGGGTGAGAGTGCCCCCTGAAGAAGATTTTTTAGCTCGCCGCGATCAATCTCAGGTTTATCTATTTCACCTTCCGGCGTGTGTGTATCCTCCTCCATTTCTCCGGTACGGTGGTTAATCATTCGGCTTTGCTGATCTTCATGCCTTGCAATTTTCCGGAACTGCTGGAGTAAGCCAGCTCTGCGCAGTGCTTCCTGACCACTATCAGGATGCAAATCCAGTGATCCACCCTGACTCCGATCTGAGTCAGCGGACGCTTCCTCAAATACTGTGACGTCAAAGCCATTCTGCTCGAGTATGACTGCCGCAGTGAGTCCTGCAGGGCCCCCGCCGATAATGGCAATAGAAATGTTGTCAGGCATGATTTTTCTCAACGCAGTAAATCGTATACTCTATAACCACAAAGTTGATACATCAACATCAGGACAGGTTAAATGATGAATTCCACTGAGATTTCAGACGAAGAGTGGCTGGCATGGCGCGGATATCGCCGACTGGCAGCCATTATCACGGGGCGTATCGCCAGGGATATCAGTGAAGCCACCGGCTTGTCCGGTCCGGATTTCATGATTCTTATGGAGCTCAGCAATAATCCGCATGCAGGACTCCTTCAGCGTGAACTACAGGAGTACATTGAGTGGGACAAGTCCCGGCTTTCACACCAGCTTTCACGTATGTCTTCACGGGGCCTTGTACACCGAAACCGTAAAAGTCCATCAGGTATTTCGGTAAGCATTACCGACGAGGGTCGCCTGCTCCTCGACAAAGCACGACCGGTGCACGCTGCAAGTGTGCGACGAAATTTTCTTGATCTGTTAACGCCAGAAGATCTCCCTGAACTGATCGCCATTAACGAACGGTTGCGACAGTCCGGGAGCCATATTATGAAATGATGAGACAGGCTTTATCTTCTCCAGCACCGTCTTTTGAAAGACTTTTATCCTGACTGAAAACTCAGTACCTCGCGCGGCTACTACTCAGTCGTGGAAAAGTCGCCTGCGGCGGCAACGCTTCCGGGTCAGCAGGCACGTTGTTCAGCATCCGCAAAAATGACGCAGCCCAGTGATGGCTGTTGTGCATATGCAGGCCTTTCATCAGACGGGCGTGCAGACAGCGCCGTTCGTGTAACGGCATCTGCAGGGCGCGATGGACCGCACTGGCCATAGCATCAGGATCATAAGGATTGACGATGATGGCACCGTCCATCTGCCCGGCGGCACCGGCAAACTGCGACAGGATTAGCACCCCTGGATTTTTCGGGTCCTGCAGTGCGACGTACATTTTGGCCATCAGGCTCATGCCCGCCATGAGCGGCGTGACCAGCGCAACGCGTGAGGCACGATAGATACCGGCCTGCTCTTCCCTGCTGTAAGCGTGAGTCAGATAGTTCACCGGATACCAGTTCATGGTGCCATGCACACCATTAAGTTCTCCACATAGCGCTTCCAGAGCGTGACCGAGTTTTGACGCATCATGTGCGTGTCCGGCTGCCGGCGGCGCAAGCTGCAACAGCGTGATATTTTTCTGGTAACAATCATGCCTCCGCAGCAGCACCTCCAGCGTGCTGATTCGATAAGGCAGTCCTGAACTCTCATCAAGATGACCGCCGCTCAGCACGCTATTTTCGGGCAGACTTTCGCGACACTGAATTTCCATAAAGGCGCAGCTGTTACTCTCTCGCAGAGACTCAACGTCGTCGAGGTCGATCCCGACCGGGAACACACCAACGTTGATGATCCGGCCATGAATACGAAAGCTGTCCGCTTCCAGTCGCTCCAGCCGGAATCCGCTCTCCAGCCAGACGAGGAAGCTATTCATATCCTGCGCGGTCTGAAAGCCAATCAGGTCACAACACAGCAGCGACTCTGTAAACCAGCGCCACTCGGGTATGGTTTCAAACATTCTGCCAGCCGGGAAAGGCTGATGCAGAAAGATGCCGACTGAATTGGGCAGGCCCTCTTCGCGGATATAGCGGGCACAGCCCAGCAGGTGATAATCCTGAATCCAGATAACATCGTCTGGTGTGGCATTTTCACAGATGGCCCGCGCATAGGCTTTATTAATGTTTTTATATTCCTGAAATCCATTGGTGGAAAAACGGGCCATATCCGGACGCTGGTGGAAAACAGGCCAGAGCCCTTTATGAATGTAATTATGGTATCCCTCATTAAGCTCGCCCGGCGTATAGGGGAAGGTCACGGTTTCATACTGATCGTGCTGCTTCGCAACATAGGCTCTTGACGCATCCTGAGAGATAACCGTGCTTTCACCATTCCAGCTAATCCAGAGGCCGCCCAGCCGGGAGAGTATCCCGTCATAAACTGCAGTAAGCGTCGAGCGTTGCGATTGATTATGAGAAACAAGGATAAGGCCTGACATGGTGTGTTCCCTGATTGAAGGCTGTGGACAGGCGATCAAGCCTGGCAGCCTGCGGCTGTTAAGCTGAGGTCGGAGGATAAACTGGAGAAAACCGCTCATGAGTGCGCGCCCTGTCCGCTTAATGCCTGCTGGCGCTTCTGGCGCAGATTGAATCATTAATCCCATCGTGCAGAGTCGTCACCCAGACGCCAGGCAGTGAGGGAAAGGCGATGAATCCGTTACGTTCAAAAAAATCCGGCACGGGTTCACCCATGGCAATAATACGGCGGCAGCCTCTGGCGCCAGGATGAGAAAGACAGCAGTGCAGCAGCCATGATCCAAGCCCGACAAAGCGATACTCCGGCGAGATAAACAGATTCCGGATTACCCAGGTTTCAGCCATGTCAGTGACAACCCGCGCAAAACCGATTTGTCGGCCATTACGATAAAGCCCGAAGCAGAGGCTGTTGTTGAGGGCCAGAATCAGCGCGCGGCTGTCGGGTATCGTTGTACCCAGCCATTGCGCAATCAGACGATAGTTCAGCAGTGACGGATCGGTACTGGCCTCAATAGCATCCCGGAACCACTTGCGGGGCGAAATAAGGCGAAGGCGCTGCTGCTCAGCAAGATCGGCTAATGCCGCCTCGCGGCAGCCCGGTATGGACCAGGGCTTATTGATGCATTTCATTCACGGCTTTCCAATAAGAGGCGCACAAGCGCCCGGTGCCGTTAATTAAACCGGGAGGCCCGTAAAAATGGCGTAAAAAGAGACTGATGAAGTGTAAAAACGCTGCAAAACAATTTCTCGCTGTAGCATCAGTTATCGATCAGGTCGTTGAAAACCAGCCGCTTAATAACCGTTAGCCATGCCGTTTTAGTCCAGGATGGCAATCATGCATCTCCCAGTCCCCGCACTGTTTTGAGAAAATGAGTAGCCGGATAGTTTTGAAATAAAACACAGAAAGATGAAAATTTCTTTTCACCTTTAATTAAACGCTAAGCAATCCATATCCGTAATACCACCTCACAAAAACCTGACCACCCTCATTCTCCTGAATCCTCTTCTTGTATTGAGTAGACCAGTAAATAATAAAGATTGTGCAGTTATTTCCTGTCCCGGCTCGGATCACAAACGGATGCATCATATTTTTCGATGTGAGCGGAGCGATCCTGCAGCGGTAATATTTTGAGAAATTTTAGTGGGGTTATTTATTGCTCTGCTTAAGCAGAGTTTTCATCAGGCAAACCAGCTCATTCTGCTGATTTTGCCCCAGTCGATTAAGGAAATGCGAGTCTACTTTATCGGCGAGGGGCATCGCCTTTATCAAAATTTTTTCGCCCGCTGCAGTTAACGTAATAAATCTCCGGCGTCTGTCTTTCTCGCCTTCCTCGCGCCTGATGAGTGCTTTTTTTTCCATGCGAACCAGCAATTCTGCCAGCGTCGCCTTCGAACTCAGCGCTGCTTCCATTAATTCCATCTGCTCAATGCCTGGTTTGGCTGATACTGCACACAGCACTGCAAACTGCTGTTTAGTGAGATCCGGCAGGTTCTGCTGCCACATAGCTGTATGTTCCTGAAGAAGCTGCCGGGAAAGATGAAAAAACAGGTTGCCTAAATCATTGTTCATACGCCTTTCATTCCCATTCTTCT
>Ga0157358_1000806_pt1 | contig 13452 bp, 14 predicted proteins | sample AttcapACBM2_FD_111484 | JGI IMG/M metagenome (GOLD analysis project Ga0157358, IMG submission 111484) | Fungus gardens microbial communities from leaf cutter ant in Botucatu, State of São Paulo, Brazil - Atta capiguara ACBM2 | ecosystem: Host-associated > Fungi > Mycelium > Unclassified ...
AATATGTGTTAAATATGCTATATGACATTTTCATACTAGAACTTTCTACCTCCTTCCATTGTGACCACATGACTGTGACATCACTTTAAACCCTAACAAAAAAATAAAATGAAAGTAGAAAATAAAAATAAAATAGAGTTCAACATTTATAATTCTAACATTACCCCCCTCTTTAAGATTTCTCCTCCAGAGAAACTGATTTCTACCTTTTTCAATTCCCCTCCAACTTCCTTAGATACTCCTTCTCAAATTTTCCATCATCCTACCTGTATAATATCTTTGCTATATATTTTCCTAGTAACTTCCCTCTTCTAAAATTCTTTTCTTCTGCCCTCTCCATTCTTTCTTGTTTTCTAACTTCTGCATTTATTCTTTCCTCAAACTTTGTTACTACTTCTTTTGCATTTTCCAAATCTTCTTCTCTTTCCCAACTGTAATATTCTGCCATAAACCTCTTCCATCATACTAAATACTTTATGACTTTCCATACTTTTCTTTTGTTTAGTATTTTTTCTACTTTCCACTCTTCAACTTCTTTTACTTCTACTGGTTTCGCCTCTTCTGCTTTCTGCCTCCCTACTTGTTCCTTATATCATACTATTCAACTGACATTCACAACTGGATGAATTCTCATTGAAGTTGGCAATCATAATTTGACTGCATCAGTAGAAACTACTTCTTCAATGGTATATGGACTAATATATTGGTCCACTAATTTCTTTACTGGCTACTCTTTGAACATCAAGTCTTTTGAACTCTATATTACTCTTTTCTCTTCTTTCCACACTTCTGCCTCTTTTCTTCCTTTATCTGCCTGTTATTTCATCTTCTCTTGTACTTTCCTCAATACTGCTCCTGCTTTCTCTTGCACTTTCTTTATTCTTTCTGCAAACTCTGTCACTTTTTCCATTTTTCCTTTCCTTCTGATGTCTACTCCCATTCTCAATTTCCTTCCATAGTTTACCTTAAACAGTGATATTTTGATTGCTAAGTGTACTTTGTTGTTGATTGCAAATTCAGCTGACATCAACTATTCCAGCCAATTCTTTTGTCTATTGTTACAAACTTAAGACCTTAGGGTTAGTCACAAGAAAGAACCTTGTATAGGGTTTATACAAGAGAACTTGATAGAGAGCTCTATACAAGATAGTCTACCTTATATACTAAATCCACATGGTCCATGCTAGCTACTTTTAGCTTATCCTAAACAGCCATGTGTTCACCTTAAGATCAACATGTGTTGCATATGTTGTATGATATCATTCTTTTAGAACCTTCTATATTCTTCTATATGTCTCATGACTTGTGACTGTTACTGTGACCATGTCATCTGATGTGACTAATGTGTGACAGTGTGATCTTGTCACTCTAACCCTAACCCTAAGTTCTAAAATTAAAAAATTAAAAATAAATTAAAAAGAAAATTAAAATGAGAAAGAAAATTAAAATTATTAGAGTTCACTGCTTTTATCTTTGACATCTATAGTCTACAAAGAATCTCAGATACTGTTCTAGTTTCTGATTCATTCTCTCTATCTAGCCATCTGTTTGGGAATAGAATGCTGTTGACAACCTTGTTTTGATTCCCAATATTTAATTCAACTTCTTTGTTAGATCCACTGCAAACTATGGCTTCCTATCTAATACCACACTTTCTGGCAACCCATACAACTTCTATACATTATCTCTGAACAGTTGTACCAACCCTTCTGCTAATGTTCCTTCTGTTGTTGCTATAAAATATGTCATTTTGGACAATCTATTACAGACTACTAGAATTGTGTCTTTCCCAGCTATTAATAGCAACTTTGTAATAAAATCCACTGTTGGATATATCTACAGCTTTTCCAGAACTTCACTTAACTTCAACTTTCCTACTAGTATCTCTATCCTATTCTTCATCCTCTAACACATATCACATCCTTCTATGTATTTTCTTACATTCTTTATTACTCTTGGCCACCAATAATTCCTTGTTACTAACTCTGTTGTCTTCTACTTTCCTCCATGTCCTGTTACTAGTATATTATAATGCAACCAGATTATTTCTACTCTCAATACTTCATCCTTTAGTATATACACTTTTCCTTTCTTCAACACCAAGTCTCCTTTAATTTGCCACTCTTCCTCTCTCAACACTTTTACTTTCATCTTCTTTATCTCTTCAACTACTCTAACTACTTCCTCATCTTTACTTCTAGCTATTTTTATTTTTTCTAATATATCTACCTCTAGTCCTTCTATTACTACTTCTGATAGACTATACAGCCAATGATCCTTAATAAATATTTGATTCTCATTGTTCTTTTCTATGCCTATTTTCTAGTCTAGTCTTCTACTAAGTCCATCTATCTTTTCTATTTTTGTTCCTAGAACATATTTTAGAATAAAGTCAAATCTTGATAAGTAAAGTGTTCAGCAGGCTTGTCTTTTGTTTAACTTCTGCACTTTTATAAAATATTCCAAGTTCTTGTAATCTGTTCAAATCTCAAACTTGAACTTTGCACCTTCTAATAGATGCCTTCAGTTTTCTAATCCTCTTATAACTGCTAACATCTCCTTGTTATAAATCTCATAGTTTCTCTCTGTTTTATTTAGAGATTTTAAGAGAAAAGCTACAGGCTGCCATCTTCTATCTTCACATTCCATGAATGAAACTCCTCCCATAGCATAGTCTAATGCATCAACCTCCATTCTCATTTTTTTTGTCTAAATCCAGTACTGCTAATACTAGTTCTTTTATGAATCTCTCCTTCAACTCCTTAAATGTCTTTTTTTGTCTTTCCATTCATTTCCACTTTTAGTCTTTCTTCACCATATTGTATAATGGTCTGGCTATTACTGCAAAATCCTTAATAAATTGACAATAGTAGTTCGCTAATCCTAAGAATTTCTATACATCTTTAATTTCTTTCAGAGTCAGCCAATCCAAAACACCTTTCACCTTCTCTTCTTCTATCTTAATTCCCTCCAGTCTTATTATCACTCCTAAAAATCCTACTTTCTTTACCTTCCACTTGTATTTTTCTAGTTTTATATACAAATCATCCTCCACCAACCTCTTCATTACTTCTTCTACTATCTTGTCATGTTCTTCCTCTCCTTCTGTCCCAATAATTATGTTGTTAATAAAACTCACCACTTTACTAGTGTTGATGAAATCTTGTAGGACTTTATTCACCATAGTCTGAAAAGTCACCAATAAGTTTGTTAATCTGAAGAACATCACCATTGGCTCAAATGACCCTTCTGGTGCTATGAACACCACCTTTCACTCATCTCTCTCTTTTATCCATACATTATTATACCCCTATCTCAAGTCTATCTTATTAAATACTTTCTTTATACCTATGTTTTCTACAATGTCTAAAATTAAAGATAAAGGATAATTATTTTTAATAGTTTATTCATTTAAATATTTATAGCTCTGTACCATTCTTTTCTTACCATTCTTCTTTTCTACAAAAAACACTAATGCTGTTTGAGGCAACTTCAAGAGTCTGGTATATCCTTTCCTCAGTTGTTCTGATATGAACAAATATACCTCTTTTCTCTCCTTTCTTGACAATAGGTACACTTTTTCTTTCCTTAGCACAAATCCCTCCTTTGTATCAATAGCATGATCCCATAGTTTTCTGGTGGGCATCTGTTCACTAGCTTTTTTACCAAAGACATGAATTTACTTGTAGAATCTTTCTAGTACCAGGTGTTTTGTCTCTTCTTCTGATTTTGCTGTTTCTTTTTCTTCATTCCAAATCTCCTATTCTTCTGTTGCCTTCTTCATTTCCATTGTTCTTTTCTTTTTTGGTTTTTTCCTTTCTTTCTTCTTCTGTTCCTTCTCTTCTCATTTCTTCTCTTCTTCTTTTTGCTTTTTCCATCCTGATTTTCCCTGCTTCAGTCTCCACTGCTTTCCATACTCTTCTGAATATCTTGTTGTCTTTACTTCTCCTGTTCTCCAGTCAATCTCAGGATTATGACAAGCAAGCCATAGTATTCTAAAAATTATGCTTCACTTTTGCCCCCCTACTACATCTATCTCCATCCTCTCCCTATATTCCTAATAATAAATATTTACTTTCACAGTATTTTCTATTGGCCCCTCCTTATTAAACATCCTATTCACATTTCTTACATAAAATTGGTCTTTCTATCTTTTTCAACTTAAACCCCTACTTCTTAGCAAACTCCAAACTCATTACCAATCCTGTAGCCCCATTGTCTAATAATGCCTCCACTGTTACTCCTTCTTGTGTATTAATCTTTTTCAGCCTAATTTTCACTGTCACTTCCCTTAATATATCCCTATTATCTAGATTGCAACAGGATGTATTATCTACTACTCTAGAGAGCATTGCAAATCTATTACTACTTCTAGAATCTAATCAAGGACTATTAGGTTCTTATCCCCATTTAAATTACTTGGTTCATTATTTTCTGTCCTCTGCTTATTTCTTCCATATTCCAGTCTTCTATCCTTCTCAATTCTACCTCCCATTTCACCATTTCTACAGTTTCTAGCTAAGTGTCTGAATACTCCACAGTTGTAGCAATTTCTATTTTCTCTGTCTACATTTATGGTATATGAGTTGTAAAGTGCAAATCCTACCCACTGAGTTGGGTGTACCATGACTGCATTTATTCTCTCCACTCCTTCCATGAGAGTAGGCCCTGTTGTTGTGGCAACCACTAGACACAAAGTCCAATAGTAGCACAAAGCAGGAAATCTCTTAAAATGGATATAAAGTGGGAAATTCACAAGAGAACACAACAAGGAGTCTCTGCTAAATTAGAGTTCTATATATATGTTTTACATGTGGTCTGTGCTAACAATAATTAACCCTGCCCTCATGTCCAGGTTGCATTCTCATGTCCACCTCATTTCCTACTCAAGGCCACTATGTTATCTCCATGTACCCTGACATCATCTTCCAGACCCTTTCACTATGTTCTAAGCTTATAACATCACATCATGTAACCTATCATGTGACTTTCATATCATGTGCCTTTTCATCATCCAAAAGAAAAATAAAATAAAAAGAAAATCCATATAAAATCAGAAAAAATAAAATAAAATAAAATAAAAATTGTTAATGTCCAAAGCATCCTATAACAGCATCCTATAACACCTGTCAGCACCCACTTTCTCTGTGTGGACAGATTATAAGGGAGCCTGTAGCATAAGGCTTCTATGTGAAAACTAAACTACCATGTTCATACAAGGTGATATATCTACTAAGTACTAGTAGGCTTTGAGCACAAAACATACAACCAAGTTTCTCCCATCTAGTTGGTATACTCCTTAAGCCTAGGGTTCAGCTGTTCTTCTTGACTTTGGGTGTATTACTTTTGGTCAAGGATAATAAGAGAGTAAAGTAGAAGATAGAGAGAGCCCTGAGTTGGACAGTCTTAAGAAGGGGTATCAAGTTCTAATGTTATAACTCAAAGTCCTTAGAATGGGACAATAAGATGAAATTCTTGTATTAGAGTTTAACACAGAAGAACTCAATAGAGAACTCTGTACAAGACTATCTACCTTATATACTACTGGTTTATGGTCTGTGCTCTACTACTTTAGCCTACTCTAAATGGCTATGTGTTTGCCTTAAGATCAATATGTGTTAAACATGCTATATGACATTTTCATACTAGAACTTTCTACCTCCTTCCATTGTGACCACATGACTGTGACATCACTTTAAACCCTAACAAAAAATAAAATGAAAGTAGAAAATAAAAATAAAATAGAATCCAACATTTATGATTCTAACAATATACTAGTACCAGGGAGAACAGTTTGTGGATGTTGAGACAATGTTTGGTGATGAAGGCCTTGTTGATAAAAATACTGGTGGCTCTGGAATCAATGAGAGAGTCTGGGAGGTGTCTGTAGTTTCAAGAGTGATAGGAAGATATAAAAAGATACTACAGGCATTGAGAGCACTGATAGTAAGTTATAGTGGGAGTTTCTTTTTCTATTTAGGATGGTGAACAATCAGGGGACATGGCAAAGAAGTCAGAGTTTCAGATGTATCTTCTAGGTCATCATTCTCAATATATTCTTCTGTAAATAATACAGTGAATCTATTATTTAGTGATTAGAGTGCATACTTTACTGGTTACTTTATACAAAATCCTTTTTATCCTCTATTAGCTCCTCTCACTGTTTAGTCATTAACTATTACACATTCAACCTCACTGGGCACTCCCAGATAATATAGTTTGAATTTCCACAGCAGTAATATCCCTTAGGTGGTAAGAGATAGAGTTTGCAGGCTATATCAATGTTTATGGAGGTGCCAGGCAAGAGCACTGGAGGCAGCTATTGTTGTGTGGAGAAGAAAGTTGAGGATAGAGGATGATGTATAGAACTAGAGAAGAAACTCTATGCAGTTAGCAGGTGGAGTTGTACTTGTGAGATCAGAGTTGCTTATTGGGTTGACTAAAAAGTCTTGTTGGTTTGCTGTGCCTGATCTATACATCTTGTGGATTCAAACCATGCTGTTGAATTAGTATTGTCTAAGTAGCCTACTGGTAGGGTTGCTATTTGGTTTTGGACAGTAATTCTTAGTCTACAGCAGAACTTGACCACTATAGTCTAGGGGTCAGTGTAACTAGCTTTAGAGATCAGTGCTTGGAACTCATCTAAGTAATCCTCTACTAATCAATTCTCTTAATAGTATGATGCTTCTTTCAGCTTGTTTACTGCTTCAGAAGCAGTGTTAACAGGAAAGAACTAGTTCTTAAATGCTTGCTTAAAATCTAGCCAGAATACAATAGGGACAAACCCTGTGTTTGATTCTTTTCTGAATAGGTCTTCTGACTACTTGGCAGCTCTATCGCTTCTGAAGAATGACAGTGCTCAGAGTACTTTGTCTTTATCATACAAGAATTGGTCTATAAACAGCTATATGTACAGGTAGTAGGTACTTAGGAAAGTTTGACTAAACTGGTGATCTCTGGTGAAGCCTATAGGTGGAGATATATTTGATTGGGAGCAGCATAGAGGGGTTGCAGTTGTAGAAGTCTTAGTAGATGACTGAGGTCTTAATAGAGGGAGAATGCCTGTGGGTAAAGGGGTGGAGTTGAATATTAGAGCTTGTAGGTTCTAAAGTTAGGTTATAAGACTCACTAAGATTTTGTTTGTTGAAACTTTCAAGATGTACTGATACTTGGCTACTTTTTGTAGATATTGCTAGAGGGGGCCCAGGGCTTTGCTAGTATTAATGGAGTTCATAATAGAGTCACTTGGAGCAAATATTATTCAAGAAGCAAGGAAAGGAAAGAGAGGTCAAGATATATAGAAGTGGGAAATCCTTGACTGCCAAACTTTGAAACTGTCTTAAGGTCTCTTAGGGAGGGATTTTGTTCTACTGTTAGAATGACTAACAAAAGTCCATGGAGTTTTATGGAGTTTACTTTGAAAAACCTAATATTACAACTTAGAGATCTTAGAGCTGGTTAATGAGAAGAATCTTATATAGGATTTACATAAGAGAACTCAATGAAGTTCTCAGTACAAAGTGTCTATCTTTTATACTGCACTAGATGGTCCATGTTATTACTGTATTTAGCCTACCCTAAAGACCATGTGTTACACACATTGTATAACATCATTGTTCTAGAATATTCTACCATGTTCCATTGTGAATCGGTGACTATGTGACTAGTTTGTGACAGCAGTAACCATGATATCCCATATAAACTCTAATCCTAAATAGAAAAAGAAAAAGAAACAAAAATGAAAAAGAGAAGTAGAAAAAGAAATAAAATAAAGTCCATTGTTTTCAATTCTAACACCTAAGCTATATTAATGACTACATTAAAGATAAGACTTACCTCCAGAAAACCTAAGAGAACAGAATGAGATTTTCTAGAGGCTGCTACTACTTTAAATACTCAAGCTTGTCCATTCCAATCATACAGAACAATAGTGGTCTAAGCTTGGATAATAGAACAGTAGAAGTATCTAGAATATTGTCCAAAACTGGTAGAGCTCATCAGATGGTGATCAGAAATATAAGGAGACAGTTGTAGGAGCAGTTAGGAGATGTAGTCAAGGCTTAGCAGGCAATGGTGTTAATTGTAGGCAAAACTCATTGTTGGTGGCAGAGAGCAGTGGTGTTTGACAGTAGTGTTTGGTGCTGGGGCTAAGTTCTCTTACAGTAAGATCATGAAAGTTCTAGCTAAGCATAAGCTATTTCTGCATCCTAAAAAGTGTAAGTTTGACAAACAGCAAATCAAATACCTAAGTCTGGTCATTTTGAAGAATCAAGTTGAAATAAACTCTATTAAGATAGCTAGAGTTTAAGATCAGCCTACCCAAAAAAAGTTATATCAAGTTACAGACTTTCTTAGGCTTTACTAACTTTTACTAGTGGTTTATCTGAGAGTTCTCATTTATTGTGTGATCTTTCTTTGACTTTACTAGCAGCAAGAGTACTTGGAGTTGGATTTTAGACCAGTAAGTGGTATTTAATACTCTAAAAACTACTATTATCTCTACATTTGTTCTTATCTCCTTAGACACTATCACTTTCTTTTACATTGGAGCAGATAGCTCTGATTATGCAACAAAAGCAGTCTTCTCTCAAAAGCTGAAGGTAGTTGGTAAGTGACATCTGTTAGCATTTTTCAACAAGTTTCTTTCTATTATAATTCAAGACTAAGAGTTAAGTTAGAAAAAGAATCTTATATTGGGTTAATACAAGAGAACTCAATAGAGTTTCTGTTACAAACTAGTCTATCTTATATGCCACATACTATAGTCTGTACACACACTACAACTAACCTATTCTAAAGTTTATATGCTTTTTACAAAGCCAATATACTATAATTATACTATAAGATGTCATCTATTCCAGAACCTTCTATAATCTTCTCTGTGTTATGTGATTATGTGATTATGTGACTGTGATATGTTTAACTATCACACTTTATTACCTAAGTCTAAAATAAAAAAATAGAAATAAAATCTAAAAATAAAAATAAATAAAAAATAAAAGATAAAAATAAAATAAAATAAAATAAAATCCAAGTCTATTATTCACAACTCTGATATCCAGAGTTATAAGTATTTTTATCAATCAGAATTTTGTTAAAAAACACTATCTGAATATTCATTATACACTTCTAGGAGTTGGTTTGTGTATCTTTAATCTATTCTAAATGTTGTGGCAACCACTAGACACAAAGTCCAATAGCAGCACTACAAGTAAATCTCACAAAAGGGATATCTAGTGGGGAACATGAGTTGTGTATTTACAAGAGAACTCAACAGAGATCCCTTTACAAACTAGTTTACCTTTTATACTACTACCAATGGTCCGTGCTCACTACTGTGCACCCTACCCTAAATGACCATGTGTAGAACATGAGGTCAACATGTGGTATCCATGTTGTATGACATCATTTGTTTTAGAACCTTCTACTTTATTCTTCCAAGTCTCATGACCAATGTTATGATCACACCATCAGATTGTGACTGATGTGACAGTGTGACAGATCACTTCTGACCCTAACCCTAACTGTTCTAAAAATAGAAAAATGAAAAGTAAATTCAAAGAAAAAGAAAAAGAAAATAAATGAAGTCCACTTCTTGCGATCTTAATACTAAAGCTATAACTAAGTTCTTTTAGTAGTTTTTATGATGTTCTACCAAGTCACATGATTTGTGACTGTGACTGTGACAACCATGACATATGTCATGCTTACATAATGTTTTGTAACATCACTTGCTATTTCAAACTCTATCCTTACTAAAGTTGTAACCAAGTAATAAGTAGATAATACAACATATAAGCTAAAGCTAAGATCAGTCTCAAAGTCTGTAACCCCACTTTCTCAGATAAGATTCCATACTTGTTCAAAATTTACCTGACCTTGCAGACTTTTGCTTTCAAGTGTGAACCGCATCTGACAGTTAAGCACTATGTTTCCATACAAGATAATGGTATTGAGGAAAGAAGCAATGATATAATTATACTATCTAATTCTTTTTGGAAAATAAACATTTAAATAAAATCAAACAGTAGTACAAATAGTATCAAAGCTAATATTTTCAATAGTCTGTCTACCCCTTTCAGTTTCCTTATTGTGATTTCTTGTGAATTTCCTCAAAAAATAAACATTTCGGTCTAGTATTTGATTAATATTTTCATATTAAGCAAGAACATTGATATTTTGTTTCTGAAATGTGCTCAAGCTGTGGAAAACTATTAAGGAAGATGACAAATAGTATTTGGTGGCATTCTACAGCAAGTCCTTGTCCCCAGTGGAGCACAATGTTCAATTACTTAATCCAATTATTCAAAGATTCCAGCCAACAGCCACCTTAGGAACCAACAGGAAATCTAAGGCGTTACATAGCCCATGTCAACCTTGCTCGTAGGCAGTCCCCCACAGTTGCAACAACTAATCCTGGCTGCCTACGAGATGAAACGGAAATGAGCATCATGATTACATAAGCACATCGCCACGTCGTTCTGACACGTTATACCTATACTTCAATTGTGGTCTTTTCCTCCTCCCCAACATGTCTTCTAGAATTAACATAGCGCGTCCACAAACTAGTTCTTACAACATTGATCCGCATGGCTTGGCCAACTCTAGGCTGTCCTCAGGCTACAGAGCTGCCAATCCGGATGATCCACTCGAGAAAATTCGGGCCATTGGTAAACAAATCGAAGACTACATCGAGATCTATTCGCAGCCATTGAAACCGTACTTACCGGCGATTGGACGTTTTCTGATTGTCGTAACCTTCATAGAGGACGCAGTGAGGATTGTTACACAGTGGGGAGACCAGCTATGGTACTTACAACAGTGCGAAGCCGTTGTTCATTTGGCGCTCCGGTGATCTCATCTTTTTTGTTTGTAGGCACAGAAGGTTTCCCTGGGGTCTTTCTCACCTGTTTTTGCTCATCAATGTCCTTGTAAGTTGTCCGTCCGTACATCTCAATTCTCCATCAAGTCTTAAGCCACCTATCTAGATTATGTTAACCGGCTCACTTGCAGTCATTATGAAGAGATTCACGGAATATGCTGTCGCTGGTCTTCTCGGTGTTGTTGTCATCCAAGGATTTGGTTATGGCCTTATCTTCGACTTAAACTTTTTCCTCCGCAATCTGAGTGTCATTGGCGGCCTTTTCATGGTTTTCAGTGATTCCATGATCACTCGTAAATCTGTCTTTGCGGGTCTGCCTACCCTCACTGAAAACGATCGCAGGAAATAGTAGTATGCTTTCCCTTGTCTAGGAATCAGATGGTTTACACTTTGTTTCAGCTTCCTCCTCACTGGTCGAGTCCTCCTGATTTTCCTTTTCCTTGGTTTCATCCTCCAGGGAGAGTGGAATTTCATTCGCGTATTCGTCTCTATCGTCGGTCTTGCCGCTTGTGTCATGGTTGCGGTTGGTTTCAAAGCCAAATGGTCTGCCGCATTCCTAGTAGTAGTATTAAGCATCTTCAATGTCTTTGCGAATAATTGGTGGGCTGTTCACTCGGCACATCCGCAAAGAGATTTCTTGAAATACGATTTCTTCCAAACGTTATGTGAGCACTATGTCTTACCTTGATTGTTTTGCCACTGATTTTCCTCACAGCCATCGTCGGCGGCCTGATCCTACTCGTTAACATGGGACCTGGTGGGTTTTCCGTGGATGAGAAAAAGAAAACATATTAGTCACTTCATTCTCCCTGCAACAGCCGCCGCATGTATTAGTCTCCAGAAATATCTAATTCACTTACTTGGTGGTTTTATACCGTTTGCCCTATACGTCTTTATGGATTCTCGGGAACTGAGTTATCGACCTTGATTGAAAATTGAAGTTGAAATCTATCGGCTGTTGCCAGCCACTAGAAGATGTTTGATGATACGGCTAACACTAAGCTTAGCCTTGCATTAGTGAGGTTGAAGGAAAAATAAACTTATATTAAACTACCAATCTTGTTTCGATGCCAAATGAGTGCCCACGATGGTGAAAAGATACTCAACGTACGTCAGGACCTCATCTATTTTCGAAGGGTTACGGTTTCTGGAAGCACAAATATCTTATGATTTAGGGTTCGTTTGCCGATCCTTGCAAAGTAGCGATGGGAATGAGAAAAATACCACCGAGTCCCAATCAAACACTCAAATTTCCGGTAGGAGGTTGAGATCTAATACCCTGCTGTCAGTTCACTCCGCTATTCCCATATTTCCCTAAAGATCAGCTTCCATACGCCCCACCCCGTGGTCGAGAGTAAACTAGATATGGCCAAATTTGATCGGCATTCCAGACCACGAAGCTGACTGTGCCATGAAACAGGCACTCGGGAATGAGTCTACGATATTGGACCGAAGAAGTATACGAGGGCACACAGGATGAATCCCAGAGGCTTCCTTCTCCAAAAGGTATTGTATGCGGTAACTTCGTCGTGTGAAGCCTTGGGCTGCGTCAAAATAACTGTGTAATATATGAGCACAATATATGAGCACATCAGAGGCTTCGCGCCAGGAAGATAGAGATGCCGTTCTCTCCGAAATCATTGCATCGGTTCATTGGTAAGTCTGCGGGTATCTGAGTACTGGCTCGCATTTGCCTCATCTCAGAACCAAGGGATTTAGATGAAGCATTTCTCGGGCCTTAATGGCCGGCGCCGATCGTTAGTTTAAGCTAGTTTTTATTTCACTCGCGAGTCTAGCATGTCAAATATAAATATAATTTGGCTCTCAGCATTCTAACACCAAGCACCAGTGAAGGTCTTTTGCAAGAGAGCCGTCATAAAGAACGCATTCTTTCTGGGCTAGCGAGAAGGCGGACAAATAGCTGCATTTTGAATATTGTGTCTCAGGTCCAGCAGTTGTAAAATCAACTTAGAGGTTTATGTTTCACAAGGGGACCAGTAACTTTGATGTGCTCAAATAATGATTTGCTGTCTGTATCCATGACTCCTGTCAGGGGCAATCCAAACCAAGATTCATAGGAATCCAAGTTTATGAATCTTTATGAATATGAAATCCAGGAAAAGAAGAGATCCAATCTGTGGTTCATGGGTCACCAAATAGATGTAGTTGAAGCTAAAGAAGTGGCCTACTAAAATAAGTGTTGGAAGAACCAAAGTACAGCAGCATAGTGCAGTGTGGACAACTGATGACTACTTGCCAAAGCTGTTGTAGGAGAGCTAGATATAAAGCAATATAATCAAGTGGATATAACTTGAACTAATCAACAACAGTGTATCTACTGATATTTACATATCCTATAGGATGTGTCTATTAGGGTGACTGGGCAGAAGTGTGGAAGACACTTCAAAACTCCAGGAAAAACCTAAGCATATTGTCTAACATCTACCATGTGCATGAATTATCTCCAAAAAGAACTTAAAACAGCTGTTAGGGTGACTGAGGCATAGGCATGGAGTTTGTGCTCCAGGAGAAACCTAAGAGAATAAAATATGATCTCCTAAAGATGGGAA
>Ga0157358_1000809_pt1 | contig 13440 bp, 3 predicted proteins | sample AttcapACBM2_FD_111484 | JGI IMG/M metagenome (GOLD analysis project Ga0157358, IMG submission 111484) | Fungus gardens microbial communities from leaf cutter ant in Botucatu, State of São Paulo, Brazil - Atta capiguara ACBM2 | ecosystem: Host-associated > Fungi > Mycelium > Unclassified ...
AATAAGAGTTTATCTTTGTCGATTATCAGACTAGCGAATTACAGTGTAACTACTAGTCTTATATACAAACTGATATTATAGGAGATGCTTGGGGTTTCAGTGGGAAAACCTCTATTGCCCCAAGCAGAGGTTTTAGTGTTGAGACACTAACAGGAGTAACTCCGTCATAGAAGACTGAGTTGAAAAGAAGTATCTCTGCCATGGAAGACAGAATATCTGGAGGGTTGCAGCACCGCCATGAAACGTGTTGCGAGAAAGGTGGCCGCTGTGGAAGGTTGGCTTGTATGGTTCAGAGGTGGTTTCACTGTGGGGACATTGTTTCCGGACAGGTGAACTTGTATATGACAAGTAGTGAGGACTCTGTTGAGTTCCTCTTATAAATTCTAATATAAGAGTGATAGAGATATACCAATTCTATGTAAGCTTGTATATCTTTGCCATCACTGGTATTGGTTGCTACAACAGTAGGAACTTGACAGAGTCCTCATTACTATAATGTATACTATTTACTCTACTCTAAAGCTATATATGTTATCCATAAGTCTGTTATATTAAAACCTTTTACTATCTTCTAGACCTATGATATTATCTTATATGATATAGTCATATGTATCTATCATGCAATTCTTCATTACTAAATAAAATAAAACTAAAACTAAAAGAAAATTATAAAGAAATAAACTTCATAAAATCAAAATAAAACCATATTAAGAGAAATAAGTCTAGAAGCATATTATAACATGAAGACAGTAGACTTTATTTATTTTTATTTTTATTTATTTTATTAATTAGGACTTAGGTTTAAAGTTTAGTGTGATATCACAACTATCACAGTCATATAATCATATGATATAGAAGAAAGATATAGAAGGTTCTAGAACAATGATATCATATAATATGTTTACTATATGTTGACCTTATAGATAATATATGGCCTTTATGATAGATTAGATATAGCTTAGTATAAACTACTAATCTAGCATATATAAGATAGATAACTTTGTATTAGAAACTCTATCAAGTTCTCTTGTACTAACCCAATGTAAGGTTCTTTTTTTACTCTATCACTTAAGCTTAAGTTGTAATATTCTTGCCATCAGCTGCCAAACCCTTATGCTTGTACACTATCTCTTTAGAAGACCTACTAGATTATTACTAGTTGTTTCTCCATTATTATCAAATACACTTTACCTCTTTGGATAATACTTTTATCTAGATTTCTGACTATCTACATGCTATCATTTTTATGATTAGCTCAGTATTGTCTTGCTAGATTGTACTAGACAGTAAGATATTTAGAGTAGTAGCCATCTTTAGGAAACCTTATTCTGTTTTCTTAGATTTTCCTCAAGATAGGTTATATTTGATTATTAGCTACAAGTAATAGAACTTAGGTTTTTCTAAAGATATAAAACCCCATATAATCCTAAGAACTTAGTTCAGTCACTTTAATACAAATGGTCTAAAAATATCTTTTGTTAAGAGTTAGACACTAAAATCTTTTCTATTGTATCATGGTCAGAATTCAAGAAGTTTTTTAGAGAACACTTCTTTTCTGTTGTTAGACATAGTTTATATTTTGTTATCCAAGATCCAATAATAAGCTTTTAGTCAGAAGTCCAAATGAGTAATTTGTGTATTATATAAGTATGTAGAACATAACAAGTATCCAGTAAGACTAGACATTCAACAACTAACTGTTGAATAACAGAAAAAATTGAAAGAGAACTTAAACATGTTAAAAGACATTAAGGCTAGCTAATAGTTAGAACTTACAGAATTGAATAGTATCAATAATCCTGTAGACAAGCAGGATTTTTCATAGAGTGACTAGTGATCTGTGTGCTCCAACTACTAGTAATGAAGTTCATTGTATTTGAGATAAAATAATACATACATTTATTTGTTTGCCTTCATACAACTTTTATAGTATTTGTTAGACATTTCAAGTTACATCTGACTATTAATGCTCTCAATACCTGTAAAATCTTGCTATATCTTCCTATTACTCTTCAAACTACTAGTATCTCATAATTATTCTTAGTACATATACTGGTAAACTCTAGAGTTACAAAAATCTTTATTAGTCAAAGCTTTGTGGAGAAATACCATATAAACACTCAAAACTTATACCTATTTACAACATTAATGGTATTCCTAATAAAGACAGTTAGATATTCAAAGTAGTAGATATAATACTTTGTTACCAGTCATATTTGGAGTGAGCTTTGCTTACAGTGTTTAATCTGAGTAAGTAGGACCTTATTGTAAAAGAACCTAACTTTTTAAACTCTTTAAGCTCCTTGTTATGAATCTTACAAGCTTTTCTATATAGAGTTTCTCAATGTCAAACATTGTAGGCTTCTCTATAGACTTACTTGTTTTACAATACTGCCAAATCCTACTGTAAGATCTGTGAACTTTCTTGCCATCAGCTGCTAGACTCTGTGTTTGTATACTATTTTTCTAGAAAATTATTGTTATTGCTTCTTGTATGCCTTTTTAGGTAATATTCTACCTAGGTTTATAACTATTTGCATTCTATCATTCTAATGGTTAGCTCATCATTGTTTTACTAGATTACAATAAACAGTAGAATATTTAGAACAGTAACTATCTTTGAAAAATCTCATTCTGTTTTCTTAGGTTTTTCTAAAGATTGCAAACTTCACATAACTCTGTGGACTTTTGCCTAGTTGCTCTGACAGCAGAACAGAATATTTTCCTAGGATTCTGACATATTAATGAGTCTGGCACTCTAGGATTACTTATCTTCATATCTCACCCTTTTTCTTTCTTTCTCACTTTTCATTGAATATTTTTCTACAATAACTATTTCATAATCTCTAATAAAGCTCTGGAGCTCCTCCAGTACTATATAAGAGAAGTAGCCAAGTGCTAGCATGCCTTAGAATTCAACACTAACAACATTTTTTCTAGTCTTAGAAGCTAACTCTGAGACTTATGAGCTTCTATACCAAACTCCATCTTTGTATCTGTGAGTATGCTTTGTTCATTATTATCTTTAAGATCTTCTTCTTCTACCAATAATTTTGCACCTAGAAACCTTTCTTATTACTCTTGACCCTACATTTCTCTCTTGCTAGACTTTAACAGTAATTAATTCTATAGGCCTTATCCTTCTTAAGAAGTGATTTAAGAGCTTGTTTTTAGAAGAGTTTAATATGGAAGTCTTTTCTATTTACATATGATGTTATATGTCAAGTTTATCTATCCTAAAGACTATTCTCTATAGCAGTAATGTTTTTCTCAAATCCTGGTAAAAATCTGTTTTCCATGATAGCTATTTTTTTTGCAATATGTTTCTGTAGCAGTAATATAATAATCTTTAATCTTAGAGTGCTTGGTTTTCCACAACAAAGATATTCCTATCAGACTTAGCCTTTCATGGTGGAGTTTCCCAATCTGACTTCTTTCAATATCTCTTATATATTATCTTTATATATAAGACTAGTAGTTACATTGTAATTTGCTAGTTTGATAATTGAATATTTAGTTGAACTTGATCTTTAGTATTTAATAGTGATACATTGTCATCAGCACTCAATTCTCTTTAAACTTTGATTCATATTCTGAAGTTGTAACTATATGGCAGATATTATGGGACACTTGAACACTAACAATTTTATTTTTCTTTTATTTTTCTGATTTTATATTGATTTTCTTTTTCTTTTTCTTTTATTTTTCTTTTGGACGATGAAGAGACACATGACACTACAGTCACATGACAAGTCACATGATGTGATGTCATAAGCCTAGAATATGGTAGAAAGATCTAGAAGATGTCGTTAGGGCACATGTATACAACATAGTGGCCTTGAGTAGAAAATAAGGTGGACATGAGGTTGTAGCATAGACAATAGGACAGGCTTAATTATTGGTAGCACAGACCAGATGTACTTGGTATATATAGGACTCTAATTTAGCAGAGACTCCTTGTCAAGTTCTCTTGTGAACTTCCCACTTGATATCTAACTTAAAAGATTTACTGCTTATATAATCATTTGTCTTTGTGATAAGTGGTTGCCACAACAGCAGATAGATGACACAGCATATAAGCTGAAGCCAAGATTGTTCTAGAAAGTTCACATCACTAAGCTTATTGTATAGAGTTTTTATAATCTATATATTTCTAAGCTAACCTTATAGACTTTTGCTCTCCTATCAGGCATAGTTTATACTGAGTATGAAAGTTCATGGAGTTGACTTGGAGATATGTGAACTTGTAAAACAACCTTGGCTTCAGCTTATGTACTGTACTGTCTGTCTACCATGTGGTCACAACTTCAGATAGAAGAAAGAAGTCTGAGATGGAAGTGAGTACTGATTGGTATGCTACCATTAAATACTAGAAATCGAGTTCAATAAGAATTATCTTTGTCAATTATTAGACTAGTGAATTACAGTGTAACTACTAGTCTTATATATAAGTAAGGACTATAGAAAATGCTTGGAGGTTTAGTGGTATAGTCTCTATTGTCCCAAGCAAAGGTTTTAGTGGTGAAACTCTAACAGGAGTATAACTCTGCAATGGGAGATCAGGTCAAATAGGAATATTTCTGTCATAAAAAATAAAGTACCTGGATAGTTATATTACCACCATATAGGTGTATTGCAAGAAGAGTAGTCTTTATGGAAGATGGGCTTTGTATAGTAGATGTTGAAAAGGCAGTATTACCAAAGAGATATATTTTCTAGACAGATAGACTTGGCATATGACACTTCCAGTATAAACTATGTCTAATATGTGGCTAGAGTTCAAGAAGCTCTTCTATTTATTTGTTTCTAATTAATACTACTACCAAAGCTATTAGCAAGTTAGAAAGAACTGGCTATTATCAAGAGAGTTATATAGTAAAGAACTACTTGGATGAGTTTCAGTTTATATTAGATGTTAGCTACACAAATTCATATACCATAGTTGTCAAATTCTACTATAGCAATTGAGAATCAAATTACAATCCTACTAGTAGGAAGACTAGATGATACTAACCTCTCTACTTAGTTTGATGTTATATGCTGAATAGATTAAGCATACCAAGTGAATAAGATACTTTATTCAACTCAATACATGATTTCCACCACTCTTTTTAACCTCTAACTTCTACAAAGCTTTTCAGTCATTTTTGTTCTTAGACAACTACCTGCCTTTTTGCTTCCTCTATACTAGCTATTACTGGTATTCTCTTCTAGTGTCTTGATGTATATTGACACCATCTACAAGCTCTATGCTAAGCTAACTAAAAGATACTACTACTGCAGAGATCTGAACTATATGATTCATGAATATTTAGCAAGATTAAATATTTAGTAATTGAATGCTGAGAAATGGGAGGAACTGCTGGAAGACTTGAACTTATTGAAGAATATTGAAGTAATATAACAATTAGAGTCTGTAAAGCTAGGGAATTTAAATTTGGACATTAGTAGTTAGGATTTTATTAATATGAAATAAAGAATAAATAAGGAGTAATGATGAGATGGGAATAAAGAAGTGAGCAAGCACAGCTCATACTTCAATATTTATGTAAAGTAACTAGTGACATATGCATTACAACTACTAAATAATAGGTTTACTATATTATTAGTAAAAGAATGCAAGGAAAAAATTAATCTAGAAGATTTATCTAAGATACTAATCTCTCTAGCTCCTTCACTTTCTGTTCATTGCTCTAGATAGGAGAAAAGGCCCTTTTATGTTCTACTATAAGTGTTCTTGGTACCTATAGAACTTTTCTCTACATTCCAGTTATTCTTGAAACTACCAACATTTTTTAGTTCTTCTCTGTATGAATACTATTTGACTCTGGAGCTACTGGAATCTTTATTAATAGGAGTTTTGTTAACAAACACTATCTAAACACCCAAAAACTGTCTAAACCCATATTTATTTATAATATTAATGAACAAGACCAACTAGATATTTGAGATAATGGATATTGTTCTATAGTAAAAGACTTATACAGAATGGACTCTTCTTGCAGTTTTAAGTCTTAGCAAATAAGACCTCATCTTTGGATTTATATGAATGAAGACTCACAACTCCAAGGTTGACTGGAAAAAAAGAGAAATACTTATAATGTGTGTTACTCCAGTTTTTTCCCCATAGTAATAAAGAATTCTAAAATTAATAGCTTATTGACTCATAACTCTGTAGACTTTCTCACTAAAGCTAGTTATTACTTTTATATGATAAGGATACTTCTTAATTTCAAGATATTAGACCTCTATACTATTACTATGATCTTTGAGTGTCTCTTGTTGATCTTTAGACAAGCTCAGATTGCTACAAGAATTGCTCTACAACTTCCACTACATATTCAAGACTTCAAGTTAGTGTTTGCCAAAAAAAACTTTAATGTACTCCTAGACTACTATTGGTAGGATTATATCATTGAACTGATATCTGGTATAAAATCTAAGTCTATCTACTGTTACTGGCAGAACAGTCTGAGCTTAGTACTTTTCTTGCCAAGAATCTCTATACTAGTTGTATATATTCCTCCAAGTTCCCAATGGTTGTACTAGTGTTTTTCATCAAAAAGAAGGATAGCTCTCTATAGTTGGTTCAGAATTATCAGAATCTAAATGCTGTGACATTAAAGAATAAATATCTTCTTTTACTAATCTCTAAACTTATGTCTAAGCTTCAAGGTGCCAGATATCTCATAAAACTGAATGTATACTAGAAATTTAACAATGTTTACATAAAGCCTGAGAATGAGTAGAAGACCATCTTTTGTATGAACCATGGTCTTTTTGAACTCCTAGTAATATTCTTTGGTATAACTTATAACTCTACAATATTCCAGACTATGATAAATGATATCTTTCATAGCAGAAAAGATCAATAGTCTACTTAGATAATATTCTTATCTTTACTTAGATCTTAGAAGACTATTATAAGACAGTTTACAAAGTTCTTGAAGTCTTGGACAAGTTTTATGTTCTGAAAAGTGTGAGTTTGACAAATAGCAGATTGAGTATCTAAAACTGGTAATTTCTCAAAGTGACTGGAGTTTACAACTAGCTTACTCTGTATAATAGTATGGATATGCAGGCATTTTTGGAATTTACTAACTTCTATTGTAGGTTTATTTGTAGCTTTTCAAATATAGCTTTTTTAATGTTATTAGTACTAATACTACTTAGGTTTAGGTTCCAGACTAGTAACATACTTTCACTACATTGAAACAGTAATTACTACAGTTCTAGTCTTAGTCTCCTCTGATACCTCTACACTCTTTAGGATCAAAGTAAATAGCTTGGACTTTATAACTAGAATAGACTTGTTTCAGAAATTCAAGAAAAATAACAAATGTTATTCCATTGTATTCTTCAGCAAGTCACTATTTGTAATTGAGTACAACTATGATATCTATGGTAAGGAGATGTTGACAGTCATTTAAGTCTTTAAGAAGTAACAACACTTTTTAGAAAGTACAGAAACTCTGGTAGAAGTCTGGGTAGATCACTATCAGGGGCAATTTACACTTGTTAAATGCTACAAATGTAGCATGGAAGACAGAATGAATAACATAACTTAGTAGATATAGAAGTGGATTTAGAAGTAGGTAATACATGAATAATAATCTTAGCTTCAACAAAAAAATATTGTATCTAGCTCACTTTGTTATGTGGTTATATTTAGAAAGATGGTGGTTTAAAACTTAGAATAAGTATGGTACTTAATTAATAAGTTACTGCATATACTCTGAGTTTGTCAGATATTATGGGAATTGTCATTCAGAGCTCTATAGTATTTGATGTAGAATAGAGAAAATTTTATCCTTAGTTGATAGGTAATGGGAATAGAGCACAATATATGCTAGAAAAGAATGAAAGATTGTGGATGAGATAAGTATTATCCAGGACAAATATCAAATATAGTATGTGACAATATTCTTCTCTTAAAGCTGAGCCTTTAAAACTCTGGTTATTTATATACTAGAGTAGGTAGTGGTTTTGGTAGTAAAGAGATAGAAAAAAATAAATATAAATGAGATAGCAGAAGAAAACTAGATTTGTTAGGATAGACAAGATGAAAATTAGATATAACATCAGAGACATAAGTAAGTTCTAAAGCAGGTAGCCAGTTGGATTCTTCTTTTGTGTTTTCATATTCTAATCAGACAACTTTGTATTATAGCTTGCATATGCATTTATAATCAATTTTTGAATTAACAATTTGAAAGATTTTGTATTTGAATTTATCATTCATAATAACAAGTGGTAGTGGAGGTTTAGATTGGCTGGAAAAGATGTTAGATATAGCAAGCTCAAACATAAACATGTGAAAAATAGATGGACAGCATACATTGATCTCAGAAAGCAAACAGTAAACAAATGGGTGCTAGTTTGATTGATAATCTTGAAAATTTCTAGATACTTTTCCAATAGCTTTTTTAAGAGTTATATAGTACAGAAAAACTGAGCTTTAACAAATACTTGTCCCATCTAGAAGTTTGGAGCTAGAAGTCTGTGTATATAGCTAATTGTTAGTACTGTTGTTGCATAGCAGATATTTCCATTTTTAAGATAGTTTGAAGGTTATTAAGGTTTACAGCAAATTTACAGGTGCAAAAGAAAGTAATATTACATTCTAGGTATATATTGATGTTCATGTGGTAGATTTTATTCATAACAAATAGAGAGATACTAGTAGTGGTACTTAGTGTATTGTTATATATGAATTTTACAAGTAGAAGGAATTTTCACCAATTATCTTGTTGGTAGTTGCAGTAAATACAGAAATACTGTTCTAATATTTGATTTGTATGTTCTATTTGACTGTTCTCCTCAAGGTAGTATTTGGAGGTGAAATGAAGTTGCATATTAAGGATAGTTCCCAAAGGTTGGAAGAAGTTTAAAATAGACTCAGATCTTTAGTTGCAGATAATATGAGATAGAACACCATGTTTGAAGAAGATGTAGATCATTAAAAATTTAGTCAGATTATGCAAAGTCATGGTATCTACTATTGGGACAAATATAGCTTGCTTGGAGGGTTAATCCACAATAACCAGGATGATATTAGAGCTGGATAAGAGAGGTAGTTTCCCAATGAAGTTCATAAAGAGTTATATAAATGCTCAGAAATTAAAAGTTGCTTAAAGGATTCATAAAGCTTATAGCATTGTGGTTTGGATTTTATACAAGTGACATAAGACTTACAGAAACTTTTGACATTCATACATATAGAAGGCTAAGTATATTTGTGATAAATGAGTCTCAATGTTTTATTTTGTCCAAAATATCCTGTGAGGATGTGATTGTGGTGATACTATAGAATGTGTGTACAGAAATTGTTTACAAGTGGTACATAAATTCTATAATTCATGAGTAGAAGTCCAGATATGGTTAATAACTAGTATTATATTAGGCTGTAAAGATATTTCTAGAGTACATTGTCCTGTATGACTGCAAAATAGATATTGCTATATAAACTATTGAGGTTTATAATGGTGGCTATATGAAGGGAAGAGGAGACTAAAGTAGTGGTCCAAAAGAATGTCACAAGTTGGCTGTAGGTAAATATAAAGTAGAAGTTGTATAGGTTGATTGAGATATAAGCAACACTTTTTTATGATTAGAAAAGGAATTCCAACTATCTTACTTAATAACAGGAGAGGATTTTAGTAGTTATGAACTATTCTAGGTTTTTGTGATTTGTAATGATATTTATAAAGAGTTTAGATCCTTCTATATAGTGATGCCAGCAATAGAAGACTTGGAAGACTATAAAGAGTTTCTTGTCATATATATTATAGTTGAGTTTGATAATCTTGAATATGTAAGAATAAAATATAACTGGATAAACTTCTTTTTCTTCTATTATAATTGATAGCATAGCTATGAGAACATAGTCTAAGACATTAGTTTCTACAATTATTTGAGTGTTGGAAATCTAGTGATTAAAAATAGAAGCATAAGCAAAGGTCTTTTTGAGATTATTAAATGCTTTGCAACAAAAAGTTCTAAGAAACATATTTTCAAGTTAGTTATATTTAGAAGATGACCATATCTGAATAGTTGTAGATAAAGTGCCAATAAAAGTTGGCAAACTCTAAAAATATTTGTATATTCTTGATTTTCTTTGGTTTAGGCCAATCCTGAGTTATTTTGATTTTATTAAAAGCTATGGTTAGTGTTACAACTCAAGTTTAAGTATAAAAGTAAAGATAAACCTTGTATTAGATTAATATAAGAGAACTCAATAGGGTTCCAAGTACAAAACATCTACCTTATATATACTAGGCTAATGGTCTATACTATACTAAATCTAGCCTACTCTAAAGAGCATGTGTTATTCATTAGGTCAACATATGGTAAACATGTTGTATGATATCATCATTCCAGAATCTTCTCCATTCTTCTATGTAATATATAATTATATAACTATGACAGTAACATATGATGAATATATGACACAGTATCATGGGATATGTTTGATAGTTTGTGATAGTTATGTGTAATGTCACACTAACCTCTAACTCTAAGTCAAAAAATAAAAATAAATAAAGTCTACTATCTTTAATTCTAATAGTTAGTTTAAAAGAAAATAGGATATATCTGAGATATTCTACTAAGTTAGAGTGAAACTCATACTTCTCAGCTTTTATATATAGTTTTGCTTTACAAATTAACATAATACTTCTTTAATGTAGTTTTAATATTTGGAAATATTATCTGAGTAAATAAGAATATTAATAAAGTACACCATTACATAAATGTCAAAGAGGTCAAAAAATATTATTTATAAATTGCTGGAAAGTTGTAATGGTATTGATGAAGCCAAAAAGTATAACTAACTATTTGAAAGATTTATAGCAGGTATAGAAAGCCTTTTTCTACTTATATTTTATAATATAATATATGTAATAGAGGTTAATTTTGGTATAGATGTGTGCTTTTTAAGAGAAGTCAAAGAGATTAAATATCAGAGAAAGTGAATACTTATTTTTTTATGTAATATAGTTGAGTTCTCAAAGGTTGACATATAAGTGAAAAAATTTGTCTTTTTTTTTTGACAAAAAGTACAAATAGTCTATAAGAGGAAAAAGTAGAATATATAAATTCAGTGTTTAGATTTTTGCTAATGAATTCCTTAATTACTTCTTATTCTATAGCTAAGAGTAAGTAGATAGTTCTACTAAGTGGTTTTTCCTCATTTTCCAGCTTGATTAGTAAGTCATATAATATTATGACATTCTTAAGTAAAAACAAAAAATAACTTTTGTATTGAGTAATATCAAAGAACTCAATAGAGTTTCAAGTACAAAATAGTCTATCTTATATACTATAGACTGTGGTTTGTATGTATACTATAACTATCTTACTCTAAAGTATACATGCTTTTTATAAGGCCAATATATTATTGCTATGTTATATGATCATGTGACCATGAACATGACATATGTGATAACCCAGTGATAGGTGTCACACTTCTGTCATGCTTTGTCTAAGTTTTAAATAAAGTAAAATAAAAACAAAAATAAAATAAAGAAAATAAAACCTAAGTTCATTATTTATAATTCTAATATCACTTCTCCTTTAAGATTTCTCCTCTAAAAAAACTGACTTTTATCTTTACTCCAACTTCTTTGGATACTCATCTTCAAATCTTTCATTATTCTATTCAAATAACAACTTCACTATATACTTTCCTAACAACTTACTACTTTTAAACTCTTTTGTTTTTAGATTTAACTTTATCTTTCCTACTCTTCCTAATCTTTCTTTTCATCTAACTTCTGTATTCATCTTCCTTTCAAACTTGTCTACTAATTCTTTTGTATTTTATAAAATTTCCTTCTTTTTCTATATATTATTTTCTGCTGTAAACTCCCTTTAACATACTAAATACTTCATTATCCCTCATACTTTTCTTTTATTTAAGATTTTTTCGAATTAAAAAGATTCCTTGAGTTTGAATTTGGCTAATAATAAATAAATAAATAATGAAAAACTGGCCATAATGTTCTGTTCTATATGAAGGATTAGGAACTTTATAAAAGACATTTTAAAGAAACTGCCATTGTACCCGGACATTGCATCTGAATTAAGTAATTATCAGTTGATAATAGATTTTATTTTGGGATATGACCCTTTGTATAAAGTTAACAAATTTAGTTTATTGATGTTAAATAATGAAGTTAGCTTAGGTAGTAGAATATTCAGTCAAACTAATGATAATACAGTGTTTCATTGTATTTTAGGTTACTGAAGAGAGAATGCTGACATAAGTAACATAAAAAAGTAATAGATAAAAAACAAAAGATCTGTTGTATGTCCCCCCACTGCCTAGTTGTGATGAAAGAGTCTTACGAATTATTTAAAATAAATTTGGAGGCAATGTTCATGTTAGAGCTGGAATGAAAGCTGTAAGATATAGAACTAAAAAAGAGAAACATATTTACTATTAAAAATATTATCATAGGCCACAGATGACCTAAAACATTAGGATAAAAAAATACTATAATAGATAATGCTAAGAAGAATGCTTTTTTAAAAATACTTTAGATATTAATAGTATAGAAATGAATGATTCTATTTATGCTAACATTTCTATCACCACCCACTAGAGGCTTCATAAAGGTTTTGGTTGATCTCACAATCTTGCTCACTTAGTGCCAGAGAGATATTTCTGGGTTAGGTGATTCCAAGGTTAGCTATTGGAATTTTAATTTATTTCAGTTTTCATCTAACCTTCATGGGCAGCTAATTTTTTTTATTAGACTATTAAAGTTCAATCGAAAGAATACAAAATTTTAATTATAAAAAGCCATTCTTTCTCAACCTATTTTTTTACCAAAATTTATTAGATATATAGAATCTGAAACTTTATATAAAATTGAAAAATTGAAAAAAAGTATTAATAGAAATAGAACTAATTACCCAATAATATGACCCTAAGATCCCAAAAACAAAGAACCATAATCGATGGAATCAGTTTGAAATGATTTTAAGAAACTGCCAAGAACATAAAAGTGGGTAACTTTAAATTCAACCTGGTGAGAATAGAAAATATAGATTACCTATTACTATGGATCCATTTAAATATGGTAAATTAATTATCATAGAAAAATTTGAACAAGATAATAGTTAGATACTGGTACCTAAAATTTAACAGGTCTTAAACAATCAACCGATATCATGTTGGTTAACTTTATTCAAAATTATAATAAAGTTAAACTTCCCATTCTTCTACTCTATTAACTTCTACTGATTTTGATTCTTCTACCTTCTGCCTCTTTACTAGTTTTCTATATCTTACAACTCTACTAGCATTTACCACTAAATGAATCTTTATAGAGGCTGACAGTTTCAATTTCACTATATTCTTTAATACTACTTCTTTTACTATATATGGTCCTATATATCTTTTTGTCAACTTTCTTGCTAGTCTCTTCCTAAATA
>Ga0157358_1000811_pt1 | contig 13435 bp, 11 predicted proteins | sample AttcapACBM2_FD_111484 | JGI IMG/M metagenome (GOLD analysis project Ga0157358, IMG submission 111484) | Fungus gardens microbial communities from leaf cutter ant in Botucatu, State of São Paulo, Brazil - Atta capiguara ACBM2 | ecosystem: Host-associated > Fungi > Mycelium > Unclassified ...
AGTTCTACTCAAGTGGAGATAAGAACTTACTGAAAAATATAACCAGATACCACTTGTATTAGGCATGGTTTACACTTAAAGATAAAAGTCTGCAGAATTGGCTCAGACATACACAGAGTGTAGAAACTTCTGCAATGAGCTTGGTAATACAGACTTGTCAGAATGACCTTGGTCTCAACTTATGTATTGTGTCTTCTATAAGCTGTGTGGTCACAATTTCAGAGAATGGTCTTGTAAGGAGTTGTAAGAAGAGGGGTAAAGCATGTTGCTATTGATACCGGAGATTTAGTGTCAACTTTTAGTCAATTATCAAGCTAGCTATTACAAAGAGATCACTAGCCTTAAATACATAAAATAACAAAAGGAGTAACTAAAACAGATTTCTGAGCGAGTGTTTCATTAGTAAAACACTATATAGGAGTTTAGATTTGGAGAGGGGAAAACTCTGCATAAAGTTCAAGTAAATTTGCAGAGTTTGAAGGAGATAATTAGGCAATGAATACAAATAAATATGACTGCAGATTTTGACTCAAATAAAGCAAAATAACTGCAGACTTTTGGATGGAATTAAGTCCATTATAAAGTACCAAACTACCAACAGAGTTTTGGACACAAATAAGACCAAATAACCATGGGGATTTGATGTCATATTGAAGTTAAATATGTCTCAGACATGTTTTGGAGTTTGGGATATGACAACTTGCCATTTACTTCTGACTATTGAGAAAAGACAACTCTAGTTGCAAAGTCTAAGCTATCTACTTCTATATGAAAAGATTTTATATTATTTGGAAAAACTAGTATAGATATAGAAGTGACTTTCTTCTTCAGAATATTCAAAGACTTTTGCTGCTTATTCTCTTAGATCCAAGTGCTAGATGATCCAGTAAGGTCAAAAAGAAGGCAGACTATAGTAGAGAAATCTCAGATAAAGTAATAGTAAAAGCTAACAAAATTAAGAAAGACCTAGACATCTCTCTAGAACTTTGGAACAAGTTATTCATAAACTCTGAAAATCTTGACTAGATTCATCTTAACTTTGTTTTCAGAGATAATCAACTCAAGATACTTTATCTTCTTCCACTTAAACTTATATATTTTTCTAGATGAAAGAAGAGTTTGTACTCAGTCAAAACTTCCAAGACTTATCACAATGCTTTCACATACTCTTCCAAAGTCTGAATGATATCCTAATCTTTATCCAGATACACTATAACAATTCCTTCTATGATCAAATCTCATTTATCATTATTTAGAAAGTCACCAGACTATTAGTCATACTACAAGAGGCTCAAAAAGACCACTGTTGGTGTAGAAAGCAGCCTTCTATTTATCTCCAGATCTGATCTGAATATTATTAAACCCCCAACAAATATTTAGCTTTGTAAAATATTTGGCTTTCCAAAGTTAAGAAATAAGTTTTGAAATGAGCAGAAGCAGATATCAGTTTTTAACAGTTATAAAGTTGAGTACACAGTAGTCTTGGACTAGTCAGAGTAAGCCATTTCTTTTTAATAAAAAAAATAAGTGCTACCATGGGCAACTTAGAGAGATGGATATAATAAAGTTTCTTATTCACTGTAGTACTCTTTCAGAAGGTCTCAGAGAATCTCTGAAAAGTAGTAGCTACAGCTTAAATGTTAGCAGAGGACTTTTCTGGAAGAATACATGTTAGAAATGTACTGTCTCCCAATTCTCCCAATTCTTTATCAAGTCTTTCATATTTAATTGTTATATCTAGCTTCTTATTCTCTTCTAAGATCCAAGAAAATAGTCTGCTCTGACATATCACAACTGTGTACTCTTCAACTCTTCTTGTCTTTTATAAACCTCTGTAGCTATTATATCTTAGAAAACAATATGTTATCTTTACTTTCCCTTTTCCTCTAGTTAACTTCCAGATTATGATCTTTGAGCTAGAGTACTCTAGTATCAAGTTCTTTTTGCCCAGACTAGAAACTGCAAGCAATATCTGTCAGATATCTGAGTGTATTTTATATTATAATATCACATTAACTACTTCTAAAATTTGACCAGCTTCATTAGCAGTTCTATTGACATTAAACACAGTTATAGACCAAGAGATCTTTTGTATATTGATCTAATGCATCTGAACAAATTTCTTGTTGACAAAACTTCTAGTTATTCAGAGTCTAGAAAAGTTTAGACAAAGTGTCATTAGTAGGTATTTGTTATATCTAGCTTAACTTGGAGGTAAAGGGATGTTTCTTTTGTATTTAGAAAACTAATAGTAGAGCATAGAGGAAGTTGCTTTTCTTATTTCAGATATTTGATAGGTAAGGGAGAACTTTTGTGAAAACACAAATAAAGAAGTATGTCTGAAAATTCACTGGAAGTTTCATCATATTTTTCTACTAATAATATAGTGAATTTATTTACCAGTGATTAGAACATACAAATTACTAGTTGCTTTATATAAAATTCTATTTTAATGATTCATATCTGTGATTTATACTTTCTAGCTCATACTATTGTAGATTTTTAATATACTTAAGTATATTCAAGTCTTTTATTAACTCTTTCTATTACTCATTAGTCAGCTGTATTATGTTAATTCTCACTGAACACTCCTAAATGAGATGGCTTGGATTTTTACAACAGTAACACTCTATTTTTAGCATAGGGTAAGTTATCCAAATGGCATCAATATTTATAAAAATATCTAGAGAAAAAGTTTATATAAGAGAAGCATGAATGTGTGAAAGTGTTGCTAAGATTTTCCAGTAGTTTAACTGAAAGGTCTTGTTTATCTATTAAGCTTAATCAATATATCTTGCAGCTTCAAACTAGATAGTTAGATCAGTGTTTTTAGAGTGTTTTACTGAAAGAGTAGCTATTTAGTTTTAAATTGCAGTCTAGAGGTCTCTTCTTTATAGTATAAGAATTAGTATAATTGGCATTGGAAATTAGTGTTTAGAACTCATCTAGGTAGTCCTCTATCTTATAATTTCTCTAATAGTATGTAGTCTCTTTCAACTTGTTAACTACTTCTATTTTTACATTGATGGAAAAAATGCATATATAAAAGAGTTTCTCAAACTCTTGCTAAGTTATGATGGGAAAAATTCTGATATTTGACTTCTTCCAGAAGAAGTCTCCTAACTACTCAGTAGTTTGGCTACTTCTAAAGAAGAATAGTACCTAGAGAATTTTATTCTGATTTCCAGCAAATTATTCTGCTAATAACTAAATATAAAGAGAGTAGATACTTAAAAAGGCTCAATCTATCTGGTATTTACCAACAAAGTTTAGAGAAGGAGATATATTAAAGTAGCACAATAGATTCTGAAATAAGAGAGAATTATTAAAAGAAGAAAATTTAAAAGAGCATTATAGAGTGTATACCTACAAATATAGAAGCCAAATTTGATATTAGAATATACAAGTTTTGAAGTTGATTTACAAGATCAGTAAAAATGTTGTTAGTTGAAACTTCCAAGGTATGCTGGCACTCAGCTACTTCTTGTAAATATTATTGTGAAAGGCCTAAAGCTTCTTTCGTACTAATAGAGTTCTAAGGTTGTTCCAAAGCTAATATAGAGTGAAAAGTGAGAAAAGATGAGAGAAGTTAAGATATAAGAGTGGATAATTTAAGACTATTAGACTTCAAGAATGTTTCAAGATCTCAGAGGGAATAGAAACTCTGTTCTGCTATTAGAATAACTGGGCAGAAAAGTAAAACATTTCAAATCTTTAGAAAATCCTAAATCTATTGTTTAAAAAATTACTGAACTATACTATAAAGAGGCTAGCTCTTTCAAGACTTTTTTCTTTCATGTTCTTTAGCTATTTCATATTCTGTAATCTTTTTCCACATCTATACTCATCTGATTTTCTATGTTTTAAAAATACCTGTTAAATACTCTAGCTCTTTTTCAATTCAGTTTCTTTATTCTAAACTATTCCTGATTACTTAAGCATCATCATTTCTTGCTTATGTAAACGGAATTCTAATACATTAGAATAAACCTGGTAATATATAAAGTAGTCATTATCTTTAAGAATCTTCATTCTATTCTCTTAAAATTTTTTGGAGATAAGTATATAGTTCAATATTTGTACAGTTCAATATTTCTTGGACAATAGACTTATAATCTACTGGAGATTTGAAGTGCTTTGCTCTTCTACCCAGTTACCCTAATATACACACTTACTTCTAAGAAATCCTAAAAAAACAGAATAGAAATTTCTAAAGTTAATAACTACTCTATATATTAACAAGTTTATTCTAACATATTAGAATTATGTTTATATAAGCAAGGAATGATGATACTTAAGTAATCAGGAATAGTTTAGAATAAAGAAACTGAATTGAAAAAGAACCAAAATATTTAACAAGTACTTTTGAAGTATAAAAACAAATAAGTAGATATATGGATAATACTAGTAGACTTTGAAAGACTATAGAGTACTGCAGAAAAACAAGAGAGTACCTGAAAAGAGAGTTAAATGATATATAGAAAATTACTTAGAATAAATTTATTTAACAGTAGTAAAACTGAAAAAGATAAGCTTGTTTCTGGAATATAATTAGCTTTAGAAGTATAATCTAGTTATCAACTAGAGCAAGTCTATATTATCATTTGAAAGATGTTCTTTTTATAATAAAAAAACATTCTGAAATAAAGAACTAAAAAAAACAAGAAAATGCAAAAGAGTAAGAGAATCAAATATTACTAGAAAATATGGGGGAAAAATGACCAAGAATTAAGCTTTGAAGAATAGATATTAGAAGAATACTAAAAATACCACAATATTATTTTTGATAAAAAAACATTTAATAAACTTTCTCTACAACAATATATAATTGAAATCATTTTAAAAGCCTTATTAAAAGACTATAAGGTTTATCTATTAATGATTAAGGAACAATAAAAACTCAATAAATTTCTTAAAAAGCATTTAAAATCAGAAAAGATCCAATATTCAAAATCTCTATATATAATACTATTCTTTTTTGTAAAGAAAATAAATAGCTCATTATAACTAGTTTAAGATTATCAACAACTAAATGAAATCATAGTAAAAAACAAATATTTCTTACTCTTAATTCAGAAACTAATTAACAAAAAAAGAGCTATTTGAGATATTGGTAATATATTTCAGACTATATAATTCTCCAACAACCTTTTGTCAAAAATACAAAGCTTAAATACTAGTTTTTTTGTTTAATATTTCTTTTTTTATTTTCTATTGATTTATTTTTCTATTTCTCAAACCTAGGATTAGGATTAGAGTGACAAGATTATGCTATCACACATCAGTCACATCAGATGACATAGTTATAAGTCATGAGGTTATAGAAAAGAATGTAAAAAGTTCTAGATAGATAATGTCATAATAATATATAGTATACATGTTGGCCTTAAGGCAAATACATGGTCTTTAGAGTAGACTAGAGAAGTAGTAGCATGGATCATCATAGTTTAGTATATAAGGTAGATGTTTTTATATAGAGTTCTCTATTAAGTTCTTTTATATTAACCCAATACAAGGTTCATTTACTTGTTCCACTCTAAGGACTTGAGTTTGTAATATTAGAACTTGTGTTACAACCTTAAGCTAGAGCTCAGGTTGCACTTAGGCAAAGGTTTGAGAAAAGTTAAGAGATTTATAGAAGTGGTAAAGCGTAAGGATACAAGATAGTATCTACGCTATATATGCTAGTTGGAAGTAAAACAATGTGTAGTCCATGAGGCAAACAACATGAGGAGACTATAAGGATCAGGTGAGGTTATAGCACCTACTACATGAGGTGCTGACTGAGACTACTTTATAACGTAGCCAGTTGTATCCTTTACTCTTCTCCATGCTGTCTCCAGAAGGCATCGATCATAACAACTTGATTCCCTTTCTTAAGACTGTCCAACACAGGACCTTCTCTTACTTACTCTTTTACCATCCTTGACCAAAGGACAAACATCACCTTTTAGTTAAGAAAAACTACCAGACTCTAAGCATAAGGGGTATACTAGTTAAACAAGAGAAGTCTAGCCATTTGTTTGTATCAAAGCCCACTAGTATACTTCAAACATATCACCTTTTATGGACGTGATCTATACCTTTTTTTACTTAATAGCTCTGTGCTACATCTCCCCTTATAAGATGTCTATACAAGAGAACAGTAAGTATTCTTAAGATTTTGCTTAGAGTAGAATGGTATTTTTAGACCAAAATCATATACTCTTCTCTTAGATTAAAGGTAATCAGTAGATAGTGTAAGATAGAACAGGAAGAGGGCCTACTAACACCTATAGAGATTGCATCTAGTTTAGAATACAAGTCGGAGAGCAAGGCCAACACAACTTCCTTTTCATTACCAATATATATATCATCTCCTCCTACACTACTACCATCATCATCTTTACCAATCAATTCTCCTCCTTCCTACCATACTATGAGTCAGCATGACTTACATGTGATCATCAGACAGTAGTAGGAGTAGTTAGCAACAATGTAAGTGCAGATACAAGCTCTGATTGTGGGAGGAGTAACAGAAGAAAGAAGGGCAGAAGGGTCCAATGTAGAATCCCATATGGAGATAGCCAAGCCACCAGTTTTTAACAGAGAAGCAGGGAAAGTAGGAGAATTCATAACAGCATGTAGATTATATTTGAGAATGAAGATAAGAGAAACAATAGTAGAGAAGCAAATTCAATAGATCCTGTTATATATACAGGGAGGATCAGCAGATATGTAGAAGAAGAATATGTTAGAAGATTTGGAGGTAGGAGAAATAGAATACAAATCAGCAGGGGAATTCTTAACAGGATTAAAAAAGAAGTTTGGAGGAGAAGATAAGAAGATGGTGAAGGTAGCAAAGTTAAAGAGATTAGAGCAGGGAGAGAGAACAATGGAGAAATTTGTACAAGAGTTCAGAAGAGTGGCAAGAGAAAGTGGGTATGAGAGGAGATCACAAGTAGAAGAGTTTAAGAGAGAAATGAGTAAAGCAATTAGGAGAAAGTTAATGGAGGCAGAAAGACCTTCTATAAGTATTGAACAGTAGTATGAATATGCTACTAATTTAAATAGACATTGGAGGGAGAGCAAGAGAAAAGAGAAAAGGATGAGAGGGTGATGGGACCAGGGGCAACAAGCCCTAAGACAGAATAATGAGGTGCAATGGGCACAACTGCTAAGGAAGTAATAAGCATCTCAACAGCAGGTACCAACAGAGCCTGCTCCAATAAAGGAAGTAGAGAGAACAAGTGCAATAATAGTGTGTCCTCAACAGAGGACAGGAGGGGTTCAACAAAACCCATATGTAATAGAGATGGATAGAAGAGAGAATAGGAATTGTTATAGCTGTGGAGGATTCAGATATTTGGTGAGGAATTGTAGAAATAAGAGGACAAAGAACAGAATTGGAAAAGGAAGGAGACTGGAATATAGAAACAATAGGAATAACAGACAAAGTAATTTAAAAGAGGAAGGGGATCTAATAGTCTTTGATTGAATTCTAGTAGTAATAGGTTTGTAATACTTACAAAAGCAAATACATCTTGTTGCAATCTGGACAATGAAGACCTGCTAAGAGAAGTAATGATGAAGATTGGACTAAAAAAGATTGATATGCAGGAGGAAATAACAGTGAATGCATTGCTGGATAGTAGTGCTACAGGGTTGGTGATGAGCTCAGAGTTTGCAAGGAAGAAGAGGTTTAAGCTGAAAAAATTAGAAAGACCAATTTATATAAGAAATGTGAACAGAATGTTGAATAAAGAGAGGCCAATAGAACATACAGTAGAGGTTAACATTTACTACCAAGGGCATAGAGAGAGAATGGAAATTGATGTGATAGAAGAGCAGAAGTGGAATATGATCTTGAGAATGCCCTGGCTAGCTCACCACAACTCTGAGATTAACTGAAGAACTAGAGAGGTAAAGATGATAAGATGTCCAGAGGAGTGTGAAAAGTAGTGAAGACCAAAACAGGAGAAGTTGGAATAGCAAAGCAGAAGAAGAAGGAGCAGAGGCAAGAAGAGGAAGAGAAGAAGAAAAAGGAAAAGAAAAGGCCAAAGAAAGAAAGAAAAATGGAAGTATAAAAGATAGTAGAAGAGTGGGAGATTTGGAAAGAGGAGGAGGAGATAGCAAAATCAGAGGCAGAAGCAAAAAAGCTAGTTTCAGAAAGATTTCACAAGTGGATTCATATGTTTGGCAAAAAGGCAAGTAAATAGATATCCACTAGGAAGTTATAGGATCACACTATAGATATGAAGGAAGAATTTGTGCCAAGGAAGGGAAAGGTATATCTGTTGTCGAGAGAAAAGAGAGAAGAAGTGTGTAAGTTTATATCAGAACAATTAAAAAAGAAGTAGATTAGACCCTCAAAAATGCCTCAAATAGCACTAGTGTTCTTTGTAGGAAAAAAAATGGAAAGAAGAGGATGGTACAGAATTATAGGTATCTCAATGAGTGGATGGTCAAAAATGATTATCTCTTGCCTTTGATCTTAGATATAGTAGAAAATATAAGCACAAAAAGGGTATTTACAAAGATAGATTTATAGTGGAGATATAATAACATAAGGATAAAAGAGAGAGATAAGTGGAAGATAGTGTTTACTACCTCAGAAGAGTTGTTCAAACCAATAGTGATGTTTTTCAGTCTAACAAACTCACTAGCAATATTTCAGACCATGACAAACAAGATCTTATGAGATCTTATCAACATTGGGAAAGTAGCAAGTTTTATTGATGATGTAATAATTGATATAGAGAGAGAAGAAGGACATGATGAGTTGGTAGAAGAAGTAGTTAGGAGGTTGGCAGAAAACAGTCTGTATATGAAACTAGAGAAGTGTAAGTGGAAGATGAAAGAAGTGGGATTTCTAGAAGTAGTAATAGGACTGGAGGGTATAAAGATGGAAGAGAATAAGGTAAAGGGAGTGATAGATTGGCTGACACCAAAGTGTGTCAAAGATGTACAAAATATTTTGGGTTTGGTGAACTACTACTGCTGGTTTATTCAAAACTTTGCAGTTATAGCCAGACCATTGCATGATATGGTCAAGAAAGATCAAAAGTGGAATTGGGTGAAAAAGCAGAAAAAGGCATTTGAGGAACTAAAAGAAAAATTCACAAAGGAACCAGTATTAGTAGCACCAGATTTAGATAAAAAAAAAATGAGGATAGAAGTGGATGCATCAGATTATACTATGGGAGGGGTGTTATCCATGAAATGTGAGAATGAGAAATAGAAACTGGTAGCATTTCTCTCAAAATCTCTCAATGAGACAGAGAGAAATTACAAGATTTATGATAAGGAGATGCTGGTGGTAATAAGGGGGTTAGAAAATTTGAAGCACTTACTAAAAGGTACAAAGTACAAATTTGAGGTCTAGACTAACCACAAGAATTTAAAGTACTTTATAAGAGCACAAAAGTTGAATCAGAGACAGGCTCACTAGGCTTTGTATTTGTCTAGATTTGACTTTACTTTGAAGCATGTGCTAGAAATAAAAATGAGAAAGGCAGATGGATTAAGTAGAAGACTAGACTGGAAAGTAGGTATAGAAAAGGATAATGACAATCATGTATTTATTAAGGACTGTTGGCTGTGTAACTTATATGAAATAGTAATAGAAAGACCCAAAGTAGATATATTGGAAAAAATAAAAAAAGGCTAGAGGTAAAGATGAAGAAGTAGTTAGAGTAGTAGAGGAGATGAAGAAAGTGGAGATAAAGACAGTAAGGGGAGAAGAGTAGCAGCTGGAAGGAGATTTAGTGTTAAAAGAGAGAAAAGTGTATGTGCTGAAGAATGAAGAGTTGAGAATATAGATAATCTAGTTACACCATGATGTGCTGGTAGCTAGACATGGAGGAAAGTGGAAGATGATGGAGTTGGTAATGAGAAATTATTGGTGGCCAGGAGTAATAAAGAATATAGAAAAATATGTGGAAGGGTGTGATATATACTAGAGGATGAAGAACAGAATAGAGGTGCCAGCAAGGAAGTTAAAGTTGAGTAAGGTGCCAGAGAAACTATAGATGTATCTAACAGTAGACTTCATTATGAAGTTACCAGTAGTAGCTGGAAAAGATATGATCCTAGTAATCTGTGACAGATTGTCCAAAATGACATATTTTGTGGCAACTACAGAAAGAACATCAGCAGAAGAGTTGGCAAGGTTGTTTAGAGATAACATGTGAAAGTTACACAGATTGCTAAAGAGTATTATGTCAGATAAAAGACTATAGTTTGTAGCAGAGATGATGAAAGAGTTGAACAGGATACTGGAAATTGAGACAAAGCTATTAACATCATATCACCCACAAACTAATGGACAGATAGAGAGAATGAACCAGGAGTTGGTATAATACCTAAGGTTCTTTGTTGATTATAGGCAAAAAGACTGGCCAGAATAGTTAGCATCAGCTGAGTTTGTAGTTAACAACAAGACACATTCAACAACTAAGATGTCTCTATTCATGGCAAACTATAGTAGAGAAATGAGGATGAGAGTAAATTTAAGGAGAAAGAGAAAGATGGAGAAAGCAATGGAGTTTGTGGAAAAGATGAAGAAAGTATAGAAAGAAGTTAGGGCAGCACTGATGAAAGTATAGGAAGAAATGAAAAAACAGGCAGATAGAGAAAGGAAGAAAGTAGAAGAATGGAAAGTAGGAGATAGAGTGATGTTGAGTACAAAAGATTTAATGTTCAAAAAAAAACTGGCAAGAAAATTAGTAGATCAACACATCAGTTTATATACCATTGATGAGGTAGTATCTACCAATGCAGTTAAATTATGACTGCTAACATCGGTGAGAATTCATCTGGTGGTGAATATTAGTCGAGTAGTACGATATAGAGATTAAGTAAAAGAGCAGAAAAAAGAAGAAGGAAAACCAGTAGAAGTGGAGAAGATTTTGAATAAAAGGAAAGTGAGAGGAGTAACAGAGTATTTGGTATAATGGAAAGAGTTCACAGCAGAAAATGATAGTTGGAAAAAAAAGAAAAATTTGAAAAACACAAAGAAAGAAGTAGCAGATTTTGAAGGAAGAATAAACATAAAAGTTAGAAGACAAGAAAGATTAGATTGGGCAGGAGAAAAGGACTTCAGAAGAGCAGAATTTCCAGGAAAGTATACAGCAAACCTACTATATGGATGGGACAATAGAAAGTTTGAAAAAGAATATTTAAAAAAGTTGGAGAGAAATTGGTAAAAGTGGAAAAGAGGAGAAAAGAAAAAAGAAAAAAGAAGTAAAGAGAAAGTTAAAGCAACAAGTTCCTCTGGAAGTAGAAACCTTGAAGAGGGGGTAATGTCAGAAATGTGAAGCTTAAATGCTAGCTTTTTTGTTTAATATTTCTTTTTCTATTTTCTATTGATTTATTTTTCTATTTCTCAAACCTAGGGTTAGGATTAGAGCAACAAAATCATGCTGTCACACATCAGTCACATCAGATGACACAGTCACAAGTCACAAGGTCACAGAGAAGGATGTAAAAGGTTCTAGATAAATGATGTCATAATAACATATAGTATATATGTTGGCCTTAAGGCAAATACATGGTCTTTAGAGTAGACTAGAGAAGTAGTAGCATGGATCATCATAGTTTAGTATATAAGGTAGATGTTTCTATACAGAGTTCTCTATCGAATTCTCTTATGTTAACCTAATACAAAGTTCATTTACTTGTCCTACTCTAAGAACTTGAGTTTATAACATCTTTTAGCTCATAATAGACTTTTTTTACAAGAACTTATAAACATAGAAAAGATTATAGTCTATATGAATAATATTCTTATCTTTACCAAAACTTTAGAAAAAATACTACAACATCATTGATCAAGTGCTTATAATTATAGAGAAAAACAAATTAATTTTACAATTAAAGAAATGTCTATTCTACCAGATAAAAATTAACTATCTAAGCATTATAATTTCTAAAAATAGTGTTGAAGTTGATCTAACCAAGATAAAAAAATATCAGAATAACTCAAATCTAAAAATAAATCCAATAATCTTTAGAATTTTGCAACTTTTACAGATGTTTTGTTAAAGGATTTATCTACACAGCCAAACTACTTATAGAGATAACTGGAAAGAAGGAATAGAAATAAGGAATAGAAAAACAAAAGATATTTAGAAAGCTGAAAAATTTATTAATAGCAGCTCTAATACTAACAATTCCAAATAACAGCTATAAGTTTTGAATAGAGGTTGGTGCTTTAGAATATACAGTTGGAGAAGTCTTATCTCAACAAAAAAGTGATGACTTCTAGTGACCAATTACTTATATATCTTAAGCCTTAAATAAAACTAAAAGAAACTATATGATCTATAACTGAAAACTATAAGAGAACCTAATCCTGACACCAAATACTACTATTAAATTCCATGGTGTTTGCTCATCCAAACCCTACTGCTCTCTGCTACTAATAACAGAGTTTGCTTATAACACCCACTAAGTCTTGGCTATATCTCCTCATTATATCTATAACTATTTCTCTATGCCCCTGATCACTATTAGATAAGTTTTACTAGTTTTGGACAATATTCTAGATATTTCTATCATTCTATCATTCTAACTAGAATCTACATTATCAATCCAAGCTTGGACCACTATTTTTCTATATGATTGGAATAGATAAGCTTGAGTATTTAGAATAGTTACTGTCTTTAAGAAATCTTATTCTGTTCTATTAGGTTTCCTGGAGCAAACTCTATGAAACTTTGTGGACTTTTATCAGTTGCTCTAACAGCAGAATAGAATTTCCCTTAGAGACTTCAAGACAGTTTTGAAGTTTAGCAATCAAAAATTGCCCACTTCTATATATCTTGACCTTTCTCCCCTTTTCTTACTTCCTAAACAATGTTTTCTCCAAGTGACTACCCCATAAACTCCATCAATATTGGTGAGGCTCTAGATTTCCTCTAGCAACATCTATAAAAAGTAGTTAAGTATCAACATATCTCAGAAGTTTCAACTAACAATATTTTAGCAAGTCTTGTAACTTAACTCTAAGACCTATAAGCCTTGATATCTAACTCTGCTCCTACATATGCAGATATTCTCTCTCTTCAACTCTTATCAAGACTTCCCTTACTTATAGAAAATTTCCCAACTAAGACTCTACTACATCTCTCTAGACCTAACATATTCCTACTTATGAAGTTTGCTGGAGACTGCTAGTTTGGCCATATCTTTTTAAACACCTACTACCTTTACATACAGCTATCCATAGACCAGTTTTCATACAACTAGGACAGGATACTTTGGGTGTAGTCATTTTTCAGAAGTGGTAAAGCTGTGAAATAATTAGAAGGTCTTTTTTGAAAAGAGTTGAATACTGAGTCTTTTTCTATTATATCATAGCTGAAGTTTGAACAAGTTTTCAAAAAATAATTCTTTTCTATCAATGCTACCACTGAAGCAATAAAAAAGTTAGAAGAAACATTATACTACTAAG
>Ga0157358_1000812_pt1 | contig 13430 bp, 2 predicted proteins | sample AttcapACBM2_FD_111484 | JGI IMG/M metagenome (GOLD analysis project Ga0157358, IMG submission 111484) | Fungus gardens microbial communities from leaf cutter ant in Botucatu, State of São Paulo, Brazil - Atta capiguara ACBM2 | ecosystem: Host-associated > Fungi > Mycelium > Unclassified ...
AGCTCTCCTATAAGATCTCTCTTCTTCTACCGATAAAATTCCGTTTTTCCGGTTCGTATGGGATGTTTGGAGTTGTCGCGGCCGGAAATGTCATTCCTGCATCTTGAGCCGTTGAGAGCGCTGCCGAGCCCGAAGCAGACAAGGTCCAGCGCGACTGTCGGACTCCGTGTGGCTGAGTTTAGCACAGATGAATAGGTTGCAACTCGGAATGGAAGGTTCATTGTCTTGTATGCTTGAAGTGCAATCAGGCTGCCTGAAACCTCATGGCGCAAAAGCTATTGACTATGCCCTGAGACATTCTCCATATGGGCTATTTGGACTGTGTTGCTTCTGCAGTGCGACATGGCCTGATTTCCCTAAATGCCTAGCCAAAGCGGATTCCATGTACCGCGGACATTTACCAATTATTGCTGGCGCATGAAACGTTGGCCACAAGGCCCCCCACGTAAGCTAAGCTTAGCTCAGTTAAGCCAAGAAAATTAAGCAAAGTATATCAACATACCTTTAGAGGAACTTGTGTTTCCTACACTTTTCTAATTATATACTGAGCTTGACATTTCAAAATTTCCTTTTTGCCTGTAATCTTGTTTTCTAATAGGTTAGTTAGCTTTGCTAATTGTATAAATCTTTTATATTTTTCTTTCTGGTGGTTGCTTGTATTCTTTTTTCCAGCATATTTTCCTAAGCTTTTGATTTAAGTGAAAAGACAGCTTGTTCTTGGATAATTTACAAAGACCTTTCTATTTGATGAGGTACTGGAATGTCTTCCAGTACCAGTAGCTGTCCAAGGCCCTCTCTACTTTTCACTCTTCTTTACCATCAATGATGATTGAATTTAGAGAGGAAATCATCTTTTTCTTTGAAATCAGCAATTTATTACACAGAGCATGGTGGCAGTCCATGCCTATTACTAAGAGATTGAACCCACAACCTTACAGTAGGATAGGGGTAGGTATAATATATATGGTAGGGGGCTATTACTACTATGGCATCCCAACCCCCACAGTTCACACTTGAAGGTGAAAGTCCATGGAGTTGGCTCAGACATGGACAGAGTGTAGAAACTTCATGCAATGAGCTCAGTGATGTGGACTTGTCAGAACGACCTTGGCCTCAACTTATGTGTTGTGCCTCCTACAAGCTGTGTGGTTGCAATTTCAGAGAATGGTCTTGTAAGGAGTTGTAAGAAGAGGAGTGGCATGTTGCCATTGACACCAGAGATTTAGTGTCAACTTTAGTCGATTATCAGGCTAGCTATTACAAAGGGGTCACCAGCCTTAAATACATAAAATAACAAAAGGAGTAACTAAAACAGATCTCTGAGCAAGTGTTTCATTAGTGAAACACTACATAAGAGTTCCAATTTGGAGAGGGGAAAACTCTGCATAAAGTCTGAGTAAATTTGCAGAGTTTGAAGAAGATAATTAGGCAACAGACAAAGATGAATATGACTGCAGATTTTGACTCAAATAAAGCAAAATAACTGCGGACTTTTGGTAGAATTAAGTCCATTATAAAGTACCAAACTACTGACGGAGTTTTGGGCACAAATAAGGCCAAATAACCACAGGGATTTGATGTTGTATTGAAGTTAAACATATTTTGGACATGTTTTGGAGTTTGGGATATGACAATACTTTAGAATAGGGTTATTTATTGATAGTATAGACTATGTAACATTACTACATATATATAGTATAGGGATATATTGAGAACTCTTTGTTAAGTTCTTTTAAATAAAGAAAATAATAGAAAATAAAAGAGAAGAAAAATAATTCTCTCTAACTTTTTAAATATTTCTTCTCAAATTTGTCATAACTTAAGCTTAAGAGTCAGAGTAAAAAAGAAATCTTGGATAGAGTTTATACAAGAAAACTTAATAAAGTTTTTGGTACAAAGTATCTATCTTTATATATACTAGACTAATAGTTTGTATGTGACTATATCTAACTTACCTTAAAGATTATACATTATACATAAAGTTAATATATAGTAAATTTGCTTTAAATTCTTTTATGTCTTTTTCTGTATCATATGATAATATAACCATGAATGTGACAATTGTGACAGTCATGTGTAATATCTTATCACTATCCTTAAACTTGGCCAAGTTCAAATAGAAAAAATTAGAAATAAAAAAGAAATGAAAAAGAGATAAAATAATAAAAGTTTACTATCTTTGATTCTGACAATTCTTTTCTTTTACTATTTCTAAATTTACTTATCTCCCCACTTTTGTACTTATTCTTTCCTTAAATTCTGCTACTGCTTCTTTTGTTTTTTCTAAGTCTATTTTCTTTTCTTATATATTATGCTCTATTCTTTTAATAAATACTTTACTACTCTTTATAATTTTCTTTTATTCAGTATTTTTTACTCTTTAACTTCATTTACTTTTATTAATTTTGATTTCTCTATCTTTTTTTCCTCCACTAGTTTCTTATACCTTGCTATTTTGCTTATATTTACCACTAGATGAATTCTCATAGACTTTGATAATTTCAATTGTATTAGCCAACATCTTTTATTGTGTAAGACCTTATATCTCTCTCTGTTAATTTGCTGGTCATTCTTTAAACACCAGGTATTTTCTACTTAATATTATATTGTCTTCCTTTCTTCATACTTCTGCTTCCTTTCATTTCTTATCTGCTTGTTGTTTTATTTTCTTCTATACTTTCTTGAATACTATTCCCACTTTCTCTTGTCTTTTTTACAAACTCTGTCACTTTTTCTACTTTTTCTTTTCTTCTGATATCTGCTTTCTTTCTATCATATGCTAAGTCCACTTATCCAGAATATATATCCCTGCATTAATACTGCATTCTCAAGGTCCACCATACAAGCCTACCTTCCATGGTAGCCACTTTTCTTGCAATATGTGTCATAGCAGTGATGTAACTATCTAGGTATTCCATCTTCCATAGCAGAGATATTCTTATTTAACTCAGTCTTTCATGGCAGAGTTATACTCCTATCAGTGTCTCAACACTGAAACTTCTGCTTGGAGTAATAGGAGCTATACTACTGAAACTCCAAGCATCTCCTATAGTATGTACTTGTATATAAGACTAGACTAATAGTTACACTGTAATTTGCTAGTCTGATAATTGACAAATATAACTCTTATTGAACTCAATCTCTAGTATTCAATGGTAACACACCAACTAGCACTCACTCTCATCTTGAACTTCTTCCTCTTATCTGAAGTTGCGACCACATGGTAGATAGACAGCATAGTATATAAGCTAAAGCCAAGGTCATTTTATAAGTCTGCATATCTCTGAGCTTATCTTATAGACTTTCATCTCAGATGTGAACTGCATCTGATACTTCCTCAACTATCTTTCATAATTCATTATAAATAGAGATACTTTTGTTGCTATATAAACTTTGTTGTTTGCTGTAAACTCTGTTGTAGCCAACCACTCTAGCCAATCCTTCTGTTTATAATTTATAAAGAATCTCAAGTACTATTCCAACTCTTGGTTCATTTATTGTTTGTTTATCTATTTGTGAATGAAATACTGTTATCAACCTTATCTAAATTCCCAGTATCTTTTTTAGTTCTCTTATTAATTCTATTACAAACTATAGTCTTCTATCTAATTTTCTTCTGTTGTTGTAATTAAGTATATCATTTTTGACAATCTATTATATACTACTAGAATTGTATTGTCTTTTACTACTTATAGCAACTTTGTGATAAAATAAACCAAGACCAATGTTTAAAACTCTAACATATAGTTTCTATATGAAAATAATATGTATAGCTACTATTAGGTGTGGTTTATACTAGAAGGTCAAAGCTTACAGAGTTGTCTTAAGAATATATATAAAGTATAAAAACTCTGTATGATGAAATTGGCAATGTGGACTTTCTAGAATAATCTTGGCTTTAGCTTATATGCTGTGCTATCTGACTACCACATGGTTGCAACTTGATAGAATGAAATGAAGTTTAAAGATGAGTACTAATGTAGTGTGTTACTATTGAACACAGTATTGTGGCAACTACTACTAATCAAAATAATCAATAGTGTACTAAGTAGTCTTATAGAGTAAGAGTCTCATAGAAATTACAAGAAAACTTGACAAGAAGTCTCTGATATATTTCTACACTATATATACTACTATTATAAGTTCTATCCTAAACTACATGTGTTATCCATAAGTCTACCATACTATTACTACAAGGTAAACATGCTACAGTTTTATCCTTGATATTATTGTTCTAGTTTCTTTTACTATGTTCCAAACTTATGATATTACACATATAATGTATCATGTGACTACAGTCATGTATCTCTTCATTATCCAAGAAATAAAAGAAACAAAAAAGAAAGAATATAGATAAAAAGAAAAGAAAATCAAAATAAAATATAAGAGTTTAAGAGTACTATGACACACTGGAGATTAAGTTTACTTAGGTAATTGATTATTGGACTAGTAAATTATAATGTAACTACTAGTCTTATATACAAATATGATATATAAGAGATACTTGGAAGTTTCAGAGTACAGCTTTGAGCAGAAGTTTCAGTGATAAGACAATAAAAGAGGTCCAATAGAAGAACTTTACTATGAAAGGCTAAGTTCAATAGAAATATCTTCATTGGAGAAAACTAAGTACTTTAAGAGTTCAGAATTATTTCATTACTACTGTGGGAATATGCTGTAAGAAGAACTATCATAAAAATATACTTTTACTGGAATTTAAGAAAGATATTACTTTCATAGAGGACAGTCTTTAGAATAGATGAACTTGACATATGATAGCTATATTCAAGAGTTATATTATATATTGTAGTTGTAAAGCTTTAATAGTTTTATTAAGAATTCAGTAAACTCCACTTCATAAAGTACTTAGTCTAATAAAGATATCACAGCTAAGCAACTAGTACTATTTCTAGTAATACTTCTAGCCACATCATATCTCTGTACTAACAACTATTTATTTAAAGAAAATAGTTTTATTGAAAGTTGTAAGAGAATTAGTCTAATATTGAGAAATTATAAGTATCTAGGAATTCCAGATAATATTTAGGTAAGGTATTCTACTATTACACTATTAATATATAATAAATATAGTACTATTATATTAAGGGCTGTTCTTGCTTCAAGCAGATATTCATAGTTAGCTATATAGAAAGAAAATTAGATCAAGTATAGAAACTTATCTGGAAACAGATGTGGTTATCTATAAGAGTAGGTAGAGTACCCAAATTATAAATCAAGCTAAAATACTTATTTGTGGACTTATAACTAAACTTTGAATGACAATATTAGCCTCAACTTATATGTTGTACTACTATCTGCTATATAATTATAATTTCAGATAAAGTATAGAAGTATTAAGAGAACTTAGAGAAAAAGATGAGATGTTATCTTAGTTGATTACCAGACTAGAAAGACTACAAAGTATCTACTTAGTCTTCAGTACTTAGTTCTATAGTTAAAACTGTAGCTAAGAGAATAATAATATAAAGGATGACTAAGAAGACATTATAGAGATAGTTTTTAGAAAATAAGATAATCTGGTGTTGTAAAACATTCTACTTACTAAGTGTATAGTCTACAATCAGTGGTATTAATTAGATAGTTAATATAAAATTTTTGTATAGATTGAACTACTATCAATACTGTTGCAAACTCAAGTCCTTAGAGTTGGACAAGTGAATGAACCTTGTATTGGGTTTACATAAGAGAACTCAATAGAGAACTCTGTACATGATTGTCTATCTTATATACTAATACCTAATGGTCTGTGTGAGCTATTTCTAGCCTACCCTAAACAACCATATGTATACCTTAAGGTTAACATGTATTTTACATGTTGTATGATGTTGTGGCAACCATTAGACCAGTGTCCAATAGCAGCACTAACAAGTAAATCTCAAGAGCAGATATCTAGTGGAGAACATGAGTTGTGTAATTCACAAGAGAACTCGACAAGAAACCACAACAGTATTCTACCAACTATTTATATATCTATCCATGGTCCATGCTACAACTACACATCTACTGTGTGTCCTACCCTAATGTCCATGCCCTATCCTTATGTCCATTACTAATCTACCTCATGTTTTATTACTCATCCACCATACATTTACCTTAAGGCTAGCATACCATATACATGTGCCTTAATGTCATATTCTAAACCCTACTCTTCATCTCTGTTGTTCATGTGTGCACCATGTGTATACTATGAGGAAACTATGCTGTTAATATGTTCCTTGACATTACTTTATCTCTAGACTCTTCTTGATTCTTTTAGACTGCTCTAGACCACTCTAGGCTCTATGATGTAATGTTATGTGACTTCCTAGTCACATGCTTTCTTTCTCTCATTGTAGACTAATAATATAACTATTTATAAATATCTCACTCAAGTCTGTTCACACTTTCTCATCTTATAACATATGATATTATCCTTTTAGAACCTTCTATATCCTCCCATGTGTCTTGTGACTTGTGACTATGTCATCTGATGTGATCTGCTGCATAACAGTATGATCTTGTCACTCTAACCCTGACTCTAAGTTTTAAAAATAGAAAAATGGAAAATAAATCAAAAAAGAGAAAAGAGAATAAAAGGGAACATGAAAATAAATTAAGTCCACCACTTTCATCTTTGACAAATACTACTTATGTTTTATTATCACTCATACTTTTTTAGTATTCTACTATAGTATTAACTATAAGTAAGTGGTTGCTAGCTGTTCATACTGTACTATATTGCTATGCATTCTATTTCTTTCAACAGATTATAAGTTCTAGTTATCTTAATCTCTAGTTAGTACTTTTTTAGGCTACTTTTTATCAATGAGAAGAACTTAACTAGTAAGCTAATATCTTGTTACTCCTAGGTTTGTTATGGATTGAGCTGACTTCAAATTACTCTATGTTTATAGGATCCTCTAACACCTCATATGTACTAATAACTTATTATTAGTTAGGTTGAACATTTGTGCTCTAGCTAGCTACATTTGCTTTCTAATTCATGCTAATCATCTTTATTGATAGCAATAGCCAACTTTGTTACTATTTTTCCCAAACTTACCAGTCCTACTAACTATTTTTTCAAGAAAATCTGTGTTAAATTAATTCTTATTCTTATTACATACTCTGAGACTATTTTTACTACTGAAGATATGTTGAATGTTTTGGCACTTCCTCAAATTACTGATGTGGATGAGATTATCAGAAAAAACTTTCTAAGCTTCCAAGCCCTAGCTGTTCTTAATTTTATCTTACCAGATAATTTGCTAATATATAGCCAGTTTAATGCTAAGACTTTTTAGACTCATTTATAGACTATTATGAAGACATCTAGTCTAGTATCAGTTTTTGCTGACTACTAGAGAACAATTACATTCTAAATTTCCAGTAACCAGAGCCCTACTCTCCAGACTGCTGAGCTTGACTCCTTTTATATAAGACTTTAGGAGAATAATTGCAATGTCCTTTCTATTCTGAGAGTAATGACTCTCTTGTCTGCAATCCTTTACTTATGGGATTTTATTTCTGCCTCTGTTCTTTTTTTTCATATATCTATCTTTAATCTTACTTATAATGTTATATGTTCTGTTATTCAGGTAGAGTTCTTTAGGTGGACTAATACTGTTAAATCTATCTGCTATTCTAGAATTCTACATGGGAATAAACCCTCTTAGTGGAAAAAAAAACTCATAGCAGCAGCAACAGCAATAGTAACAGTTGCAGTTGCAAAGTGAGGATTTTTTTGAGTAGTAAAAGAAGAAAAATCAAGGTAGAAAAGATGGTAATGCTTACCAAGCAGATGAAACAAAAGACTAAAGTGACAATTACAATAATGTTTATCAGGCAGATAGTGCTATTGCCTTTTCAAGTATAACTATTATCTCTTCACCAATTTATTCTCTCCCTCTTAAGCCTTCAGTCATAGTCCCTTAGCTTGCTGATCACTTTTCTGCAGTGTATACTCCTCAGAGTGGTCTCACTTAAGGACCTTAGGTACAAGCAAAAGTACAAGCACTAAAATTTTATAAGAAGCACTTGGAGAAGAAGTTCTCTAATCTATCTGTTGAGGCCTCAACTTCTAAAATAAAAGAACTGTCTATTGAAAATTTCTCTCCTTTAGAGGTTGATTTACTTACAGTAGCCACTTCTAAAAAGTGAGCAGATAATTATGATTATATGGTTTTTCTAGGAAGTAATAATGAGTATGAACTAGATAGTTGGACTCTTGGTGACTAACTATATGTATATACCCTTTTCCTTACAAATTGATGATTTACTGAATTTCTTGACTCAGTCCATCCAATTCTGCACTAATGTAGTTATCACAATGGAACTTTATAGGATGATGTAGAGTTAATCATGTATATATGGTCTCAATTCAAAGTAGATTTGTTTTGCCTAACTTACTCATTACTATAAGTCTCTCCAAATGTAAGAAAGCACTATTTTTTCTATGTGAGAATAAAAAAGCATCTCATAGCAGCTTTTATAAAGATAAATGGTTCTTAGATTCTGATACCTCTACATACTTTACTCTGTTTGAGTCTAGCTTTGTTAATATGACTCCAGATAATTATGGTTAAGTTGAGACTGTATACTCAAAAGTATTACTATTTATAGTTGCTTTTAGCACTGTTCTGATTGAATATGAAATCTTTGATTCTGAGAAAGAGGCTACTAAAGTTGCTATATCAAAGTTGTGACCAGTATATTGTATTTCTAGTATGAAATGTGTTTTCTCTCTACTAAATAAATTCTTTAGTCTATATTAAGAGTAGAAGGCAATAAAAATGGTTCCACTTTTTGTGATAAGTCTGGCAATACTATCTTATCAGCTACTTCTAACCTTTGGAGTAATATCCTGATTGTAAGAATTTACATTCTCAAGCATAATATCTCCAATTCTATGAAGAGGTTATACACTAATAATAGGAGAGAATATATAATATTGGAATTACAACTCTTTCTAAGAGAACAAGAGATTATTTATACACTAATAGAATAGTCATGCTGAATGTTTGAACCATATCTTGCTTGAAAAGATACAGTCAATATAACTTGAAGCATGCCTACCAGATTTCTGATAAGAGTTTGTAACTACAGCTTATATATATAATTATACACCTGTTAGGCATTTCAAATGGAATTCTTGGGTAATAAACTTATAATATTGTATTTTTATGTCTTTGGCTATAGAGCCTATATGTTTCTTTCTAGTGAAGTTTGTGCCAATAAACTTGTATCATGTTCTAAATTAATAATATTTATTGGATATAAGAACAATAGTTATTGCTTTATATGCTATATACAAGAAAATATCATTTTTACTTCATATATGCTATCTTTGATGAGAAGCTTTTTCCTTTTAACAAAGAAAAGTAACTTTATAAAGCATTATACAATCTTAAGCAAGCTAGCTTATCTTGGTAGCAGACTATAACTAAGTTAATGGTAGCTCTAGGTTTAGGTATAAACAATTACTATAACAAGCTCTTTAGTTTCTTCATTAATAAAGTAATATATATACTAGTATTTGATTTATATTAATGACGTTTGCTTCATAAGTTCAGAAGATTTCTTACTTCTTTTAGAATAGAAGCAAAAATTTATAACAAAATGGAAATATCATGACCTTGGAGAAACAAAGAGTTTTTTAGAGTATATATAAGTTGTAATTGTAAGAATCAAAAGATTTCTGTAAACCAATCTAAGTGCTTGAACAAAGTTCTAGTACACTTTAATATAGCAATCAATCCAACAAGTACTCTACTATTACATACCATTTCATGGAGTTCTAAAAGACTACCTTTATGATATCTAACAGCCTAGAGTATATATAGTAGTAGAGTTTTATTAGATTTATACTTTCATATTTAAGAACTTGGCTACTATATATAGTTTTTTAGTCTAATAATCAACTTGGACTTGTATTATACCTAATCTATTTATTATATAGTCATAATTTCAGATGATAGAAGCTTAGAAAGACTTAAGATAAGCATAATATTATTCATTAAAGCTAAGATCAATTATTTATGTAATATCACTTTTAGTTTCTTTTGTTTTCTCATATTACTAAGTCAACTCTTTTATTTTTATCTTTTAAATCCAATAATAAGCAGTATAGCTCTAGTTTCTGTCAAAAATACCAGCAACTGGTTGAATCTCTAATGTAACTAATAATTAGTATTATAATTCAAACTCAAGAGTTAGAGAATAAAAAGAACCTTATATAAGAGAACTTAATAGAATTCTAGTTACAAAGTGTCTACCTTATATATACTTGGCTAATAGTCTATGCTATACTAAACTTAGCCTATTCTAAAGAATATATATACTATATACTATTAATATATAGTATAATATCATTGTTCTAGAACTTTCTACAATATTCTATATGATATATAATTATGTGATTATGACTTGTAACAGTCATGTGTGACATCACACTAGACCCTCATCTTAAGTCTAAAAAATAAAATAATTAAAAATAGAAAATAGAGTTTATTATCTTTAACTCTGATAATTGGCTTATATTATAATATAGGATTTGTTATAGTCAAACTTGTCTAGTAGATAGCAAATTTTTTAAATAAGTATTATCAAACTGGATTATATCTTTATAAATATTTACTTAATACTTATAAGTATCAAATAGTCTATAATAAACTCAGCAATAAGTCTATTGTAGCATACTCTGATTCATACTGGGCATAAGATCCAGAATCATGTAAATCTATGACTAGTTACTTTACTCTTATAGCTTACAAAATAATATTCTGAATAAACTATTAGTAAAGACAATAACTTTGTTTTTAACTAAGACTAAATACATTCTTTTTTGATTGTGACTGTCAGTTTGTCTAGACAAGAAATCTTCTCAATGAGATCAGTTCTAATATTCCAATCTCTTATATTTATAGTAATAACCTTGATTTACTTTTCTGGAGGTCTAATCTTATATAAGAGAAATACTCCAAATATATTGATATTTGCTATTACTATATAAGAGATCTAATTGAGAATAAACAAGTTAAACTATCATATATTAATAGAAAAAAGAATTCCACTAATATTTTAACCAAAAATCTTGGTCAAGTCTTGTTTAGTTATTTCTGTCTATTTCTTAGTTTAGAAATATTCTAAGTCTATCTACTTCTGCTTCTATTGCTTAATAGCTGATGTTTTAAGCAAGAAAGAGTATCATAAAGTATTTCACTTACTAAGTATATAGTTCATGATCACTAGTACTAATTAGGTAGTTAATTACCAAAATTACTTATATTCTATTATTGTTTGTACTTATTTAGCTCTCTACTATAGTATTCACTATAGATAAGTAGTTGCTAGTTGTTTACACTATACTATGCTGCTGTGCATTTTGTTCTTTTAAACACCTAGAGTTTAGATAACAAGTTATTAGAAGATAAAATATGAAAAACTGATCTATGTACAAATGAGTATGGATGTGAAAGCATACTTAAAACTAGTTAGAGTCTTATCTGGAATTAGAAAGTAGATCTTCCAAAAGTTGGTCTATAATATACTATAGTAAACTAAATAATAAGAATTAGAATAAGTAGAAGCAGTTACTAGTCTATCAGAGGCTAATCTGAATGATGACTAGTAACTAAGCTCTCATGAAGTAGATCTAGGCTGATTTATTACTGGTATTTTCTAATAAGAATTAAGCTACTGACTGCTTAGAAACTTAATATTATGTTAGAAACAGACTAGCTACTAAACTAGTTACACTAAAAGTATACAATGTCAAGCTTGGCTTTGATATCTGGCTGGTGTTATATATGTACTCTATTGAGTTCTTTTTCTTGTGTTACTCAATATATGAGTATTTTAGCTCTCAAACTTAAGACTATAACAATAGTCTCTATTTTATAAATACTATCTTAGATAGAGTACTTAGTATATAAGTATCATAAACTAACTTCTAAAACTTTCAAGATATTTACATCCCAATTTTGGATAAGACTCTAACTAGTTTTAAACATACTTTTATATCTGCACTTACTTATATATAGATCAGTCTGTTATTTCATTACCTAGTAACTTGTTATTTAGACTTTAGGTTGCTCTATCTCTTAGAAACTATCTCCATAATATTTTCTTGGCTATATTCTACACTGCTATTTCCTTAGTTATAGTTTCAATTACATAACTTAGTATTTAAGACTAAGTAAATACTTTATAGTACTCTAGTCTAGTAATTGAACTCTAACAACCTACTTTCTTTTCTAGCTTCTCTTTATAACCATTCTTCACCTAAAACTATAACTATGTAACAAGTAGTTGGTATAACATATAAGTTGAGACTAAGATTGTTATCTATATTTTAGTCATAAGTTTATAAATAAGTATCCTAGCTTGATTTGTAATACTACTTACTTATAAATAACCATATCTATTCTCAAATAAGTTTCTAAACTTAATCTAACTCTAAAACCCTTATTTGTTAAGTATGAAATATAAGGAAACCTACTTTTCTAATATCAAAATTACAAATTTTTTTTAAATCAACAATTTATAATGTGGGGTGCAATGGCAGTCCATAGTAACTACTTAGTAGCTATGTACATTTAAAAACAAACAATATATAAATTGAAAAAGAAAAGAAAAAAAAAGAAAAAAACACCTAATAATAACAAGATTGCTGCATTACTATACTCTGTTATGAAACAGTTCCTGTTATTTTCTACCATACCATTCTTTGTTGAAACAGCTTCTCTAATAAGGACATGAATTACTGTTCACTTGATAGTCTCCTTTGCAATTAATATATTTAAAGACATGATGATAAGATTCATCTTTCTTTGTAACAAGCCTTAGGAAATTAGTTTTTGGGCTCTCTTTGCAACACCATGCTTTCTCCCTATGGTGCTCAGTATTGTGAGATCTATAACATTTGGTGCATCTAGATGTATAAGATTGGCAAGTGAGTGTTGAATGTTCCCATTTCCAACAGTTTTTACACTGTAGAATACCAGAGTTTATATTGGTACCACAAATGGTACCAATATATTGTCCAACATTGAAACATCAGTTAATTATTGACTTGGCAATAAACCCATTCTATGAGTCCCAGATGTCAACCCAGACATGTCAAGATTGTTGACGATAGACTTGACTTTTATTTTCACTCTCTATTTTTATTTCATTTTTCTTTTTCTATTTTTAGAACAACTTGGGTTAGGGTCTATCAGTCACACTGTTACATCAGTCACAAGTGATGGCATAGTCACATGATTGATCATGAGATGAAGTAGAAGGTTCCAGAATAAAGTGACATTATATGGCATGGACAACATATGCTGGCCTCATGTCATACTCATGGTCATTTAGGGTAGGATGCACAGTAGTTAGCATGGACCAGGAGTAGTAGTATATAAGGTAGACTACTTTGTATTAGGAAC
>Ga0157358_1000814_pt1 | contig 13425 bp, 7 predicted proteins | sample AttcapACBM2_FD_111484 | JGI IMG/M metagenome (GOLD analysis project Ga0157358, IMG submission 111484) | Fungus gardens microbial communities from leaf cutter ant in Botucatu, State of São Paulo, Brazil - Atta capiguara ACBM2 | ecosystem: Host-associated > Fungi > Mycelium > Unclassified ...
GAAAGCCCCCAAATAAGGGCTATCTGCATATATGTAGAATGTACAAAAGCAACAACAAAAAACTAAGATATCAGGCCATCAGTAACTGTAAAATCTTTGTTTGCTAATATCTTATGAACAGCTGGATGGATTTGCATGATCAAACTTGCATTAGAAAGTACTTATCGAACTGTTTCCAATGATATATCATATATCATATATGGATCAGTATCCATAGAGATATAAGTATATCAATGTAGTAATATAATTAGTTACCTTCTAAAATTAGCCTAATAGCTACTATGACAGATGATAGCTCCCATCAGGTACAACTTTTGATCATGTGATGGAAATAGCTTGTATACAGACCATCACTATTTTGTATATATACCTCTATATCTGAGAATTAAACCTCAGACTTAATAACATTAATTTTTATTCTTTATTATCTGTATTGATCTTAATTATGATTGTCATCATGATTGAACTTCTGAATCACTCCTAAACCTCTGAGAGTGTACCCAAGGTTCAGATATCACAAATAAGTGAGTATTTCATTTTGTAATAGTTATAATACTTCTAAAACCTTTTAACCTATTGTTCTCCTCAATACTTTAGGAAAACTTGTCAAAAAAGTCATTAGTGTTAGACTACAAGTATACTATACCACCTCAAATCTTATTTATCCTAATCAAATGGAGAGTATCAAACAATGTTCAACTGTAGATACCAGAATCTACCTAACTTATCTTATATATATGAGATAAACTACAGGTCTTTATAGAAAACACTCTTTCATTCAACATTGCTCAGTTTTTTCCTTCTTTAAACCATTCTGGCTTTCATTTAGTAGATACTTTTTCTGATTATTTTTTTATTTTAGTTAACAAAAAAGATTCTGATATATTAACTTCTCATTACAATAGACTTAATAATATTCTTAAGAATTCCTTTATAAGTTAAGATACTATTCTTATCATTATAGTTACTACTGTTAAGAATAAAGTAGCCACTTTAGTCTTTTATGTATATAGAGGTCAGGAAATCATTACCAAGATTGTTCACTATACCATAAATATCACACCTATAGAAGTCAAACTCTTTGCCATTGAATGCAGGGTAAATCATGCAGTACAATTACAAGATATTGCTTGTATCATCATCATCATCAATATAATTCCAACTACTAAACAGATCTTTGGCTCATCTGTTTATCCATATCAGCTTCATTCTATTACAATATTTAAAGATCTCAGGTCTTTTTTTTAAAAGAACAAGAATAATACAATTGCTTTTTGTAATTATTTAGATAGCATCAAGTAGTTGTCATATCTCTTAGTAAATAAAGAGTCAAAACAATTTAAGATGGATTCTGTATTTCTGAGCAGAAAATTATAGGAGTTAAGCAGGAAAATAATAATAATAATAATACAACACCATGGTAAAGTAATGGCAAATGTATTTCCAAGCCTCACAGTACAAAGAAACAAAATTTCTCAAATTAAATAACAATAATTATCAACTTATTTGTCCAACATACTCTAAGGGTAGTGCTTGGCTAAAGTACTTCAGTTTATCAAATTCAATGTGTACTTGGATTACAAGACTTTATTGGTGAGTATAGGCTTAGATTCTTCCCTAAAGCATCTTTCATATATCTATATAAATTATGTCCTATTGAAATGAGGAGATATATTCTTTTCAATTGTATGTGTTACATAAAGTCTCGGAATCCAAGAAGGAAATATCTCAAGGATATTTATATTCTTACATTTTTAGAGTTCAATTCTGAAGCATTTTGTTTTCAAAATAGTGTTACTTAGAACTTATCAGTCTTATAGTTTTTTCTATTTCTATTTCTATTTCTTATTTATATTTAAGTAATCACATTGTGTAGTCACTATTATCTATCATTGTATCCTATGTAATAAAAATCTCTTACTCTTCTTAGAGTTGAAGTGAAAATTCATAATAAAATAGAAATGTTTTTTTAAATCAATGATTTATCATACAGAATCCATTTAGTACTGCTTAGGCAATCCTAAAATGCTATTGATTTATTGCATCCTTTGTTGAAAAATTCTTTAAGGTCTTGAGATATCATGATAGACTGTAATTAATAAAGATAGGAGAATGAATCAAAGATCTGCCTTACAGAGTGGATAGCACCCTAATAACAATAATGTAATCAACATTTTGAAGATGAACAGTTTGATTGATCTTATATCTGATAGCAAACAATTTTGCTTTGGTAGAAGTGACATTGACAGCATAATTGATTGTTTTGGCCAGAATGTTTTGAATAGAGCAGATATATAAAATTGAAGTGGCAACATTGTTTTTGATACTTGCATCAGAAATAACAATAACAGTTTTAGTATCTATACAGGAATCTTTAAAGATTTTATTGAGATTTTGAAGGTAGGCATTTATAAAGTTCTTCTATTTGCAGTTTATTATATAGAAAAGAAATTTATTAGAAACTTTTTCTACTAAATGAAACCCCAATGAGAGTTCTTTGCATAAACTGTCAAATAAAAAAAAGAGACTGTTGATATAATCATTAGAATCAACAATGAAGCTCTTGAGTTTTTTGTATTGTTTAGAAGTCAAGTTCCCTAGTGATAGCCAGTAAGGATTTGCTTTCTTTGAATTATGTTTGTCCAGAAGCAAGTTAAGAACATAATATTTTGGTAAAAACATCATTCTTAGCTGTTGTCTTTTACTGATTTTTTTAAGGTATAGGTATATAAAAATAAGGCCAGTAATTACTTTGACTTCTCATGAAGGTAATATATAAAAAGCACCTATAATTCATAGTACTATTCTTTATTGTATCTTTCTTAGTTCCTTAAGAGAGTGATAAAGAGAGGCATTTTTGAAGTATCAAAGTGGGAACCCATAGAGAGTGATGGATATAATATATATATGATATAAGTGTTATTTATAAAAGAGTAACAGACTTCTAGTAGAATTTTCCAACATCTTTATGTCTTTGATAGTTGATAAAGCTTTGTTGGAATAGAGATAAATGTGTTTATGGAAATAAAGTTTCCTACCAAATATGAATCTGAAAAATTTCTAGCTTTTCTTTGTTCATAATAGAGAACTTCCTAGCAAACCAAGATTCAAAGAAGAAGAATCAAAATTCTTGGTTAACCTAGAAAAATGAATTTTTTTGTTTTTGCATGTTTGATAGTGAGACCAAATTATTCAACAAGAGAGAAAATAATACTATAACTACAAAAAAGATTTGCATTTGATTTTTCAAAACTTTTTTCTTGAGAAATAAAAAGACTATTATCCACAAAAGAAAGAATAGAGATGGGTATATTATATAAAATATTTTTTAGTTCTTTTTCCAAATATATGATAGATGGAAGCAATGTAGAGAGTAGAGAAAATAGAAGAGAGGACAAAGCTTTGCTCTCTCCTTTATTTTTTTTTCAGACATACTGAGTTCTTCTATCAATTAAATATTTGGAAAAGAAAGAAGAGATTTCTGAATCAAAACTAGCCTTGTCCAAAATTATTGAAAGAAGGGATATGATTAAGTAAAGAAAAAAGCTAGGTGATATCAAAAATCAAAGTACTTATGTAGAGACTTTTAACCTAGAAGCTGGATTACATTGATATAAGTACTTGTTTAATACTTACAAGTATCAGATAATGTTACAAACTCAAGATCTTAGATTTGTCAGACTTATAAAGTTTGGACCCAAGTTTCTTTTGATTCTCTTTTTATTTTCTTTTTATTTTTCTTTTCTTTCTTTTAGTTTTTACTTTAGGGACTAGGGATAGGGTTTGACATGACATGACAGTCACATGGTCACAGGTCACATGGTTACAAAAGAAAGATGTAGAAGGTTTGGAAGAGATGACATCATACTATATAAATAACACATAGTGACTTTAAGGCAAAACACATAGTTATTTAGGGTAAGCTAAAGTAGTAGTTTCATGGACTATGAGGTTTTAGTATATAAGGTAAACAATTCTGCACAGAGTTCTCTATTGAGTTCTCTTATGTAAACCTTATACAAGATTCTTCTTCTTGACCATCTCTAAGATCTTTGACTTGTAACAAGATTGGATCAAGAAAATAAATCTTATATTAGAATAAATACAAGAAAACTTAATGGAGTTTCTTATACAAAACTGTTTACCTTATATATGCTTGACTACTGGTCCATGCTATACTACTATTAGCCTACCCTATAAGGTTATATATTATCCTTAAGGTCAACTTGTATAAAATATATTGTATGATATTATCTTATTTCAGAGTCTTCTACAATATTCCATGTTTCATGTGATTGTGTAACTGTGACTGATGTGTGACATCATGCTAACATCTAACCCTAAGTCCAAATATAAAATAAAATGAAAAATAAAATAAAAATTAGAAAGGAAAACAAAAAATTTGATTCAGACTAAGTATAAGATCTAGAATTATATAAATCTATAACTAGTTACTTTACTCTCATAGCTTACAAAGTAATATTTTAGATAAGCTGCCAGTAAAAGATAGTAGCAGCTTTATTTTTAACTAAGGCTGAGCATATGGCCCTTTCTAATTGAGGCCATCAGCTTATTTAGACAAGAAACCTTCTCAATAAAGTTAGTATTAATTTTTCAACTTTTTATATTTATGATGATAATCTTAGCTCATTTTAGAAATCCAAGAGAAAATAGAATAATTAAAGTCTACCATCTTTAATTCTGACATTACCCTCCTTCAAGGTTTCTTTTCTAAAGAAACTAACTTTTATTTTTGCCAGTTTCTCTCCAACTTCTTTGAGTACTCATTCTCAAATTTGCTATTATTTCACCTATATAGTATCTTTGCCATATATTTTCCTAGTAATTCTTCTCTTCTAAAATATTTTTCCTCTGCTATTTCTAACTTCTGCATTCAGCATTTCCTTAAATTCTGTTATTATCTCCTTTGTATTATCTAAATCCTCTTCATTTTTCCAAAATCCATGTTCTGCTGTAAACCCCTTCCATGACACCAAGTACTTTACAACTTCTCTTACTTTTCTTTTATTCAATATCTTTTCAACTTTTCATTTTTTGACTCTTTTTACCTCTATTAGTTTCACTTCTTTAGTTCTCTATCCCTCTACTTGTTCCTTATACCATACTACTCAACTAACATTTACTACTGGATAAATTCTCATTAATATTAGTAGTTGTAATTTGACCACATTAGTTGAAACCACTTTCTCAATAATATATAGATCTATATATTAGTTTACCAATTTCCTCACTAGTTACTCTTTGAACACTAAGTCTTTCATGCTGTTAGATATGGTTCACACCAGAAGGTGAAAGTCTACATGGTTGGCTCAGTGATGTGAACTTGTAGAATAACCTTGGCTTTAGCTTATGTACTATACCATCTGTCTACTGCATGGTTACAACTTTAGAGAATTAAATAAAGTCCAAGATGGAGATGGGTACTGATTCAGTATATTACTGTTAAATACCAGAGATCAAATTCAATAAGAATTATCTTTGTTGATTATCATACTAGTGAATTACAGTGTAAATACTAGTCTTATATACAAGTAAGAGATATAGGAGATGCTCAGAGTTTCAGTGTATTACCCCTATTACTCTGAGCAGAGGTTTTAGCTGTGAAATACTAATAGGAGTAAGATAGGAGAATCTTGCCATAGAAGACTAAATTTAATAGAAGTATCCCCATCATAAAAGACTAGATATCTGGATTGTTGTATCATCACTGCAGAAACATCCTCTGAATAGTTAGACTTGACATATAATATATGCTCAGCATTATCTTATTGCTCTTTTTCCATTCTTCTACTTCTTTCCTTCTCTTATCTGCTTATTATTTCATTTTTTCTTATGCTTTTATTAATACTGCTTCTACTTCTTTCTGCACTTTCCTTATTATTTCTACAAATTCTGTTACTTTTCCACTTTTCCTTTCTTTCTTGGTTCATCTTCCCTGTCTAACCATCTGTTTGTAGATTGAATGATGTTGACAACTTCATTTCAATACTCAACATTTTATTCAGTTTCCTTACTATTTTCACTGCAAAATATAGTCCTTGGTCTAACACCACTCTCTCTGGCAGCCTATGTAACTTCTAAACATCATCTCTAAACAACTGTGCTAAGCCTTCTACCAACATTCCTTCTGTTGTTTCCACAAAATGTACCATCCTAGACAACCTATTATAGACCACTAGAATTGCATCTTTTCCAGCTATTATTGGTAACTTAGTAATGAAGTTAACTGTTAGATATATCTATGACTTCTCTGGTATCTTGCTTAATTTCAACTTTCTCACTAGTGTCTCTGTCCTATTCTTTATCCTCTAGTCTATATCACACACCTTTATATATCTTCTCATATCTCTTGTTACTCCTAGCCACTAATAATTCCTCATCACCAAATCTGTCATTTTCCATCTTCTTCTATGTCCTACTACTGGTATATTATGGTATAATTTGATTATTTACACCCTGAACTCTTCATCCTTCAGTATATATACTCTTTCTTCTTTTAACACCAAGTTCCCTTCTTTTCATTTCCTTACAACTCCTTGACTTCTGCTTTCTTCATTTTCTCTACTACTCTAACTACTTCTTTATCTTTTCTCTTAGCTTTTTTTGATTTTTTCTACTATATCTACTTCTAGTCCTTCTATTACCAGTTCTGTTAAGCTACAAATCCATTTGTTCTTAATTAATATTTAATTATATTTATCATTCTCAGTCCCTACTTTTTAGTCCCATCTTTTACTAAGTATATTTACTTTTCCCATTTCTGTTCCTAGCACATATTTCAAGATGAAATCAAATCTTGACAGATACAATGCTTATTCTGCTTGTCTTCCATTCAATTTCTATACTTTCATGAAATATTCTAAATTTGTATAGTTTGTCTAGATCTTGAACTTAAACTCTATACCTTCTAATAAATATCTCTAATTTTCTAACCTTCTTATTATCATTAATATCTCCTTATTATAAATTTTATAATTCTTCTCTATCTTATTTTGAGAGAAATGCTACTGGTCTCCACTTTCTATTATTACATATCATAGATAATATATCTCCTGTAACATAATCTAGCACATCAAATTTTATTCTTATTTTTTGTCTAAGTTCAGTACTACTAATACTAGTTTCTTGGTGAACTTCTTCTTCAACTCTCTAAATGCCTCTTCTTGCTTTTCTGTCCAATCCTACTTTTGATCTTTTTTTACTAGATTGTATAACAGTCTATGTCAAGTTCACAAATGGTGGACTTAGTTTTTCTCTATTTTATCTTTTATTTTTATTTTCTTTTTGTTTTATTTTCTTAGTCTTCTATTTTTAGAACATAGGGTTAGGGTTAACAACAGAGGCAGAGAACAGAGTAGAAGGATCTAGAACAAATGATGTCATAACAATATAGACACCATATATTGACCTTATGTTCTACACATGGTCGTTTAGGGTAGGATGCACAGTAGTAAGCATAGACCATCAGTAGTAGTATATAAGGTAGATTAGTTTGTAAAGGGATCTCTATTGAGTTCTCTTGTATTACTCAATACAAGAGTTGTTCTTCTGTCTCCCTCTAAAGACTTAAGATCATAACAGTCTAGCTATTACTGTGAAATCTTTAATGAACTACCAATAATAATTTGCTGGTCCTAAAAACTTCTGTATATCTTTGACTTCTTTCAGAGTCAGTTATTCAAATACTCTACTAATCTTTTCTTCTTCCATTTTTATTCCTTCTAGTCTAATTACTACCTCCAAAAACCTGACTTCCTATATCTTCCACTTATATTTTTCTAGTTTTACATACAAATCATTCTCTGCTAATCTTCTTACCACTTCTTCTACTACTTCACTATGTTCTTTCTCTTCTTCCATTCCTACTATTACATCATCTATAAAGTTTGCCACTTTTCCAGTATTGATAATATTTCAAAGAATTTCATTCATCATAGTCTAAAAAGTTGCCAGTGAGTTCATCAGTCCAAAAAACATAACCATTGGCTTGAATGACTCTTCTAGAGTCATAGATACTGCCTTCCATTTATCTCCCTCCTTTATCTGTACATTATTTTATTTTTAATAGTCCACTCATTTAAATATTTATAGTCCTGTACCATTCTTCTTTCCTACAAAAAAACACTAATGTGGTTTCAGATGACTTCAAGAGTCTAATATATTCTTTCCTTAATTTTTCTGATATGAACTTATGCACTTCCTCTCTCTCTTCTCTCAACAACAGATACATCTTTCCCTTCCTTGGCACAAACCCTTTCTTTGTTTCTATTGCATGATTCCACAGTTTTATTGTGGGAATTATTTCACTGTTTATTTCCAAATATGTGAATTTACTTATGAAAGCATTCTAGTGCTAGCTTTTTTGCTTCCTCCTCTGATTTTGCTACTTCTTCTTTATCCCAAATCTCCTACTCTTTTACCTTTTTCTTCACTTCTATTGTTTTATTCTTTTTTGTTTTTTTTTCCTTCTTCTTCTGCTCTCTCTCCTCTTGTTTCTTTCCTTTTTCTACTTTTTTCTCTTCCTCTCTTTGCTTTTACTACTCTAATTTTTCCTACTTCAGTCTCCACTATTATCTACACTTCTCTGGACATCTCATTTTTTTACCTCTCCTGTTCTCCAATTAATTTCAGGATTGTGGTGAACAAGTCATGGCATTCCCAAAATCACATTCCACTTATTACATCAATCTCCATCTTTTTCCTATGCCTCTGGTGATAAATATTCACCTCTGCTGTGTGCTCAATTAGTCCCTCCTTGTTAAAGAAACCATCCACATTCCTCACATATATAGGTTTTTCTATTTTCTTCAACTTAAATTCTTGCTTTCTCACAAACTCAGAACTCATAACCAACCCCATTACCCCACTATCTAATAATACATCTACTATTACTCTTTCCTATGTATTAATTCTTTCCAACCCAATCTTTATTATAACTTCTCTTAGCATGTTCCTATTATCCAGATTGTAGCAGGATATATTATTTACTATCCTCCTGAGTATTGCAAATCTGTTATAATTATTGAGACCTAATTAAGGACTACCAGGTATCTTTCCCTATTTAAATTATCACTATGTTGTCTATTGTCCTGCCTACCTTCATACTTCAATATCCTCCCTTGTCTTATTATTCCCCTTAGCCTACAGTTTCTTGCAATATGTCCAAAACCTCTACAGTTATAGCAATTCCTTTCTCTATCCACATCTATAGTGTATAGATTGTGCCTAGACATCAATCCTGTATATTGATTTGGGTTTACCATAGTTGTATTAGTCCTTTCAACTTCTTCTACTAGTATAGTGTCAGGAGTACAGCATGAAGTACATATATAGTACTAGCCAGATGTCAAAGCTAAGCTTGACATTATGTACTTTTAGTGTAACTGGTTCAGTGGCTGGTCTGTTCCTAACATATAGGCCCTGTTAGAATTTGTTATAGAGAAGCCTCCTATATCCTTAGCCAAACTTGAGGCTGTAGCAGTATTTGTAGAATATCTCTTTGTTCTACCTTGAAGTCTAAGCTCTGTTGTTCCTCTCTTTTTACAGCTTCTCCTCATCTCTCTTGCTTTCCCTTCAATTTCTATCTAGATTGATTATGTGTTTATATCATTGATTGATTGACTCTGGTTAGCATTCTATCTCCATAAGTCTTTGCTGGATAGTATCTTTCATGTTTTATTTTAACTCCTGAATCAGTGGCTATCTCTTATATTTACTATCTTTTGCTACTCTTCTAAATACCTATACAAATTCTTTCATTGTTTATCTCCCTTACTCTAACCTCTTTAGCTCTACTACTTTTGTTGTTTCCTCATCTTCTTTTATAAATTCTTTTTTTAAATCTGCTAAAAAGTCTTCCACAATTTCATATTCCAAATTTTATGTTTCTAGATTCTCCAACATATTTTATTCCTAGACATCTGCTGATTTCCCCTACACATATAACAAAATTTACTATATCTGTTATTCTACCATATCTCTCCTTATTCTCATTCTTAAGAATAGCTTACATACTGTTACAAGCACCAAAATCTTTCCTGAACTCCCATTAAACACTTGTGGCTTAGCCACTTCTATACTTGTTCCTATATTGGGCCTAGATATTGTTGCTTCTGCTTTTGCTCCTTATGCTACCAATAGCACTTGAATTTGTGCTTGCATTACTACAAGCTGTTCTTGTTCCTGTCAGATAATTGTTTGAAAGTTATATTAACTCATATTGTATTGTGGTAATGAATTGATGGGTAATAGTGATAATGATAGTAGAGGTGGGATAGATGGTAATAATATATATACCAGAAGAATAGAACTGGTGCTGGTTTCCTCCTCTGAATTGTACTCCAAGCTAGAATCAATCTCTGTAAGTGCTAATGGGCTCTCTTCCTATTCTATCTAATAATATTTGCTAACTACTTAAATATCTAACTACTATTCTAATTAAAATATACACTATTTTGTTCTGAGAAGAATGTTCTACTCTAGATAGGGCCTGAAAGATACCTATCACTTCTCTATATGAACAAATTACAAGGAGACTTGCAGTATAAGGCTTTTACTATTAAAACTAACTGTCATGTCCATACAAGGTGATATATCTGCTAAGTACTAGTGAGCTTTGGTACAAAATAAATGACTAGGTTTTCTCCATCTAGTTAATATACCTAGAGTCTGGTAATTCTTTTTGACTAAAAGATGAGTTGTTCTTTGATCAAAGATGATAAGGGAGTGAGTTTGAAAGTGCCTAGTGCTGATCAGTCTTGGAAGTAGTATTGAGTTCTAATATTATAAATTACTTTATATAGAATTGTTTATTTTATATATACTAGACTATTAGTTTATACTATATAAGAAACATGTGTTTGCCTTAAGGTCAACATATGTTAAACATGCTATAATGATGTCATCTTTTTCCAGAATATTCTACGATATTTCATATGATATATAATTATATAACAGTATAACTATGACAACATTATGTAACTGTAACTAATATATGATACCAAGTTATGTTGTATAACTATATGTGACAGTGACATGTAATGTCACACTAACCCTAATACCAAGTCTAAAAATAAGAAAATAAATGAAATGAAAATAGGAAATGAAAATAGAATAATTCAAGTTTATCACCTTTAATTCTAATATATGGAATACTAGAGTGAGAGATAGTATTAGTAGTATTAGTTTGCCTAGAAAATTCTGTCTGGATAGCAGAATATATAATATTTCAAGTAAGATTGTAGATAAACATATAAGAAAAAAGAAGAAAAATGGAAATAGAATCCTATACATAAGAGATTATAAACAGGATATTTATTGCTTTTAGAGCAGAGGGAACATCATAATTGTTTCTATAGAGTCTTGTATAAAGGGAACCAAGCTTATCAATCTAGGGAGCAGAATTTTGATTACCAGAAATTTAGAAAGTAATTATTCTCTGATAGTTGGTAAAAACCAACACTGGATGAGACATTCCTATAAGAGTTTATAAGTAGGTTCTCAAAGAGACTCAGAATTGTGCTGACCATACATCAACAGATTCTCTGGAAAAGTAGATATTACAACTCTAAGCTTGGCTTAGATTATAACTAAGGTAAAAACTTGAGAAAGAAGTAAGGAGATGATTAATTGGTAAAGTGTAAATATATAAGACTGTATTCACTATTATATATACCTATAAATCATAAGGAATAAGAAAGATATTCTTAAAGAAATAATAAGGAGTAAGTGAGGAGAATATAAGAAAACCTCCACTACTGCATAAAGTGCTGACTAATACTCTATGAGAATAATGTAAGGTATAGCACATATGAGTCAAAGATGAAACAAACCCCAACACATGTTTTATCATAAGGTAAACATTTGTAGAATATAAGACATAGTATTAATCATAATAGTAGAACTAAGAACAGCTAGGACTTGAGAGCCCAGAAACTTCTTTTTAGCTATCTTATTCACATTAGTAATCTGAGAGAGTGCTAAATTATTCAGTATGTCTTTAAAAGTAAAAACAACGCTAGAATAAATGATGAGGGCAAGAGCCAATTTAACACAGATTTCCTAAAATAAATAATTAGCAGTAAGCTTGGATAAAGTAAAAATAAAGTTGATTATTTGTTATGACTTAGACTTAAGTTTTTAAGTAAAAGAGAAACTTTGTATTAATTAACATAAGAGAACTTGGTAGAGTTTCTAGTACAGATGAGTCTACTCTAGTATATGGTTAATATATACTTTACATCTAATCTACTCTAAATGTTATGAGAAGAATTATAAGATATATAATATCACCTTTCTCTTATGTCTTATAATATTGTGATTGTGACATTGGCTGTTGTGATGTTATATTGTCCTCTTTTACTAAGTTCAAAATAAGAAGAAGAAAGAGAAGTCAAAATAAAAATAAGAGAAACTGAAATAATAAAAGAGAAGTAGAAAAAGAACAAGTTTATTATTCTTAAATCTGATATTGTTGCTATCAATGAAAATAATCAGCATAAATCAGGGAGCAAGTGTATTATATGCTCAAAGTGAAAATTTCCATCAATTACTATATTTGTCACATACTATCTAACATCTGCACTCTTCCTATTCTCTTCCAGTGTGGATCACACTCTATTATAATCATCTATCAATCCAAGAACTAAATTCTACATCTCTCATCAATCTCATAGAGTTCTGAATAACAACCTCCATAGTGCCTAACAATTTAGAGTATGTATAGTAGTAGAATATTATTGGATTATCACTTCTATATTTAAGAATGTTGGCCACCATATACTGTTTCTTAATCTGATAATTAAATTAGATTGTACTATACTTACTCTAAGTATATCTGAATTTCTTTTCTAAAATATAACTGTTACAAATTCAAAATCTTAGAGTTGGTTAAGAAAGTGAACCTTGTATTAGGGTTAACACAAGAGAACTTGATAGGGAACTCAGTACAGAATAGTCTATCTTATATACTAAAGCCTCATGGTCCATGCTAACTACTTCTAGCCTACCCTAAACTGCCATGTGTCTGCCTTAAGGTCAACATATGTAGTATATATTGTATAGTATTATCCTTTTAGATCCTTCTATATTTTTCTATGCATCTCATGACTTGTAACCATGTCACCTGATATGACTGATGTGTGATGATGTGATCTGGTCACCCTAATCCTAGTTCTAAAAATAGAAAGGAAGATAAATTAAAAGTAAAATAAGAATGAAAAGAAAATGAAAATAATTTAGAGTCTACTTGTCAGAATTGCTGAAGGTGGACTTAATTTTTATTTCTCCTTTTCATTTTTATTTTATTTTCTCTTTCATTTTCAATCTATTTTCTATTTTTAGAACTAGGGTTAGGGTTAGAGGGACAAGATCATGCTGTCACACAGCAGGTCACATCAGATGACA
>Ga0157358_1000815_pt1 | contig 13422 bp, 8 predicted proteins | sample AttcapACBM2_FD_111484 | JGI IMG/M metagenome (GOLD analysis project Ga0157358, IMG submission 111484) | Fungus gardens microbial communities from leaf cutter ant in Botucatu, State of São Paulo, Brazil - Atta capiguara ACBM2 | ecosystem: Host-associated > Fungi > Mycelium > Unclassified ...
CGCTTCGCGAAGAATACTGATGATCTGTTCGTCGGAAAAACGCTTCTTCATGGGGATGTCCTCATGTGGCTTATGAAGACATTACTAACATCGCGGTGTATTAATCAACGGGGAGCAGGTCAAATGACCCTGAGTTTTCTAGACGTGCGAACTTCGCTCTTAGGGTATCAGAGAAGTAAGCATTAAGAAGACGCAATTCCCAGAGAGAGGCTGGTTAAACTACAGTGGTTTAGTTGAGGCGCTTTAATTTACACATTTAGTATAGATACACTGGACTTAAATTTATTAGTTCAGTGCTATCTGCCAATGTATGCCTAGGAAGTATCAATAAGACCAACTACGTCATAATAATAAAAACTCTTAATATTTTCTTAACATATGTTATCCAAATCACGCCTTCCAATAGAAAAAAAGCAAAGATGAAAAATACATTTACTCTTTCTCCGGGCGTCCTCCCCGGCACCATTCAACTTTCCCCTTAGTTATCCAAAAGTGACATCCGCAGCCATTTTTTTGATGTATAGAAGGTTTAACTGTGGGTCGATATAAACAATCATGAATTAAAGTCCACCTAGGACGTCTAGCTTGATTAAGCGAAAGAGAGATGGTCTTTCCACAGTTGCCAGGACATTTTAAACATGCCCACTTTTCAATTCCCCCATCAACTACAAAAATAATGTCCTCATTCTCTATATTTTTATTCAAAGGAAACGTTTCAGATCGTCGAACAAGCAGATCGAAATCTACAATTTTTGTCCACTTCAATAGTTTCGCTAGAAAACGTCCCATTAGTTACCTACCCTGTCCAAAAATGGAATGATATCCGCTCTTCCCCAGTTCTCTTGACTGCCACATAATTGGCATCCCGAAACAGGTAAACAGGTGTTCGCCCTATCTTCTGAAATATCGAAGCGACGTATACGTCCTGCTTTCATACCATTTTCTCCCTGAAATGCCGTTAACCCCTGGAGAAGCTCATTGACCGCCATACAAGCAGTTTCGGTAGTGAAGGTTATAACTACAGGAGCTGGATCTCCGCCTCCCAGAACGTATGCCTCTGCTTTTCGACGTTCATATTCTTCTGGATTTGAGCGCTTTAAAGCTTCATCTCTGGCAGTGACAGGATTGATTAACTTACGGCATAGCAAACAAGGTGCTCCAGGTGAAACCAACGTTACTCGTCCTGCCATTTCATAGGGGCGGTTTTTGCTGGCAGGTATGATACGAACCCCCATATCAAGAACAGCGATGCCATAAAAATAAGCTAATCTGTTCAGAAATAATCGGCCATCATGATCATCTGTGCAGCCAAAAATCACATCACAAGATTTTAAAGCATCTCGTACTTTACGGTCTCCAACCCAACTTTTGAAAGTAGCAACATTTGTGCCCAAATCTGCATTCGAGATTTCCCGGGAAATAACCTCCACTTTTGGTACTTTGTTTAATGCATCATCTCTTCTAGCACCATGCACTCGGTTTAAATTCGACAATTCGATTACATCATCGTCTATAAGGAGCAATTTGCCAACGCCTAGTCTTGCCAGCAACATTGCCGTTGGACTCCCAGTACCACCACAGCCAATAATACCAACTCGTAATCCTTTCACTGTAGAGTTAAATTGCGGGCCAAATAAACGGGCTTGCCTGTCAAACATTTCAGCATCAGCTGATTCTTTATTGCCATGGAAAGTTAACGATCGACCCGAAACGAAAATTGATTTAAATTCCTCCTCGTGATCAGGTGTGGTCCATAACCGTGAGCAAATAGAGCCATCTCCACCTAAAACTACACTTATAAAACCATGGCCATTTCCTGAACGATTCGATAGAATCTTGAGCAAATCTTTTTCGTTACGGGTGTCCTGTTCAGAGAAAAATGCGTAACTACCTGGATGAGTGTGCACTATCCCTAAGATAAGATCCTCGCTTTCGGCCAACTTAAGAAGTTTGACAAAAGTGCGGGTAGACCAAGTTACGTGAACATTAGAAGAGGATATCTTTTCTTCTTCAGGGACCGGAATTATTTTGTGGGAAACAAGGCGCTGGTGCGCCTTGCCTGACCATGGGTCACTTAGAATAGACACTGTGCCAAAGAGGATGTACGCTGAGTTTTCACGATCTTCCTCAGTTTTCAGAATAGAATGGAGCTCATCTTGGTGAGCTTCCAATAAAATCATTTCCATAATTATCCCGCCTCGACCAGTGCCAGCTCAATGCGTTTCACCATGGTGTGTAAACCATCAACACCGGGACGCCATTCATTGTTGTGACGTGACCATCGTTGCCATGTCTTGCCAGCAAACGCATGGGTTACATTTGCCGCACGCGGGTCAGTTCCACTTGCCCGGAGTTTCAGCCAAGGAGTGCAATAAAACATGTCAGGTGGGCTGTCAGGATAGCCTGCGGGAAGCATAATCAAAACATCAGCAACATCTGAAGTAAACTTTCCCGCTGGTAAAGGGACCCCTATCAATATCACACCGGACTGACCCGATTCTGAACACTCTTCAAAAGTAATGTTTCGACTTTCAAGATATGCAACGTCTCGACGGGGAAGTAAAGCTGAAAGCCCTTCGGTTGTCTGCGCAATGGCTGTAAAGAAGCGTTCCAGACCAGGGCGAGAAATATCGACCATGTCTCCATCACGAATCAACATGTCTTCGCTTTTACGCATCTCTTGATAAACATCGTGAGTCGTGGATTCAACACCCGCCAGTTTCTTAAGAACTGAACCTGAAATGGTAGTCGCACCCCATTCAAAATCACGTCCATCTAAGATAAAACGATAAAGTTCCGCAGCCTTGAACAAAATCACCTTTTCTGCACCTTTTCCCCGAAGATCAAAACGTTCATCTTCACTTAGCGTTTCAAGTGCGCCATCTGAAAGCCATGCCACGGCAATGTGCTCATCAGTCGGACGGGCATTAGCGGCTTCCAGAATCTGTCTTCCTGTTACGATGGGATCCGGAATGGTGATGCTGCGAAAGTTTAATTCAGCGTCTCCGATCAATATGGCATACGCATGCTCAGTTAAACCGGTTGAATGATTCATTTTAACCTCTTGTTTTCAATTTATTTTGATGTTGCTTAATAATGATCTCCGATAAAGTCACAACATATGAACTATCTCTTCAACCATCAGCACTGGCTCCATTTTCTGATTAAATAATTCTGTTTAACCAGGTTGAAAAAAAAGGATCCATTGACGATACAATAGGCCCTTTTTCTGCTTAATGGAAGCCCTTTAAGCAGAAACACCGATAATTTTATAGATAAATTCTTTACCACCGCTCTCGGCGGACTCCTCCGAGCGTAAAAGGAAGCCTTCTTCAGCGAGTCGCTTAAGCCGAGTGCTTGCATTCTGGACACTGATGTCAAGGCCTGCCGCGGCTTCAGCCGTAGTGGTTTTATGTTTTTTTACTATGAAATCGAGAAGCGTTTTATTTGAAGCAGAAGTTTCAGGGCCCAAGAACCGGCACCGATCTCCCTTCCAACATGTCAGTGGCTGTTCTCCAGAAAGAGCAGCACCATGAAGATTAGATATCAAATCTTCATCGTTGACATCGCAGATGTAAAAAGCAATTTCACGGCTATAGCGTTTTACTGCATAAATCACACATTCACGGAAGAAAGAAACGTCTGCGCTCTCGATATTAGCAAGTGAAATACCAATCTCTGAAGCACCTATAAGTGTAGCGATGTCATCAACTAGAATAGCATGGGCCTTCCTCCCTTTCGTTGTACCGTAAGGATTGGGTTCACAAGCATATTTTATCAAGTTAAGTGTATAATTTTTCTGTTTCATACTACGAGTTTAATCAGAAATTTTTGGTGATGTCAAAGAGAACTCAAACACGACATGAGTTCCTGGCAGTTTTGGCAAATCGAGCTTCCATTGTTTTTTCTCAAGCGCCCCGTTCGAATAACTCAGATGGACTGAAAAATTTTCCTGCCTTATTGTCACTTTAGCTTTAAGCAACTCGGCTTTTTCACGGCTGGTATGAAGGCCTGCACCCCTTCCTTTGCCTGTTCTGCTTAACCCTCTATTATTCATTGCATAAAGGATAAGTTTCGCATCCGAGGCTGTGGCTCCTGAAGGGAACATAGTGGCAATTTTAGGAAAATGCTCAGCCAGAGCGGGGCGTAAAGTTGCACAGATCCCTTTTCCACTATCTGAAACCACTACTACCACAGATTGCTTGTTACCAGGAGAGTAACATTGTAGTCCAGCGAAACCAGGTATGGGTGTTTCAGAATGATCTTCTACGTTCCCCACCATTTCAGCAACAACTGTGAAGAGCTTGGTCGCTTCGTTCTGTCCGAAAACACTTATAAAACTATCCCGGATTCGGGACGGCACATTTTCTTCTGTCCCTAACTCCAGGAGTTCTACTAACGAAATACTTTTAGCTTTATTGGCTTCAGAATCTTCAATTGATGGTCTCTGAGGTACAACAGCAATTTCAGGTGCTAATCGGGCAAAAAAACAGGCCCGATTTAAATATGAGACAGTGGATTCATTATTCGTAAAATCGAGTGTGACTCTTTTACCAGCGTCAGCCAATTGATTAGACAAAGCCAGCAGCCTAGCTACAGCACAGAACAACAATGGTTGCTCACCAATAATTTCAATGGTGACTTTATCAATGTTGCACTCAAGTGGTGAACCCTGTTCTTTTAAAGCATCTTCAAAATCATTCTGAGTAATCCATTTTTTCTCAGAGTTGAGTGAGAGTTTGCTAACGGCACCTTCACTAATTGACCATTCAAAGCTTTCATTTTTATGAAAAATATCCGGTTTTTTATGTAGAATCTGGTTAAGCTCTTTTCGGGTCAAACCCAGCTCTCGTGCCAGCTCATTTGCTTTTAAACCAGGTTTTTTTAATATTAGATTTATGATACTTGTAAGCATAATTGGTTCAATAAATTGAAAGTGAGTAATGATATTTATATGCTTCTTATCATAAGGTTATGAATCGACCCCTAAGAAGAAAAATAATATTATACACCATTACCACTTCTTAATACATAAGTTTTCTGATATTAACTGTACAAAAAAAGAACATCATAACAACCTACTTTTATATGCAATAGTTTAAAAACCAAAAAGAGATCTCTTAAACCTAAATTATGTGGTGGTGACATGCCCCCTAACTAACACGCAGCCAGCATCAAGAAAGGTCAGGAAGACATTTACGTGAAACGATAAGACATTAACACCATCCTTTTCCACAGTGCCGGCTTTAACCCGACGTCTGCCGTTCTGGATCTTGAGTACCCCAACGGCCGCTGCCGCCGCTTGCTGGAGGTGCCCGCCCGGATGGTCCCGACCCGGACGTCTTTTTTCACGGCAGCATTTACGGGCGCTTTATTTCCCTGCGTGACCGCAGCGACCCATAAGAACCATACGTACGAACACTTAAAACACCTCAACGGGTCATCTGACCTGATGCGGGCTAGTTGCCCTACTGCTTGCGAAGCGGGACGGCACCCTCACCACATCCGAACAATGAAAGCCTGTTCCTGACACGGTGGCTTGCTGTGGCTGAGGAGCAGCGACGCTTTCGCAAAGAACTGGCCGACGACATCCGCTGATACATAATCTTCTGGCGGAGGGCCTGCATCGGAGCATCCTATGCATGCAAGGGCGTACCCGACAACTTCATTTGGGGGTACCATCGCGGCCACATCCTGCGCCATCTTCGTGATTTTCTTTTTTTTCGTCCCCGGATGAGGGGGAAAAAATAAAAGATACCACAAAGCTAAATTAGCCTCTTGCTGATGAGGAGTGGGGGCTGAATGGGGTTTCGGAGTGCCTGATTGAAATCGGAAAAGCAAATTCAACGTTGTCGTGCATTCAATTACCTGATTTCAAATTGAAATCATCAACAAAAGTGCGTTAAGAATGACTGTTTGAGGTATAAATTATGAAAAATTCAGCGCAACAAGTGGCATATCGTGAGTTTCGGGCCAGCGTCATAGGTGAATCATACCTGAAGGATCGTCATTTATATGCCGGCGATGAGGCGTACCCCTTCAGAAAACGGCGAAAAACTATTGAAGAGTTTCGGAGGTATCTTGATTACTACGCCGGGACCATAATTCAGAACACCCCTGAAGCAGAAAGTCTCCTGCGTAAGGCATTACGTATCCCGCAGCAGATCCCCCTGCGCGTAACGAAACTTATGAAGTTCGGGCAGTTTCTGCTGGGCTTCTTACCTGACCGGTTTCTGGCTTCCCGAGCAAAAATGTTGATCAGCCCGGTGGGTTCTTATGAAGGCCGGGCTGTAGTGTATCGCCTCCATGCAAGACGGACATTCTTCTGGGAGGATTACAGCGAGACCTTCGATTTTGCGATAATGCATCTGCCGGCCAACGGAATGTTCAGTACCGAGCATCGTATGCGACATGTTGATATTTTCTGGATGCGCGTATTCATAAAATTAGGCGTTGTGCAAAAAAAGGAAATGGACCGGTTATACGAGGATTTTCTGAGCCACCGGTCTCACGGAATACTGGTTCTTGCTTTGGTTGAACTTCAGATTATCAGATCAGTTAATGATCTGACTTTGCTACACAAAGACAAAAGCCAGTTACGGCATGCCCAAGAGCCATCTTATAATAAGATAATGGCTTTCCGTCAGGTTGTTACTCTTTTGCGAAATGCCGGAGTGGCCGCTCCGTGGATAGTAAGGCTTATCGGGTTACCTTTGTGGATGTTTAATGTACAGAGCTTAACAGAAAACCTGAACCAGCTGCGCCTCGGCGGCAATGAAATATCGGTGCTTGTCGAAAGGATGGCTGATCAGTTAATGCGCGCCAAGCCGGAACGATGGGAATTTCTGATGGAGGCGCTGAATCTCCGAAGCGCCCACGATATGGTCCGGTTTGAAACGTTAATCGGGTCTGAAAAAATATGTAGCCACGCCTTTGCCTCTGCCTTATTACAACATGGTGCTGATATCGATGCGATGGAGGCATGCCAGAAACTCATCCTACATGAGGCTCAAGGAGATGATAAAACGGCGCCTGTCCGGAATCTGAATACGTTACGGGCGAAACCTCACGAGCTCTCTTTTTACCAGTTGGCAGAAGCAGAAGAGTACCTTTTTGTACACCGTGATCTTGACGCCTACCTGAGTGTGCTTGACTCTCATGGTTTTGGTCAGGCAGATGCTGTCCTGGCATTTCAATGCTGTTACAGACAGATATACGACGCTGCCAGCCTTGACGCTTGGTTGCATATTGCCGCCAAACCCGCAGCAGGGCAATCAGTGAACGATATCGCTGAATGGCTCACGAAGGCGGTAGCGGTGGGATACATTGATGCATTCCGGTACTTGATGGAGGCAGGGGAATTAAAGACTTTTTCTCATCTTCAGCAAGCCCTCAAGCTTGCGCCACTCGGCCTTGTTTTATTGAGGTATATCCGTGAGGAACGGGGAATTACCGGGTTATCATCTTTGATCAGCTGGTATTATCACGACGCCATGGGGATAAGGGAAATACGTCGCTGGTATAGAAATGATGTCGTCAGCCGCGTCTTACTGGATGATGCCTTTAAAAGAAAGAATTTTACTTTATTAAAGGGAAATATGGCGTGTGTCGAAACTTTGCTGAGACAGTGTGAGGTTGACACTCTTGGAAGGTTGCCATCCAATACGAATGACGCGCATAGAGACGAATACAGAAGGCAATGCCAACTTGTGCGTGAAAGTTTGGAGATACGCCTTGCGCCAAAATTAAAACTTATCCTCGAAATGACCGGAGGAATTCTGCTGCTCAGTCTTTTGATTCATATTGATGAAACACCGGAGCAGTTGCGCATAATAATTGCAGAGCTTGATTTGAAACTGAACGGGCTTTTGATGGGACTCGGACCTGATAACCCAACGCTGACTCAACAGGAAGCGGATATGATTGCACTGGTTTATCATACTAATGCTGATGCCATACAGGCGCTCTGGCCGCAGGTGACCGGCAAAGTATCGGACATCGTCGGCAATCCCTCAGCTTTAACCTACCCAATGATCTGGCAGCAAACAGAGCTTGAGGTCAGTGTGGAAGTCGATCCTAGGGGGCTACAGGCGATGCGCGATGCGCTGGTCTTTTCCGCACATTTTGAAGCCGTTTTCAGGAAGGATATGCACATAGCATGTCGTCACCTCAAAGCAGCCCGACTGGGCGATAAGGCGGTGGATATCTGGGGGTTGTCTCAGCATCTTGGCGTTTTGCTGGCTATATCCGGGTGTGGTGCCAGTTTAAGCTCATGGATATATGGCGAAGAAGATCAAAAATCCGGGGCTGGAGCGGATGTCGGGCTCGAGTCTCATCAGATGGTGGAGTCACTCGTTAACCTGTTTAATCTGGAGCTTATTGATGCTCTGAACATGCAGGTTGCAGAGTTTGTCGGAGGCCTGAATGACGCGGACGCGGATTTACTGGCCACGAGGCTGGACAAAGCCAAAGACATGGAAACAGCTACGCCCAAAGAACGCCTAAGTCAGGCGATTGAGCGAACCCGAAGTCTAGTATGTAGATTATATTTACACTGGGCCGTGGGGCAGAAAAAACGTTTTGCTCAGACTAAAATGAGCGGAGTAAACAGTACGATGAGGGCTGTTATATCACAATCACCAGCTGCATTCTTTGCTAAACAGGCCGCTGGCTTGTGTTCTGCAGGGAATACCAAAATGTGGCAGGAAGCGCGTAACCTACATTTGCTAATATTTCCTTCTGAAGGAAAAAAGCTTGAGGGCATGGCGTTGCTTAATTTTGAAACCATTCGCGGGGTGGATCATAATAAAAAGACGCTAGTGATACGTGCTGTAAATCCCGTAAAGGCGGTCATGGCCTCACACGACATCTCTTCGATTATTGAGTCATTTTTTGATGTGGCAATTCGTATTGCTCAGGATACCGGGTGCGTTGCTGTTGCATTTCCGGCACCATCAGGTCAGGGGTTCATGTCAAATCATAAGGCTATCGAAGACTATATAGAGGATAATTACATCAAATGTTCAAAAGATAGCTATTTCCATAAATTTAATGAAAATCTACCGGAGAACCTTCGGCACGTGCCAATAAAATTAAAGGAAACATTTTACGCCTACGAAACCGGTCGAGGAGCCGTCGATGCGCTTTACATCATCTGGTATGCCGATATCGCCAGAGGGATTGAGGTTGCTTAAATGCTCGTCAGTATGGTCATTGAACGTTATTATTTTCTCCTGTAGCGTGGCCCATATCAGTTAGAGCGTGAGGTTCGCCGCCACAGGAGATTGATACTAATACAGCTAAATTGGTGTTGGTATTTTCCGGCCGTTCTGGATAAAAAGCATTCCAGAAAATTCCTCGCCAGTACATAGCAGGTTGAGGGATCTGATTCTCTATAGAATGAAAACTAACGTCAGGCTAGAAATGTTGTCTGAAAGGCCTCAGTTGAATGTAGGGCATTGTGAACGTAGGCGCAGTATTTAATGTAATAAATTGATTTAGTTGCAGTAGCTATTGCGTCTAAATTATCGCCTTAGCGGTATCGCATTTATGTTATCCGATTTAATAAATCTATGGAAAACAATGTATAGGGCGAAGTGTAAGGATTCGTGCGTAAATGCATAAAAAGCCCTTCAGGCCTTGACTCTTCTGCTCTAACAGAATTTAGCGTCCTATGCTGCGGGCGGGAGAGTGCTTTCTTTGTAACCCGGATAAATTGATATTTAACTGCTCCCCGTAGACGAACATACTGGTATGATAGTAAAATATTAGTTATTAGCCAGTAAAATCGGTACCATCCACTGGGCTATCACTGCAAATCATTTTACACATTTTATACAGCATGCAAGAATCGACACTTCTAAAGCATGGATTTAATTAACCAGCGGGCAGGTCAGTCACACTTGATGCAGATGCACTTAACGTGATGAATTTTTTGAAGGACCAATATGATAGTTCAGAATATGTTACAAACCATGGCATTAATTATCGTTTCTGGGTGCGTGTCTGCTTTTTTAATGCTTCAGGTCTCAACAGCTCTGTTCTATCTAAAAAAACATTTTTTTGGCACTGTTATTTATATATCGACGTCTTTTGCCATCGTACTTCTGACCATCCCAGTTTCCATACTTGTTCTGAGCGTCCCATTCGTCTATCTGCTGAAGAAACTTATCACTCCGTTACGGCGTCGAATTAAAAGAAAAAATACCAGTTTTATTGTTCCTGATGAGTCAATAACGGAGAACCGGGATGCAATTGTCCATCTCATCCATGGCACGTTTGGAAATGATGCACCATGGACACTGAACGGATCGGCACTTCGTGATGAGTTCACATCATCAGGGCTGAAAGTGGGAATATCGCATTTTAGCTGGGGTGGGAAAAATACCGCCGCGGCACGATCTCTCGCTGCCCAGACACTGGCCACCAAGATAGCGGACTCACCAATTCAACATCACTACCTTATAGCACATAGCCATGGGGGTGCGATTGTGCGCGAGATGTCGCACTTGAGACAAGATATTGCTCACAAGATATGCGGAGTGAGCCTGCTTTCAACGCCCTTTATATTTCGACGTGAACGAGACCGCTCATCAGGTGCCTTCTTTTACCTGACTGATATCAGTGGCACATTCAGTTTCCAACTGATGCTATTTTGTCTGCTTTATTCACTTGGACTATATGATTTTTATATTTTTCTAATAAGCATGATGCTCTCATTTCTTCTTGAACTCAAAATTTCATCAAGTCTTAAACGTATCTTAAAAGAGGAGGTAAAGCGAGACTTGGAACGTGAGACAGTAAATTTTGACAATGTGCAAATTTATCATGCTATAGGCGATGAGGCTGACTCCGGCCTAAGATTTATCAGTTCCATCCATGAAGGCTGTTTTGCCATCCTGGCACAGTTAAAATCAGCATCCCTCTCCATCAGTAAGCATCTGAAATTTAACACTAAAGTAAGCTATCTCGGCTTTTTCATAATTATGGCTTACCTCTGGGTATTTGTGCCAAATTCATACGATTGGCAGCTCACCTGTGCGGTAGGCATCCTTACTGTTGTTTTGGTGGATTGGTGGAAGCGACGAAATCAAGCTGATGAATTACCTTTTTTATTGGTTACAGCGGCGTTTCCAGTAGTCATATGTTCATTCTGGCTGGGCGTAGCTAAAGCTCTTGCCTATGGGGATCTGAGACTAATCTTGTGCCCTGAGATCTTTATTTCATCATCGGAAACACCTGTAGGTAAGTTTCCGGTGACCAAACTTGCACCTTCTGATAATGACAGCGCTATGATCCACTCCACGCATTCACACCCGGAGGTAATAAAGTATGTGGCAATTTGGCTCAAAGAAAGTGAAGAAGGCAGGATATCAAAAAGTATTTTAGATTGACTGAATACGAGTCTTATGTTTAAAACGCGCCAGATCCTGCTAGTTAAACCGTGCTGACCTACTCCCCGTTGATTATTGAACGCCAATGTTAGCCGGTTATGACAAATGCCAACTTCCGCTGTTCGCTCATAGCAGCCCTTCAGGCCTAACCTGTGGCAGTTATAGGTAAGGGCAGGACGTTGCTAATTTTACACCATGTTTATGCAAGGAGAGTAGAACAAATCTTAAAACCGCTAGCGATGCTGGATATCAATGAAGGAACTGTTTATCCCGGCCTCAAAAAGGAAGCTACTCATATTGCCAAAAAATACGCTAACGAAATGTGAGCTTCAGATTTTTTTTAAAGAGGATCATACCTTGATAGTAGTTCAAGTTCGGTTCCGAAATCAGGAAAGCCATTATCTTTTAAAACGCGCGCCACAGCTGAAGCTTTGGGTGATTCTTTGAGTAACCAAATGACCCTGAGACCATCATTTGGATCTGAAGGATTATGGAAATGACGAGGCAATTCTGAGTGTCCGAAAGGACACATGAAAGCGTTCATTGCTTTGAAGAAAGCGCCAAATACCTCATCTTTGGGTACGAGATACATATCCCATCGTGATCTGAGGCGACGAATGCATTCTGAATCAACTCTAAGCCTTGTCATCTTACCCTGCAGCGTAACAGGAATATTCAGACGAATTGCCTGATGGCGGGCTGAGGCCAAATGATGTGACCCTCCGGCATTTATCCAGTAGATTCTACGTTGTGTCCATGTGAAATCTTTAAAATGCATATCGTCTAGTCTAATTTCCCCGTGATCCATATTTTCTTTTAGATGAGCCGCGGTTATTGGTTCTAAATAATCCTTGCAACGAAATAGGGGAAATTCATCAATATCAACGATATCATGTTGCTGTGACTTTGAAGCTGATATGCCACCAATTTCCGTGATATCCAGCTCATGTACAGGAATGAGCTCCTCTTGAATCATATGCTCAACATCAGGCATGTAGATCGATTCCATCTCTAAGCGGCGTTTCTCAGCCCCGGGAGTCCGGTAATCAAGGTGATATTTACGCGCATGATATGCAAGATCACAATACATCCATTCGTGCCAGTACACGACGGATCGGGTCCATAAGGTATCAGGAGGAGGTACGACCAATAAAGGTTTAAGCTTTCCTTCCCTGATAAACCTCACTAGCAATTCTGGGCGTCCTAACTGGTGACCTGCATATACCCACAGGTAGCGACAAATTTTGTTCCAGACCGACTTAAATTGATGCTGCGAGTGTTGGTCAGACCACCGTTTCCTTTCCATGAAAGCCTCTGGTTTAACTTATTAGTGCGACTGGGATAATGGATAGCTAGTAGCTGCATAGATCCGGGTAGGGCAAAAATACTTTATAATTTTGCGCAAAGAAACATCCTAATTTAGGTATGAAGTTGGAAAACACATCTTTTATTTAACATAAATAGCATTATACGCACCTTTTGTTGTAGCAGCTAAATTCAGATGTCCGTCTCGGATATGCAGTCCTTATGTTGGTGCTCATGACTGAGAAAGAACTTCACCGGCTCGGCATTATTTAGTGCGTTCGCCCCCCTGGTCCAGCGCGAAGCTGCGCGCCTTTTCGAACTTACAGTCCGTAAGGTTCTGCGGCATGATGCGACACTGGAACGTCGCGGGCGTCACGACAACACTTTTCCTGATGAGGAGTTTTCTATGGCTAACCATGATGCCTGGATGTTCTGACCTGCCCCCAGTATTAGATACAACCGTCAGTTAGTAATGTCGGTTTGTTTATCTTCATATTTTTCATTTCGCCACCGTGCTGCAAACTCTGATGGCGCCTGATAATTCAGTGCCGAATGTGGACGACACTCGTTATAATCCTGCCGCCAGTCATTAATGATTTTCCTGGCGTGAACGATATCGCTGAACCAGTGCTCATTCAGACATTCATCGCGAAATCGTCCGTTAAAGCTCTCAATAAATCCGTTCTGCGTTGGCTTGCCCGGCTGGATTAAGCGCAACTCAACA
>Ga0157358_1000816_pt1 | contig 13414 bp, 8 predicted proteins | sample AttcapACBM2_FD_111484 | JGI IMG/M metagenome (GOLD analysis project Ga0157358, IMG submission 111484) | Fungus gardens microbial communities from leaf cutter ant in Botucatu, State of São Paulo, Brazil - Atta capiguara ACBM2 | ecosystem: Host-associated > Fungi > Mycelium > Unclassified ...
AAGTGCACTGACGCGCTGGAGTTCATTGTCATCTAGAACGTACTTGAGAGGTTGTTGTGCAGCCACGCCACGCTTGACCCAAGCTACAGCTGAGATGAGATTGCTCATCAGCCTCCAAATTTTCAAGGGCGAAGTTTGATTTATCGATTATCTTATTAGCTTCCACATTGGGAAAGAAACTCGGGAAGTACCGAGCCGCTAATCAAACACAGAGTGACAGGCCATGGTAGTACAAGACTACTTAAATAAGAGGAAAGAAAAGGAAAGACAGGAAGAAAAGAAAAGAGGATAAAAAAGTAGAATTTACTCAAGAGATATCATCTTGAAAGTAGAAAGCATCTGGATTACCTTGCAGAAATCTGGTTGTGCCATTCCATATGGACATGCATTTATCTCAGGGTATGTGTTATCTTCTCGAGGGAAGAAATGACAACAGTATTCACCTATAGGTGCATGATTTGTAGTAAGTCTGGTGACCCTTGCACACTGGTTGATATCAACACATTTCATTCATACTCTCTTTTTGGAATAAGAGAGGATGATAGGGTTGCCATTCTTGTTAGGGCAACTGAGAAAAGTTCACAGGGGTACACAGAGTTTACAATCTTGCAGGAAAACCTAAGTCATATTATCTACTTAAAGACAGGGCAGAGCTATCATGGTCCAAACTCCAAGCTATGTCCATCTCCAATACAGATATTTTGGCATCAAAACTCTACTGGCATTTTGGTCTTTTACAATGGATTTATTTCCATTAATACACCTTTCCCTTTTTCAGTACAAATCCCTCTTTCACCTCTATTACATGATCCCACAACTTCTTTATTGGTCTCCTCTCACTCATCTTTTTTTCAAAGATATGGATCCATTTGTGAAACCTTTGAGGAAACAATTTCTTGGCCTCTTCTTCAGATTTGGCTGCTTTCTCCTCCTCATTCCAAGTCTCCCACTTCTCTGCCACCTTCTTTACTTCTATTACTCTCTTCTTTTTTAGTTTTTTCTTCTTCTTTTCCTTCTTTTTCTGCTTCTTTTCTTCTTGTCTTTTCCTCTCTTTCTCTCTCTTTTCTTCTTCCTTTTGTTTTTGCTACTCTGGTTTTCCTTGCTTTGGTCTCCACTGCCCTTCACACTCCTCTGGACACCTCATCATTTTTACTTCTCCAGTTCTCCAGTCAATTTCAGGATTGTAGCAAGTTAGCCATAGTATTTTCAAAATCATATTCCACTTCTGTTTACTAATTACATTAATCTCCTTTCTCTCTCTGTATCCTTGGTAATAAATATTTACTTCTACTGTATGTTTAATAGGCCCCTTTGTTAAAAAAACCATCTACATTTCTTATATATATATATAAGTCTTTTTATCTTTTTCAACTTGAATTCCTACTTTCTAGTAAACTCTGAACTCATAACTAGCCCTATTACTCCACTATCTAACAATGTCTCCACTATCACTTCTCTCAATATGTTCCTATTGTCTAGATTGTAGCAGGATGTATGTTATATTACTCTAGAGAACATTGCAAACCTATTATTACTAAAATCTAATCAATAACTATTAGATTCTCTTCTCCATTTAAATTACTAGTATTCTGATTATTTCCATACTCCAGTCTTTTTTCTCTTCCTATAATTTTCTAATTTCTGCAATTTCTTATCAAATGTCCAAACCCTTTATAATTATAACAATTTCTCCTACAGTCCACCTTCATCACATATGGGTCATGTCTTAGCACAAACCCTACTTGCTATTATTATGGGTGTATAATGACTGTATTTGTCCTCTTAACTCTCTCTATTAGAGCAAGTTCTGCTAATACTTGCTATTGAACCTCTTGTCTTCTTGGCCAAAATTAAGGCTAAGAGAATTGTTGTCTTATTATTTTACTAGCATTGACTAGCATATTTATTCTTAGAGCTTGAGCTTCTACCTTTCTCCATTCTCTTAGTCTTTCTTTTTTTCTTCTATTTTCTCTCCAATGTATGTTCAGACTTATTACCTACTCATACTACTACTCAATGTTCTGGAAAAAGAATTTTGCTTCCATTATTTTTCATCTTATTACTTTGTTCATGTCTCTCTTGAATTCCTTAACTAATAGTCTTCCCTCATATCTACTACTTCTTACTACCCTTCTAAATTCCTGCACAAATTCCTTTATTATTCTACTTTTCTGTTCTACTTTCTTCAACTCTGCTACCTTCATTATCTTGTCATCTCCTTCTTCAAATTTTTCCTTTAGATTTGCTAGAAACTTTTCTACTGTTGCATAGCTTAAACTCCTACTTTTCAAATCTTCTATTATGTTTTCTTACCAAATATCTGCTAATCCTCCCTATATATAAGACAATACCCACTGTACTTGTTCTTCTACTACTGCATCTCTCATCCTTATCTTAATGTATAACTTGCATATTGTTAAAAAACCCAAAATCTTGCTTGTTTTCCTATTAAATGTTTGTGGCTTGGCTATTTTCACATTTGACCCTATATTAGGTCAGAGAACTGCTGCTGCTACCTTTTTTCCTTCTAGCCCTGCTTAATCTATCAGTATCTGTAAGGTAGCCATCTGCTCTTGTTACTGTTAGACTAACTACTTTGAATTAATTAAGCTATGTTGACTCATGTTGTAACAAAAAGAGAGTCAATCAATTGAGATGGATAAAAGTAGTAGTAGTGTGGGAAATGATGATATTTAAAGAAGTAGAGCAGAACTGATACTGGTTTTCCTCTCTAACTTATAATTAGAACTTGACTCAATCTCTGTAAGGGTTAGTAGGCTCTCTTCAAGTCCCACTTTACACTATCTACTAACTGTTTTGACTACTAACTACTGCTTTAATAAAAATATAAACAATTTTGACCTAAGTAGATTATTCTACACTAGACAGGGTTTGAAGTACTCCTGTTATTCTCTTGTATATATAGACTACAAGTAGATACTGTAGCACAAAGCTCCTATATGAAAGAATATAAGTAAATACTTCAACAACATTCAATTAAATAATGAGTAATGTCTAGGTAGTGGCCTAAGTCTGGTTACTACTGTCTATAACTGCTTGTGCTAAGCAGCTAGCTCCTCTTTATACTTAGAGTCTAGCTTCTATATTAAGAGTAACTGGTAGTCATATTAACCACTAGTCAAGGATAAAAAGGAAGTAAAGAAAGAAAAGTTCTAATGTTGGGCAGTTTCAAGAAATGTGAATCAAGTTCTAATGTTATAACTTAGGCTCAGATAATAGAAAAAAGAAGAAATCTTATATAAAATTTATATAAGAAAACTTGATAGAGTTCTAAGTACAAAGTGTCTACCTTATATATACTAGCTAGTTAGTCTGTATAAGATATTTATCTAACCTACTCTAAAGGCCATGTGTAATCTATAAGATCAACATGCAATGAATATATTATATAGAAATTTCTATGTTCTTTTGTATGATATGTAATCATGTGATCATGACTATGAAATGTGATAGATATGTGACATTTTGTAACAGTAATATCATACTAACATCTAACTCTAAGTCCAAAAATAAGAAGATAAAAGAAAATGAAAATAGAAATGAAAATAAATAAAGTTTACTATCTTTAATTCTAATAAAAGATACAAGAAGTAGAGATGGTAGTAAGTAGAAGCCACTGAGAAAAGTTTGTAGAAATTGAATATGAGAAAGAAAAGATGGTAGTGTTACAAATGCTATTTCTTTTTTTTATTAGATAATTAGTTTTTATTTTATTACTTTATTAATGAATTTTATTTTTATAATCTGAATTTGAGAGAGAAAATAAGTAAGAGAAAAACTAATTAAGATTATTATTATAAGAGAAAATAAAATAAAACAGAAATAGAAAGATAAAAGAAAACTCTGTTGAAAGTATATATAGATCAGGTTTAGCAGAAAAATAATCAAGATAGAGAAAGAGGACTGAGCTTGGCAGAATAAGCACTATGTGGAGTTTGAACCAAGTAAGAAAACTTGTCTAGGAAATAAAGAGTATAGACTTTGAAACAATCTTGGCTTCAGCTTTTGTGCTGCATTATCTATTTGTCATATAGTCACAACTTCAGAGAAGTGGAGTGGAGTTCAAGAAATTGAATTCTGACAGTACAAGTGTATTATCATAAATACCAGAATTTAGTATTTAATGATGGCTGATTATCAAACTCAAGATTACAGCATATTTACTAGTCTTTAAATACTAGGTAAGAATAAGAAGTACTCAGATAGTGTTATACTTTTATCACAAACTTTATTTAGCTTATATTTTCACAAATTAAGTTGTGCTAAAAAGTCAAATGAAGGCCATCTACACATATATAGAATGTATAAAAGTAATAACAAACAACTAAGATATCAGGCCATTAATAACTGTAAAAGTTTTGTTGGCTATTATTTTATGAATGGCTGAACAGATTCATATAATTGAATCTGCTTTGGAAAGTGCTCATTAAACTGTTTCTGATAATATAGAGTATATTCCATAACAATAAGTTTAGTTACCTTCTAAAATTAGCCTGATATCTGCTATAACAGATGATAGTCTCTATTAGGTATAAGTTTTGATTATGTGATGGAAATAGCTTGTGCACAGACTATTACTCTTTTGTATATATATCTTTGTATTTGAGAATTAGACCTCAAACTTAATAACATCAATTATTATCATTCATTATCTCTCATTGTTATTATCATCTATATTAATCTTCATCATCATTGTCATCATCATTGAACTTCTAAATCACTTCTAAATCTCTGACAGTGTACTTAAGGTTCAAATATTACAAATAAGTAAGTAGTTTATTTTATGATAACTAGGGCTTGTGTTAGAGTTTTTTTTTTTATCAACAATTTATTACATGGAGCATATAGGCAGACCATAGTAGTTATAATATAACTACTTACATGACAACCAAAACTACATGATAGAGAGACAGAAAGAAAGAAATAGAAATGAAATGAAATGAAAAACTATCTATGAATTAGCAAAGAGATCTACTCAAAGCTAATCAAGTAATGGGTTCCAGAAAAGTGAATACATTAGGGTTAAGTTCAAGAAACATAACAAAATGACCAATAGAGTCTCTCCTTAGATTCCAGTACTTGTTAAATCTTTTACACTTGTGAAGAATGTATTGTCTTGTCTTGATAGGATATTGTCCCACACAGACAGCTGAAGTCTTCCTTGGGTAAGAACCTAAGTCTGTATTCACTAGTTAGAGTATGGTTTGTAATAGCTCTTGAAGCTCTTGCACATAATGAGTTAGAATGGCCAAAATATTTGAGCCATAAACCACCTTTTACATATGACAGCTCTATAATGTTGTTGTTACCATCAACAAGGTTGAAGAAGTAATTGTATCAGAGCTGCAAAGCTTAAACTCAGGTTTTTCCTAATATCTTTTCATTTTCTTTATATTTTCTTATTTATTTTCTATTTTTGGAACTAAGATTAGAATTTAGTGTAATATTATGACCATACTGTCACATAACAGTCACATCACATGACATGGTCACAGTAACAGTCACATAGTCATGATGTTACAAAGAATATAATAGGAGGATTGAAAACAATAATATTATACAATGTACACAATATATATTGATCTCATGGCTAATATATAGTCATTTAGGGTAGGATAAAGAAGTAGGGTATAGACTATAAGTAGCTAGTGTATAAAGGTAAATACATTATACTAAGAACTCCATCAAGTTCTCTTATGTTAAACCCTAATACAAGGTTTTTGTTTTATTGTTCTACTCTAAGGACTTTGAGTTGTAACAGCTTACTTTTTAGGATCAAAGTCCAACTTGTGGTTTTTTGCTTTGCAATAAAGACAAAAATTATGTAAGGGAGCCTAAGTCTTTTTTTGCAGCTAGCTTTGAATCTTATAGAAAGCTTATAGTATTTGACAACTAACAAGAACTCTATTACAAGTCTATAGTACTGCCACTCTAAACTATATTTGTAACTACCAATTCTATCATTGTTACTTCATACTCTCTGCCCATCTAGGCAATCTTTGTTGTGGCAATTACTAGTCAAAACACCAATAGCTATACAAGCAATAAATCTCAAAGCAGATATTAAGTGGGAATCATAAGAGAACTTGACAAGGAGTCTCTGCTGTATTTCTGTACTATTTATACAAAGTCCTCAAGGTCCATGCTAATGATAAATAGCCCTATCCTAATGTCCATGTACAGTTTATGGTTTTACCATATATCAATCTCATATCTTTTATAAAGACACCATACCATATACATGTGCTCTAATATCATTCTTCCAGTCTTTTCTCCTAGAGTCTAGGCCTATAACTTCACATCATGTGACATATCATGTGCCTTTTTATTGTCAAATAATAAAAAGAAAAAGAAAAGAAAAGTCAAAAGAAAAGAAATATTAAATCAAGAAAAATAGATAAAAGCAAAGAAAAATGTTAGTATCTAAGTATACCATAACAATCTTCTAGATGTTTCTATTAATATTTCTAGCTATTTGGTTACCATTATTCTATATTTATCTCAAGACTATTCTGCTAGGTTAGAATAGACTATAAAGATACTTATAGTAGTTACTGTTTTTAGAAGACTTTTTTCTGTTTTCTTAGATTTCTCCTAAAGGTATACCTTATCATATCATCTCTATAAATAATATATTTAGATTCCTCTCAAAAATATAAATTCTGTATAACATGAACTTTGTTCAATTGCCCTAATGTTATGACTTAGGCTTATATGTTAAAGTGAAAGACACACTCTTGTATTGAATGATAACTCAATAGAGTTCCTAAGTACAAGCATCTACCTTATATACCAACTACTGATGGTCTGTACTACACTTCTTTAGCCCTACCCTAAGAACTATGTGTTTGTCTTGAGATTGACATATGTTAACCATACTATATAATATCATCTTCTCTAGAACCTTCTATATTATTCCATCATGTTATGTGATCATGTGACTTGTGTGACTGTGACATGTCACATTTTTGTCTTCTTTGTCTTTAGTCAACAATAAAAAATAAAGGAAAATAAATAAAAATGAAAAAAACTAAGTCTATTATTTTCAACTCTGACATCTAATAAGTTATTGTTAACCTTCTTTTTATACTTGTTGCTAGTCAATTTACTATTGTTAGCTAGCTTTGATGAGAGATCTTTCTGTAGAAAACTTGACTGTTTTGTGGGAGTAAAGAACAATAAATTTAAGATTTCTGAGAATGATAACTTTGCAAACAGAGTTACCAGAGAGTGTTGGAACTAATTCTAGAAAGTTATAAGACTAATAGTAGAGAAAACTTTATCTTACTTTCTAGAGTGAAACTCAAGAGTTTCTTTCTCTACTATCTATTATCAAATTTGAAGACTATAAACTTTATTTATTTCATTTTTCTTTCTCATTTTCATTTTTTTAATTAGAACTTAAGATTAAAGTTAGTATAATATCATATACTCATCTTATATTCTGTTCTGGCTATATGCTAGAATTAAAAACTTTTAACTTAGGATTAAGATTGATTATAATATCATATATGACTATTACAAGCTATTACATGAATATAATATGGTATTATACATCTATTACATAATTATGTATCATAGAAGGATATAGAAGACTTTAGAATAATGATATTATACTATATATCTTTTAAGATAGGCTAGGTTTAGTATAGCATGAACTATTAGTCCAATATATATAAAGTAGACACTTTGTAACTGGACTTCTATCAAGTTCTCTTGTGTAAATTCTATACAAGATTTCTTCCTTGATTTAACACTCAGTCTAAGTCTTGAATCATAATATTAGAACTCAATCTCTATTCCTAAGATGTTAGGGTGCACTTGAACACTAACATTTTTCTTTTTCTTTTATCTATTTTTCTTGATTTAATATTTCTTTTCTTTTGATTTTATTTTTATTTTTATTGATAATGAAGAGGCATGTGACTGTGGTCACATGACATATCATATGATGTGAGGTCATAGGCCTAGACTAGATAAGAACGGACTAGAAGGATAATATCAAGGAGTATGTTAACAGCATGTCTACCTCATAGTATACACATAGTGCATTCATGGATGACATATGGACTTTAGGGTAAGGTTAATTATTAGTAGCACAGACTATCTGTAACTTATATAAATAGGGTAGCAATTCAGCAAAGACTCCTTGTTGAGTTTTCTTATGATCCTTACAATGATATTTGCCTTTGAGATTTATTAGTTGTGTCTTTATTAGTTTTGTAACTAGTGGTTGCCACAACATAAGACTGCCCAATTCAGGACCTTCTCTTATTTTATCTTTCTTACTCTCTTACCATTCTTGACTGAGAGAAACACTCTTCTTTAGTTAAGAAGAATTACCAGACTTATCAGACATAGTTCACACCAGGAGTGAAAGTCTACAAGATTGGCTTCAAGATATGTAGACTTGTTTGAGTGACCTTGGCTTTAGCTTATATACTGTGCCATCTGTCTACCACATAGTCACAACTTCAGATGGAAAGAAGAAGTCCAAGATAGAAGTGAGTGCTGATTGGTGTGTTACTATTGAATATCAGACTAGCAAATTACAGTATAACTACTAGTTGTCATATGCAAGTCCACCTATCTGGAAATTACATCCCCACAGTGATATCATCTCCTAATTATACAAGCCTGCCTTCCATGGCAGCCACCTTTCTCACAACACATCTTGCAGTAATGCTACAACTATCTGGGTATTCTATCTTTCACAGTGGAGATACTCCTATTCAACTCAGTCTTCCATGACAGAGTTACTCCTGTTAGTGTCTCAACACTAAAATCTCCACTCAGAGTAATAGAGGCTTTACCACTAAAACCCCAAGCATCTTCTATAACATCTATTTGTATATAAGACTAATAGTTACACTGTAATTTGCTAGTCTGATAATCAACAAAAATAATTCTTATTGAACTTGATCTCTGGTGTTCAATAGCAACACACCAAATCAGCACTCACTTCTATCTCGGACTTCTCCTTATCATCTAAAGTTGCAATCACATGGCAGACAGGCAGCACAGTACATAAGCTGAAGCCAAGGTCATTCTACAAGTCCACACAACTCTGAGTCCATCTTGTGGACTTCCACCCCAGTGTGAACCATGCCTGACAGTATTATCAGACTTCCAAGTCTGCTGTTGCTTCTGAGCAGTTCAATCTGTTAAATTCTCTATTGTAGTTTCATCTACAATTCAACTTTACATTTCGCACTTCAAGTCCAAAATGGCTTCCTCTCACCATAATTCTTCAACTTCAACTCTGGTTCCACCACTTGGAACACCTTTTAATACTATCTCACATTTTAGTGACCATTTAGCTTATCTGCCAAATGCTCCATGACACTCAAGACAAATTTACTAAAGAGGCCATTCATCTCCGAGATCTCTATTAAATACTATCTATCCTGGATAAACAGCTTTGCCTGTCCCTAGCTTAAGTATTGTCCCTATGGACAATGATCCTAATTGGGAGGATGCTTCTGTCACTAATCCTATTACTAATCTAACAGCTAATAGATCTACTTTCTCCACTCACTCACAGTCAAAATCCTGTTGGAGCAATAATACTAATAAACAGCTGGCCAATGTACTCGGCTGACTTGCTAACATACTTAATTCTAATCAGACTCCTGGACCTAATACTAATGCAAGAAGAACTAAAGTCTGCATTCCCGATACCTTCAGTAGTACTGAATCTGACAAGCTCAATAATTTCCTATTCCAATGTTGCCTATATTTCCACACTAATCTGGTGCAATTCAACATAAATATTGCAAAAATCAACTTCACAATAACCTACCTCACTGGAGTAGTCTAAGACTGGGTTGAGGCTCACCTCAACCAGAAAGATCAGGATATTCTTTAAGACTAGCTTTCTGACTGGAACTTGTTTGTAGACAAGCTATATCGATATTTTGGTCTTTCAGACCCTATTGATGAAGTGGCTAACATGCTAGACAACCTCTGTATGAAGCCAGGCAACAAGATTTCCACTTACAATATGGACTTCATGTGCTATGCCTCTCAACTAGGTTAGGAGAATAGTATGTTCTGCCATCACTATTATCAAGGGCTCCCCAATTGGATCCAGGACCCTATCTTTATTCAGGAACAAGGAAAACTCATCTTGTTCCAAGATATGTATGCTTTGACAATGACTATTGATCACTGCTACTGGAAATGTAACTGTGAACACCACCATGCAAAATAGGTGGAGAAAGAGGCCCTTGAGTCTCACTATCAGAAGCAAGGAAAAGCTTCCACCTCTGGCTCCACCATGGCCTCCCAGAATAAGACAAATCCATCTCCAGTGGCCTCATCTGCCAAGAACTCTTCCTCCAAGTCATCTTCGAGCATAAGAAGTATCTCAAAAACAATCTATGTCTCTATTATAGTGTAAAAGGCTACAAGCTGGACTTCTATCCCAAGAAGCAGACCACAGTCACTCCCAAGAGCCATGGTATTTCAGCAACTGCTTCCAAGGAACTCTCAGAAAAATAGAGAGCAACTCCTAGGACTCTACACAGACTAAGAGCTACATTGAACTTCTCTGTGCAGCAATGAGTCTGATCTGACTCAACATATCTGCTCTTTCTAATCCTCATTCACTCTTTGTTTCTCTTACCTCTCCTTTGATCCTTGGTCAGGATTACCTTAATAAAATTCCATTCTGAGCTCTCATCGACTCTAGGTTATCAAAGATGAAAGTGGTAAACTTAATTTATTTTCATTTTCCTTTTGATTTATTTTCCATTTTTCTATTTTTAGAACTTAGGGTTAGGGTTATAGTGACAAGATCATGCAGTCACATCAAATGACATGGTCACAAGTCATGAGATATATGGAAAGACATAGAAGATTCTGAAAGGATGATGTTATATAATATATACAATATATATTGACCTTAAGGCAAACACATGGCTGTTTAGGGTAGGCTAAAAGTAGTTAGCATGGACCATGAGGTTTTGTATATAAGGTAGACAATCCTGTATAGAGCTTTCTATTGAGTTCTCTTGTGTAACCTTTATACAAGGTTCTTCTTTTGATCCACTCTAAGGTCTTTAAGTTGTAACATGGGTCTACTCATTGCTTTGTAGACTCAAAATTTGTGGATACTCACCACTTGAAGACATCCACAACTTCTCTGGTTGCTCTCCACTTGTTTGATGGCTTATCAAACAGCATCATCTCTGAAATTGCCAACATATCCATAATCTTTTTCACTAGTGATTGTATGAATCTGGACTTCTATGTCACTCCACTTGATTCTTCTTGCTCTTTGGTCCTTGGATACAATTGGCTCACCTGATATAATCCACTGATTGACTAGGTAAATAGGTCGATAAATTTCCATCCATCTTTGCAGAAAAATCTTGCTTCTTCTCACATTGTGGCTAACATACCATTGACATCTCCATTCTTCCTGGACATCCCTCTGCAATCATCAGATTCCACAGTTTTCATACCTACATCTGAGACCTCCATATACAACTCCATATGACATAACATCACTATCATTAGTACTATAGCATTCTTACACACATCAAAACTCCTGGGCTCCAGCAATTTTGAATTCTGTCTTTATTCTTCAGACATTTGGGCTAATTCTGCAAAATTTGCAGAAGCTCCTGATCTTTCCAATGTCCCTTCCAAGTACCATGAATTTGCTGACATTTTCAGCAAAACTAAAGCTGAAGTTCTCGCTCTTTATTGCCTTTATAACCTCAAAATCAATCTGGAAGAAGGTACTCAACCTCTGGTTGGTTTTATATACTCTCTTTCGACATCTGAACAACAGGCTCTTAAGGAATTCATTGAGGAAAATCTCAACATGGGTTTCATCTGACCAATTCCATCTCCACACAGTACACTGGTCTTATTCATTAAGAAAAAAGATGGTTTACTGTGTCTTTGTGTCAACTTCTACAGTCTTAACCACATCTCCAAGAAGAATCACTATCCACTTCTGCTTATCTCCAATCTACTAGACTCACCTCACAAAGTTTGGGTTTATTCAAAGATAGATCTTTGCCATGCTTACCATTTGGTTTGCATTGCTGATGGTGATGAATGAAAGACTGTCTTTAGAACACATTACAGGCTATTTGAATGGTCTGTAATGCTCTTTGGTCTTACCAATGCTCCCGTGGCCTTCTAGTAATTTATAAACGACATTTTCTCCAATCTCTTAGATGTCTGTGTTATGATCTATCTAGATAATATACTCATCTACTCAAAAAACATGTCCAAACATCACCAGCATGTAAAAGAAGTGCTCAAGTATCTCCACAAGGCTAGTCTTTATGCCAAAGCAGAGAAATGTGAATTTCACTCTGAGTCAGTAGAGTATCTGGGATACATTCTTTCCCCTTCTGGCCTTACCATGTCCAATGACAAAGTAAAGATTATTCAAGACTAGCAAGAACCCAAGAAAGTCAAGAATATTCAATCCTTCTTAGGTTTCACTAATTTTTATCACCAGTTCATCTTCAACTACTCAGACATTGTCATTCCATTGACATATCTCACCCAAAAGGACATTCCTTGGAAGTTTGACTCTTCCTGTTATGATGCTTTTAACTCTCTCAAGAAGACATTTACCTTTGCTTCCATCCTTACTCATTGGATTTCTAATGCACAACTCATCATGGAAACTGATGCTTTGGACTATGTTCTCACTGCAATCCTCTCCATTGTTAACAAAGATAATGAAGTTCATCCAGTTGTCTTTCACTCCTGTACCTTTACTATGGTGGAGTTGAATTATGACACATATGACAAGGAATTGCTTGCCATCTTTAAAGCTTTCAAGATTTTGTGACACTACTTGGAAGGCATGACCTATCCCATCAATATTGTTACAGATCATAAAAACCTTGAGTATTTTTCTACTACCAAGATGTTGATCCAGAGGCAAGTGCAGTAGTCTGTGTACTTTTCTCAGTTCAATCTTGTCATCAGATTCCATTCTGGTCATCTCGGCACCAAACCAAATGCTCTCACTAGATAATGGAATGTCTATCCTAAAGGGGGGAATACTGGCTACACCACAGTTAACCCTCACAACTTCGAGCCCATCTTCACTCAAGAACAATTTATAGCCTCTATATAAGCTATGGTCCTCCTTTTCCCTTCTCTCTGTGCAGCTACAGTCATGAATCTGGATACCCTACATCAAGACATTCTTTTGGCTCTTTCTAGTAACCCAATTGCTACAAAACACACCTCCACAGATGGCTGGTGGTCTATGGACCCAAATAGTCTACTTCTCCTCAACAACAGAATTTATGTACCATCTACTGGTAATCTCCACACACATGTTCTCCAGTACAATTATGATCACATCCTTGCTGGACATTTTGGTCAAAACAAAATACTGGAATTAGTTTGC